>Ga0066836_10001658_pt1 | contig 11747 bp, 9 predicted proteins | sample ETNtaG_18_FD_71568 | JGI IMG/M metagenome (GOLD analysis project Ga0066836, IMG submission 71568) | Marine microbial and viral communities from oxygen minimum zone, Eastern Pacific Ocean - ETNP201302SV91 | ecosystem: Environmental > Aquatic > Marine > Oceanic | place: Pacific Ocean: Eastern...
AAAGCGAACCTCAGACTTGCTGATGAAGAAGAAAAACGGGCTCACTTTGCTAAAGGTGAGCTGGGAATAGATATCTATAATATGCGCCCACGTCTAAAAGAAGCCGGGTTTGAGTATGTTGACGATTTAGATAGTTTGGGATCATTTAATGGTATCGACTGTCGCAGTAAGGATTAAAACTTATGATAATTGACTGTCACGGACATTATACAACCACCCCTCCTGCTGTTGAACTTTACAGAAATACACAAAAAGAACTATTGAAGAAAGACCCTGATCATATTTTTGAAAAAGGTACGATTAAACTCTCAGATGATGAGATACGCGAGACTATTGTTAGCAATCAGTTAAAAATGCAACAGGATCGGGGCACGGATGTCACCATATTTTCCCCTCGAGCCAGTTGGATGGGGCACCATATTGGCAATGCTTCAACTTCAAAAGCATGGACAGAGCAGCAAAATGATTTAATTAAACGGGTTTGTGATTTGTTTCCCAAAAATTTTGTACCTGTATGCCAACTACCACAAAGTCCTGAGACACCAATTACGAATAGTATTAACGAGCTAGAACGCTGCGTCATAGAAATGGATTTTGTAGGTTGCAATCTTAACCCTGACCCTTCTGGAGGCTTCTGGAAAGACGCTCGACTTGGTGATCGTTACTGGTATCCATTTTATGAAAAAATGGTTGAACTTGATGTACCCGCAATGATACATGTCTCGGGGTCTTGTCAGCATGCAATGGATACAACATCAAGCTATTATCTGGGTGCGGACACAACAGCTTTTGTTCATTTAATGTTTTCGGATGTGTTCAAAGATTTTCCAAATTTGAAGATAATCATTCCTCATGGGGGTGGAGCGGTTCCATATCATTGGGGACGATTTCGGGGAATTGCTCAAGACAAAGGACTTGGTAATCTTGACGAAAAAGTGTTGAATAATATCTTTTTTGACACTTGCGTCTATCATCAGCATGGCATTGACTTGCTGCTAGATGTAATACCAGCAAAAAATATTTTATTTGCCTCTGAAATGATTGGAGCAGTAAGAGGCATCGACCCCCTTACCGACCATTATTATGATGATACTAAACGCTATATCGATGCTAATAACTCAATCAATCAAACTGATAAGCGAAGGATTTTTGAGGGCAATGCGCGTCGTGTTTTTTCGCGTTTGAGAATTTGAAGGTGGCGAATTTAGCTAATTATTATTTTGCTTAAACAGCAAAATAATTTGTTGCATCAATTAAACATAGTATTTGGTAAAAACATTGCGATGTCTGGGAACAACAGTATCAGGATAACGCATCCCATCATTGCAAACCAAAACGGCCATATTCCACCAAAAATCGTTTGAAGTGAGACGCCCGGTGCAATTCCTTTGACTACAAACACATTCATACCGACCGGAGGGGAAATCAGACCCATTTCGAGAACAATAACAATCAGCACTCCAAACCAGATCATGTTGATGCCAAGTGGTTCAATAATCGGTTGAACCAATGGCACGGTCAGAACAAGAATAGCAAAACCATCCATAAACATGCCGAGAATAATATAAATCAGTAAAAATGCCAAAACCACCTGATAGCCAGTCAACGCCTGCGCCTCCACCCAAAGTGACAAATCATAGGTAATGGAAGAAAACCCTATGAATGTTTTAAACACAAAGGCCCCAAATAGAATCATGAATACAGTGCCTGATGATTTGAGGGTTTCTGTTAGCACTTCTGATACATTTGCAAAAGTAAGTTGACCGCGAATTGCGGTAACGATTACTGCCAGAAAAGCGCCAACACCAGCGGCTTCGACTGCAGAGAAAATCCCTGTGTAGATACCTCCAATTGTCAACAAAATGATGCCAGTGATCCAACTTGCCCGAAGAAGCATTCGTAAACGGTTTGCCAGAGTTTCAATCTTTCCGGAATGCGGTGCCTTTGACGGGTCCAGACGAACAACAATCGAAATCGCCAAGACAAAAAGCGCCGTTAACAACAATCCTGGCAAAACACCAGCCAAAAATAGACGGCCAATGCTTTCCTCTGTCAGAATGGCATAAATCACAAAACCTGCCGATGGAGGTATCAAAATCCCAAGCGTTCCGCCAGCGGCAATTGATCCAGTCGCCAAACCATCGTCATATTTATAACGTTGCATTTCTGGCAGACTTACGCGTCCCATGGTTAACGCCGCGGCAAGTGATGACCCCGACAATGCAGAAAAACCCGCGCAACCAACTACAGTTGCTGAAGCAAGTCCTCCCTTTAAATGTCCTGTCCAGCTGTGTGCCGCATCATAAAGATCTCGGCTCATCCCTGAAACAGATGCTAGATTACCCATTAGGATAAACAGGGGAATAATCGTAAGGGGGTAATTGGAAGATTCATTAAAAATCTCGCCGGCGAGTTTGGGCAAAGCGGCTTGTTCACGGATCATCCAGATGCCCCATGTACCCACCAGCATCATTGCCACTCCCACTGGCATGCGAATGAATAAAAGCAAAAGCAGTACAGTAAAACCAATCAGAGCAACTGTAGAGCCTTCCATCAGTTATTCTACTTGCGAGGGACTTCAGAGCATGGATCCACCAGGCTGCGCAGCAGCTCCAGCATTACCTGAAGGCAGTAAAATACCATTGCAGCGCTCAGAATGTAATAAAAGGGTATAAATTCAATGCTAAAATTTGAGGTAATACAGGCTTTTTCAAAACCACAGGCTTTATCAAACAAGGCCCAAGCAGCCAGTGCGATAATTGCTATTGCCAATACCCGCATAACCATGTCTGTGTAACGAGTCACCGCAGGGCCAAAAAAATAGGAAATGATATTAACACTAACATGCGCATCTTTGCGAGCACCATAAGCAATGGCTGCAGCAACCATCACCGACAGTGTTATGATAGATAAATCTTCAATTCCAAAAATTGGATTGTTTAAGCCATAGCGCCAAGTAACAGCAATAACCGTAATGCCCATCAAAACACATGCAGCAACTGAGCCTACTACAGCAAACAGCCCGGCAATATAGCCGAGCTGCCTATCAATTTTAATCAGGGTTTGCCTGCCCTGATGAAGCACTGTTATTTACCCTGCATCATATCAACAACAGCGCCAACGGTCATCGAACCTGCTTTTTGCGCTCGCAACGATGTGACTGTGTCGGCAATGGCGTCCTTCCACCTATTCTTTTCGGCATCAGATAGTTCAATAATTTCAACACCACTTTCCGCAGCAAGTTTCATTCCGCCCTTGCCTGCTTTGTCATAGAAAATGCCGCCACTTTTTGACAGACTTTCATCTGCAGCAGTTTCAACCCATGCCTTCTGCTCTTCTGAAAGGCTGTTCCATACATCGTTATTCATAAGCAGAACGAAAGCCGACCCAGAACCAGGAAACCAAGTGGTTATATAATTGGCTGGTTCATGAAGTTTGAAAGACCTAATAGCTGAAGGTCCAATGGCTATAGCGTCAATCACTCCATTGGCGAGGTTCTGGTTAATCACATTCACCGGTTGTGCTACCGCCGATGCCCCAAGTGCTTCAACAACAGGTAAATCTTGTTTACTCGTAACACGAATTTTCATGCCTTTAAGATCTTCAAGACTTCGCACAGGCTTGTCCTTGGTGATCAAAATAGGTGGCATATTTGCCCAGATGGCCAGAAGCTTTGCTTTATATTCCTTTTCCAGAAGAGGCTTGGCCCGCAGAAGAGATTCGGTGCACTCAACGGCACTTCCACACACATCAGGTAACGTCACCACATTGGTCATTGGAAACACATCGCCTGTGTAACCGGGCAAAGTGAAAACGATGTCGGCAACACCTTCTAGTAAGATTGCATATTGTTTCGGTGGCACTGAATTAAGCGCGCCTCCTGGAAATTGCTTGACTGTCATTGTTCCGCCTGAAGCAGTAGCCAACTTTTCAGCAAAGGGCGCAAAGACTGCCTTGTTCATTGGGTGTTTTGGGCCCATAAAATAGGCCAGCGACAATTCACCCGCAAAAGCTGAACCAACACCAAAAACGCAGATTACCATCAACGCTCCTAAAATTTTCTTTATCATTTTATCCTCCTTTTTTTAAATTATGTTTCTAAATTAAAAATTTTACTCAATCTAAACTTATTCCTTAGTAACATTAAACTGTCACTAGCTTGGATAATCCTCTGCAGTTGAGTTTCACATCGAAACCCGCAAGTCGTTTCCGACAACGGCCTCTTCATATGACAGATCACCCAAATTACCACCTTCAAAAATATTCCTCTCAGCAATCCATTTTCGTGAACTTTCAAATATTTCCCTGGAATAGGGCTCGAACACTATTCTCTCTCCTGGCCCGAACAACCGCGTATCAATTTGATCTCTGAAGCGTTCAGGAAATTCGTTGCGGTAGTAATGTGTGTATAATTCCGGACGTAGATCGATGTCTGCCTGAGCACGTCGCAACGCAGCAAAAAACTTCTCAACATCTTCCAAGTCAGCTGTCTCAGCAACCATCGCTGTCATCATAAAGGTAGTGTCCAAAACCTTTCTGAAGCCTAGTTGCTCCATGAAATAATAAGGTCCGCTGAATAGGCTGACTGCTGGCACCTCTCTATCAATCATTAATTCCATGCGGCGGAACAACAGACCATCTGAAAAAGAAAGCTTGATCTTGTCTGTGGGCAAAAATGCCTCCAACGCCTGTATCGTTGAATAGTGGCTTCCCGACTGATATCCTGCAGAAATTGGAACATTTGCCAGATCTTCTGGGTACCGGATTGAGGAGTCACTTGGCACGAATATACCACAGGGTGAAACTGAATAGGCATTAGCGTAGAGTTTTCCATGTCCAGAGGAAGCGGCGACATTTACTGTCCAGTGACAAGCGCTACTCACATCACAGCTACGGCCACTCTCGAACGTTTGATAAGCTCCCACCCTATTGCCAAGATCATGAACCTTACCACTTATGGATTTCAACTGGTCTTCAAGTGCATAGTCAAGTCCTTCAGTGTCAAAATACCCTTTTTCGACTGCTACCCATTCCTGAAGTCGCATATGCGGCGCAACAACAAACTTCTTCATGGCAAAACTCCACCAATTCCATTATACATTTTACAGTATAAGTCACCTCAAGATGAGTCAAGTCAGCATATAGTCTAGCGTTTTTCAAGAAAAAAGCCACCCCGAAGATGACGAGATTGAATGGTATCCCTGAAACTGTATCACGCCTTCATACCCCAAGTTGCGGCCGATCCCAGATTGTTTAAACCCTCCAAACGGACCTCGCCCATCTTGAGCGGTAGGACCATGCGCGTTCAAGTACGTGTATCCCGCCTCCAACTGACGGGCCAGTGATACAGCATGGTCACGATCCTCAGTCCAGACCGAAGAACACAAACCAAAATTAGAGTCATTTGCCTTCGCTAAGGCTTCCTGATCATTTTCATAAGGCATGATTGGAAGCACCGGTCCAAATTGTTCCTTGCGGACAATATCAAGCTCTTCATCTGGTCTGTAAACCAAAGTCGGGCGTTGAAAATAACCCTTAGCATAAAGTTCCTCATCAGGCACCTGGCCGCATTCACGAACATCGCTTCCAGCTACACGCGCTTGATCTATCATATCACGCACCACCTTTTGCTGTTTTGCATTATTCAGAGGACCCATATTGGTCTCCGGTAAAAGACCGTCGCCAACTACCATCCTGTCACAAACGGCGGTCAAACCTTTTACTACCTCATCATAACGTGTGTGGTGGACATAAAGACGTTTTATCGCCATACAAATCTGGCCTGTTGACATAAATGCGCCCAAATACATTCGCATAAAAGCTGCGTCATCCAATTTTGCATCCTCACACACAATCGCTGCATCATTACCGCCCAGTTCCAGCGTCACTGGTGTGATGTTTTCAGCGGCCATTTTCATTACATGCCTACCAACATCAACTGAGCCAGTGAAGTTGACATAGCGCACTGCAGAATGTCCCACTAGTACGTCGCCAATTTCATCAGCGCTGCCAGTGAGCAAGTTGACAACCCCAGGCGGCAGCAAAGCAGCAATCTTTTGAAGGGTAAGAGAGGGTGCCAATGCTGATGAATGAGAAGGTTTTACAACTACTGTATTGCCTGCCATCAACGCTTGAGGTAACTTTGCTCCTAGAATTGAGAGTGGCCAGTTCCAGGGAACTATCAGTGCCGCCACACCACGTGGTTGACGCGTTATTATTGTATCAAAGGGTCCACCGCTGACTTTTTCATCGGCCTCCAGTCTGTCTGCATAAGCAGCAGCCTGCCGGAAACGGTCACCTAAACGTGAAACTTCCAGCATTGTTTCTTTAAGAATTTTACCGTGTTCACGGCAAAATAATCGTGATCGAAATGCCAAATCCTCTTTATCAACAACAAGTTGATCAGCAATATGATTCAGCATTACAGCCCGTTCAGTGTAACTTTTACCCGACCAAAGGGGGAAAGCCCTGTGGGATGCCTCTACAGCTGTATCAACGTCCTTAGGCGATGCAAGCGCCGCATGACCAACCAACTCATCAGGTCGAGCCGGATTGTACAGATTATAGTGACGCTCACCTTCCGCTGGTCTGATTTCTCCATCAATATATAATTCAGTGGTTATGGGCGTATCGTTATTAGTTCTTTTGTCCAAGAAATACCCCTATGCACTCAAAAATCTAAGTGACCGTAGTGTTATAATATCCTATTATTTAAATTAGCAATATTTTATTAAATTCTCAAGTTGTACATTACACACTTAAAACTTAACAATACAGAAAGCAAAAAATGGAGCTTGGCAGTTCAGTAAAACAATAGGTGACTTTAGTTTCAATTTCAGGCTTCAATCACCCTTTTTTTGGCCAGTCGCCATTGCAAGGATTTTATGCATCTCATTTATCTGGTTTTCACCAACATAAGCAACAAAATGATCTGGACGAACAAGAATAACCGTTGCTGCCCAACGCTTTACTTCTTGAGACGAAGAAACTCTTAATACCTTTAGCGGGATATTAAGCGAATGAGCTGCACTCTGAGCTTCTTCCTCCTCATTTTCCATAATATCAACAAGTATCAAGGTAAAGTCTTTCCCTAATAAATCATAAATATTACTACCATCATTCAATTCCACTGGGGCTAGATGATACCCTGCCTTAGCTTCAAAGCAATGCTTGCCGACAGCACCTGAAGAGCCGACACCTTTAACTATAGATGATCCTGCATAATTAGGAAGATAAAGCATAACTTCATCTTGCGGTTTGGCGCGTTTGGCCCAAGCATTCTCAAAGTCAGATTGGTCACGCTCTGGATCGTAATTAGCAAGAAATGCAGCATCGTCTTTAATCATTTTAGAGATAAAGTTATCCCGAGTAGATGAAAACACTGCATGACGTTCATCGTTATAGCTGTTCAGCAAAGTATCATTCCCCCAGCCATTAAGGGAAGCGGCAAGCTTCCAAGCAAGGTTGCGTGCATCCTCAAATCCCATATTCACTCCGTAACCGCCATAGGGCGGGTGTGCGTGAGCTGCGTCTCCTGCAATAAAAACACGACCCTTTCGATAGTTATCAGCATGAGCAAATCGTAGATCCCAAAAACCAATATAATCAATTTCAATATCAAACTTAGCACCTATGGCACGATTTAATAAAAATTTGACCTCGACGCTATCTTCTGTAGCGTTATTTTCAACAGGCATATGAAAAAACCAACGACTATCCTCATCAACCCGTCCAAGGAACTGCCAATAGCCATCCAAATCTTTGTGCAGCACATTAAAAAATGACGTGTTTGAGAATTGTTCATTTATTAACGCACTCATTTGCGGGGAACGAACTACTGTCAGTACCATCCTCTTTCTGTGCTCATCAAGTTTTTGTTTGATGCCAGCAAGTGATCGGACAAGTGAAAATGCACCATCACAACCAACCAAATATTGTGCAACAAAATTCTTTTTTTTCTTGCCAGACATTTCCTCTACCTGAACAGATATATTGTCCTTGTTCTGGTTAAAACCAACGAAGTTCCAGTCATATAAAATATCAACATTAGAGAGTTGATCGACACGATCACGCAGAACATACTCAGTTAAATACTGGGGCATTCGAACACTCGGATTAGCATAAAATGAATTTACCCAACTGCGATTAAGCCATTCATAATGATAGGGTCCCAACAACGTTCCATATGCAGTAACACCAGAAGCACCACCAATACTTTTTATTTTTTTTGCATTGCTAATCTCATTTGATACACCCCATGCACGAAAATGCTCCCCCGTTCGCTGTGTCATATTCTGACCCTTTGGGATCAATTGTCGTGTAAAGTATTGTTCTATAATCAGGACTGAAATACCCCTTTGGCCTAGATCAATTCCAAGTCCAAGGCCCACTGGGCCTCCACCAACAATTATTACCTGATAATCTGACATAAAAAACAATTAATTTAATCTTGAATACTAGTAAAGATCATTAATGTAATTTATTCTAATACTTACTAAAAGAAACATGCTATTGCTATGAGCTTTTTGGTGATTTATCTTTATAGTTAAAATTGTAAATTAGTCTGAGGAGTACACATGGAACTTGCACGCCACTTTATTGCTGGTGAATTTTTAAACAATGGTAAAGACGATCTCATCGAAAGTCTTGACCCTGCAACAGGAAACAAAATCGGATCCGCTGTTCTTGGTTCAAACGAAATTGCTAGAAAGGCTATTTCCGTTGCACGTGAAGCATTTGAAACAAGCATTTGGAAAAGTGATGTACGCTTGCGTTCAAAAGTACTTTTACAACTAGCAACAAATCTTCTTCAACGTCGAGACGATCTCGCTGAAATTATAGTTCGTGAAAATGGCAAACCACTTCTTCAAGCCAAAAAGGAAATTGATGCCGCAATTTCTGAAGCACAATACTACGCCGGACTTGCACGTTCTATCCTTGGACGCACTTTAGAGAGTGCGCCAAATACATTTTCCTTTTTTATGCGTGAACCAACAGGTGTAGTCGCAGTAATCGTGCCTTGGAATGCACCCGTGACCCTATTGGTACGATCGTTAGCGCCTGCACTTGCTGCTGGTTGCACTTGTGTTATTAAACCTGCTCCACAAACGCCTCTGGTCAATGCCACTGTCATGCAATGCATTCAAGATATTCCTGATTTGCCACATGGTGTAGTAAATTCTGTCAATGAAAACGGTATCGAGATAGGAACGGTTTTAGCTACACATCCTGAGATTGATGTAATCACTTTCACGGGCTCATCTCGAACTGGTAAGATAGTAATGGAGAAAGCGGCGCCAACCCTAAAGCGGTTATCACTGGAATTGGGTGGTAAATCCCCTGCTATTGTCTTCCCAGATGCAGACATTAATAATGCAGTTTCTGAGATTGTGAAGGCGACAATCGTCCTCAATGGGCAGATGTGCACATGTATTAGCCGTGTCTTAGTTTCAAAAGAAATTGAACACGAAGTAATAGAAAGACTGAAAAACGCTCTCAGTTCTGTAAAACTTGGCCATGGTCTAAAACCCGATACTAACCTTGGACCTTTAATTGACATGGCGAATCAAGCGCGTGCAATTAGCTTAATTGAATTGGCTGAAAAAGAGGCTGAAATGATACTTCGAGGTGAACCTGGCTTGGGAGATTTATCCAAAGGATCTTTTATATCACCAACAATTTTCCGAATTGATAATACTAAACATTCGCTTGTGCAAAATGAGCATTTCATTCCTATGATCTCTATAGAAACTTTTGATAATGAAATTGAGGCCATTGAAAAATCAAATGCAACCCGATACGGTCTAGCAGCAAGTTTATATACAAATGACCTTAATCTTTCGATGCGCGTAAGCCGCGCAATCAAAACAGGGACAGTTTGGTTAAACAGCCACAACCGCCATATGGCTGAAGCTGAAACTGGAGGATATCGTGAAAGTGGAATGGGTCGCTTACATGGCCCAGAAGCTTTGAATGATTTCCTTGAAACTAAACATATATATTTAGAGGCTGGCAAGAATTGAGTTTGATCCAATACTTATCAAAAATTCAATTTGATTTTGGCGCAATAAAACTTTTGTCTAATGAGCTAAATTTGCTGGGTTTAAAACGTCCACTTTTGGTTACAGATCCTGGTATAGAGGCATGCGGTATTCTTGAGCATGTTTTAGAAGCAGCCAAACCACATTTGCCAATTGTCTATTCTAAAACAACTGAAAACCCCAATGAAAAATCATTAAACGAATGTCTTGAAATTTGGAACAAACATAACTGTGATGGTTTGATTGCCTTAGGCGGAGGTTCTCCGATAGATCTTTCAAAATCTATAGCACTGATGGCAACGCATGATGGTAAGCTTGCTGATTATAATATTAAAACGGGAGGATCTTCAAGAATTGGTCGCGTTGCGCCTCAAATTGCAATTCCCACTGCAGCTGGAACAGGGGCTGAAATTGGACGAGCCTGTGTGATGACATTAGATTCGGGTCGTAAATGCGTAGCTGTAAATCTTAATATGGTTGCTAAAACAGTAATTGCTGACCCAGAATTAACACTTTCTCTCCCAGCACAGTTAACTGCCGCAACAGGTATTGATGCTTTGAGCCATTCCGTCGAGGCATATCTAAGCCCTTCAGTAAACCCGCCAGCAGATGCAATAGCCCTTGATGGTTTTGTCCGCGCTTCCCAATGGATCAAAAAAGCAACTCAAAATGGAAATGACAGAGAAGCAAGATGGCACATGATGATGGCGTCCCTTCAGGGTGGAATGGTACTACAAAAAGGCCTTGGCGCAGCACATGCAATGGCAACACCACTAGGAGAAAACCATCACCATCATGGCACGTTGATTGGAATTCTTCTCCCGCATGCAATCGCTTTTAACGCGCCTTCTGTATCGAATAAAATCGAAAACTTACAAAACGCTGCCGGCCTGAAAAAACCGATGTCTGATTGGTTGCAAAAACTTGTACATGATATTAACTTGCCTAGCAGGTTGTCAGATCTTGGAGAAACTGCGGACAAAATTCCTGAAATTGCGAAAAGGGCAGAAGAGGACCATCTAACCTTAACTAATCCAAGAGCAATTACAGCTAAAGACTACGAAACAATCCTTAAAAAATCACTTTGAAGTAAGTGTCCATTAATAGTTCCTACAATAAGATAAACCTTATACAATTGTCCCAAACAAAAGTGACGATTCGAGAGGAAGAAAACACTTAAATTTCTAAAAATCTAATTTTTTATTAATTCTGTTAAAAGAGAAAATATTATTTTTGGTGCAACTAAAATTTACTAAGGGATTGCAATCTTTAAGACTTGCCATTTAAAATGGTTTATGAATCTTTATTTATGCAATTATAACGTGAAGCATTTCTTGTGGCAGAAAAATGAATGAACCTTTTAGACTTTACTCTAAAGAAATTGATGCGGATCCCTATCCTTCATATAATATTTTAAGAGAAAGTTTTCCTTGTTTTTGGAGTAAAGAAGCAAACATTTGGATATTATCTCGTTATGAAGATGTACTAAATGCTTCTAAGGATTGGCGAACTTTTTCTTCAAGAAAAGGAAACCTCATTGATGAAATATCAGAAAGAACTGGAGGAACGTTAGGCACTACTGACCCTCCAAATCATACTAGACTTAGATCTCTAGCACAGCTAGCTTTTAACCATAAATCAATAAATGAAATTGCTAAACCTTCTATAGAAATAGCTGAAAAAGCCCTTGATAATTTAAATGATAAA
>Ga0066836_10001659_pt1 | contig 11742 bp, 13 predicted proteins | sample ETNtaG_18_FD_71568 | JGI IMG/M metagenome (GOLD analysis project Ga0066836, IMG submission 71568) | Marine microbial and viral communities from oxygen minimum zone, Eastern Pacific Ocean - ETNP201302SV91 | ecosystem: Environmental > Aquatic > Marine > Oceanic | place: Pacific Ocean: Eastern...
ATAATTACTGGGAAATCAGAAAAAGAGTTAAGTTTAGATTATGATCCAATCTACATAGATAATTTTTTAGCTAGGTTTAAATTCTTAAACCAAGATTTAAAAGAAAAAGCCTTGCGAATGTATGCTGCTCCGTTAATAAATAAAAGAAAAGGTCAGCACTAAACTGACCTTTTTAGGGGAAATATATTTTTACTATTCTAAGTAGAAAAAAATTCCAGGGAAAATTTACATAGAAAATGTAATAACGAATGCATCCTCATCTGCATCAGCAGCATCTGCATCAAAATCACTCCATGACAGAGAAATAGTTAATCCTGCTACTGTCATTGGCAGGTCGTAACTAAGAGAAGTGTATGTTCCATAGTCATCATAATCTCCATAGGTAAGCCCCAGGCCCGTTTCTCCCAAAGCAAAAGAATATTCCATGTTATCAGGAGCATCATCTTGTCCTGCAGAGTAAGTTAGACCAAAGAAACTGTAACTTAATCCTAGATAAATCTCCTCAAAATCCAATGATTCTTCTCCTGGATATGTAAAAGCAAGATATCCAATATCGTAACTAAGTCCATTTTCTAATTCATTTGCATAACCAGCATAGTAATCTAGCTCAAGAGCTGCATCATCACCAAATTCAACATTAGAAGCCCAGGTTCCAAAGTAAACACCATTTTCCCCAGTTATATCAAATCCTCCTGAAATGGCTGATTCTTCAGAAGTTTGAGTCATTCCTCTCCAAATATAATCTGATGACAAGGCAACATTGCTTTCAAATTCAGCAGATTGAATAGAGATCATGGCTGTTAAACCAATAAGAACCGAAGCTGATTTTATTAATTTTTTCATTTCTTCTCCTGTTTTAAAAAAATAAAGATTTCAAATAAACTATAAGCAATCTTTGTGCCAATTATATTCATGTTTTTTTTAACTTTAATGCACTTAAATAGTGCAACTTAGTTAAAAATAACTGCTTAAACAGTCATAAAGTTATTTTTTCTCTAAATTTAAATCAATTTCGTGTAACATCCTCATTCCTTATATAAATGTTTTAGGAGAAATTATGGACATCTCAAACAAAGTAGCTCTAATTACTGGCGGGGCATCGGGCTTAGGATTGGCTACTGCTAAAGTTTTAATTGAATCAGGTGCTAAAGTTATGCTTTTAGATCTTAATGAAGATAATGCTAAAGCTGCATCAGAATCTTTAGGTGAGAATTCTTCATATACTATCGCGAATGTAGCAGAGGAACAGTCAATAGTTGATGCTATTAATCAAACTAAAGAAGAATTTGGATCTATTAGTATTGTTGTTAATTGTGCAGGTATAGGAAGCGCGAGTAAAACGGTAGGTAAGAATGGAGCACACCCTTTAGATTATTTTAAAACTGTTATAGATATAAATTTAGTGGGTACATTTAATGTCTTAAGACTTGCAGCCGAAGAAATGGGTAATAATGAACCAGAAAAAGACAATGAGTGCGGTGTAATTATAAACACAGCATCCGTTGCTGCTTTTGATGGACAAGTTGGGCAAGCAGCCTATAGTGCAAGTAAAGCAGGTGTGGCAGGAATGACATTACCAATAGCTAGAGACTTAGCTCGTATGGGAATTAGAATAAATACTATTGCTCCAGGAATTTTTGATACTCCAATGATGGCAATGGCTCCTGATCAAGTAAGACTACCTTTAATTGAAATGACTCAATTTCCTAAAAGGTTAGGCTTACCAGAGGAGTATGCTTCTTTAGTTAAACATATAGTAGAAAACCCATTCTTAAATGGAGAGACCATAAGACTAGATGGTGGAATTAGGATGCAGCCCAAGTAATGATTGAATTTGCTTCTAGTTACCTTTTTTTCCTTTTAAAGATAGTAACCGTTGTGATTGCTATAGTTTATATTTTTTCAATATTCTCATCTTCTAAATTCAAGAAACCTGAAAAAGGGCATTTATCAATTAAAAACCTTTCTAAGTCTTTAAAGGCAATGGGAGCTCAGATAAGTAAGTCACACTTGACCTCAAAAGAGTATAAAAAGTTTATTAAGGAAGAAAAAAAATTAGATAAAAAAATTGCTAAGTCAAAAAATAAAGAAGCAGTTTTTGTATTAGATTTTGATGGTGATGTTCAAGCCACTGGTGATGTAAAGCTAAAAGAAGAGATAAATGCCATTCTTTCCTCAGATTTAAAATGTAAAGAAGTTGTTTTGAAGATGGAGAGCAGAGGAGGGTCGGCCTACGCTTATGGTTTGTGTGCAGCTGAATTAAAAAGACTGGTTGATAACAACATAAAGTTAACAGTTTGTATTGATAAAGTAGCCGCAAGCGGAGGATATCTTATGTCCTGCGTAGCTTCAAAAATAATAGCTGCCCCATGGGCTATTGTGGGATCTATTGGAGTGATTGCTCAACTTCCCAACTTTCATAAGCTATTAAAAAAGAATGATATAGACATTGAATTACATACAGCTGGAGAATTTAAAAGAACTTTAACAACCCTTGGAAAAAATACATCTGAAGGAAGAAAAAAATTCATCTCTGAACTGCAAGAACTACACACTGTCTTTAAAGATTTTGTGGCTGAGAGCAGACCTCAAATTAATACAAAAAAAGTAGCTACTGGAGAAGTTTGGCAGGGCAATAAGGCTTTAGATATGGGCTTAATAGATGAAATAGGCACTTCGGATGATTACCTCATTCAACTTTCCAAGAAATATAATCTTTATGAAATAGATTTTGTAATTAATGAAACTTTAGGAGATAAGTTCTCATTTGCTGCTCAATCGCTTATAGAAAAATCAGTAAACAAGTTTTATGATCTAATTAATAGAGATAGATTCATTAGTTAAGGAGATTTAATGACAAATTCATTTAAGGCACTTCAGGTGCAAGAAAACGAAGGGTCTTATGAAACGCATCTAGTAGAGAAAAATATAGATGACCTTCCGGAAGGAGATTTACTTATCAAAGTTAGCTACTCATCTTTAAATTATAAAGATGCTTTATCAGCTTCAGGAAATCCTGGAGTTACTAGAAACTTTCCTCACACTCCAGGCATAGATGCTGTCGGAGAGATAGTGCAGGCGAATAATTCAGATTTTAAAGAAGGAGATAAGGTTATTGTAACTGGGTATGATTTAGGCATGAACACCTCAGGAGGCTTCTCTGAGTACATTCGTGTACCAAATCATTGGGCATTAGGTTTACCGCCTGAATTATCAGAAATAGATTCAATGTGCCTCGGAACAGCAGGATTAACAGCTGGATTATCAATTTATGCTCTTGAATCTTTTAGAGGTATATCAGGAACTAATTCTGTAGTAACTGGAGCCACTGGTGGAGTAGGCTCTATTTCTGTAATGCTACTTTCTAAATTAGGATCTGAAGTCACTGCTGTTAGTGGAAAAAAAGAAAAGGAAGGTTTAATAAAAAGCATAGGAGCTAAACAAGTTCTCTCTAGAGAGGAATTATCTGAAATGACTAGGCAACCACTAGGTAAGACTCTTTGGGATATAGGTGTAGACGTAGTAAGCGGTGAAATGTTGTCTCTTCTATTAGCCTCTTTAACACCAGGAGGAGCTGTTGCTTGTAGTGGCTTAGTTGGAGGGCCTTCTTTTGAAAGCTCTATCTTTCCTTTTATTCTAAGAGGAAATGCTTTGATAGGTATAGATTCAGTAGAGATACCTCTTGAACAAAAGGAAAATATCTGGAAACTGTTCGCAAATGAATGGGGCCTATCTCTTCAAGATACAACTAAAATAGTATCTTTAGATGAAATAAGTGATGAAATTTCAACTATCCTTAAAGGAGAGCAGGTAGGAAGAGTTGTGTTAAAACTTTAATATAGGAAAAAAGATGTCAGATTTAAATAACGATTTTAATGAAGAAGAAAGTGCAGAGGATAGTAAAATAGATGCCAGAGCTGCTTTAGTAATTATCTTAACTCTAACAGCTATAGTTGTGCTTTGGGTTTCTAATCAATAGGAGAAAAACATGGATGTTGTAAACTTTTTAAAGGATAAGACAAGAGTGCCTGTAATAGGAGCTCCTCTTTTTACAGTTTCTTACCCAGAATTAGTTTTAGCTCAATGTAAAGCTGGAATTGTTGGATCCTTTCCTGCTTTAAATGCCAGACCTGAGGAAAAGTTGTCTGAATGGATTTCAATGATGAAAAAGGAATTAGAAGAACACAAATCTAATAATCCAGATGAAGTAGTCGCCCCTTTTGCTGTTAATCAAATTTGTCACCATTCTAATAACCGCCTTGAACATGATATGGAAGTTTGTGTAGAACATGAAGTTCCTATAATAATTACAAGTTTAAGGGCTCCAAAGTTTGTTGTAGATGCTGTTCATAGTTATGGGGGTGCAGTTATGCATGACGTCATTAATATAAGGCATGCAAAAAAAGCAGTAGACGAAGGAGCAGACGGTCTAATTTTAGTATGTGCAGGAGCGGGTGGTCACGCAGGTGCTTTAAGTCCTTTTGCTCTTGTAAGAGAAGTAAGAGAATTTTTTGACGGCCCTGTTGCTCTTTCTGGAAGTATTTCTCATGGTGCATCAGTTTTATCTGCCCAGGCTATGGGAGCAGATTTTGCCTACATAGGTACCAGGTTTATTGCTACTCAAGAGGCTAATGCTTCTCAAGGTTATAAAGATATGATTGTTGAGAGCTCAGCTAAAGACATAATGTATTCTCCTACCTTTACAGGAGTTCATGGGAACTACCTAAAACCTAGTGTAGTGAACGCAGGGTTAGATCCTGACAATCTACCCTATGCTGATAAGAATGATATGAATTTTGGGAGTTCAGGAGCAGCTGGCGATAATCAAAAGAAAGCTTGGAAAGATATATGGGGCTCTGGGCAGGGCATAGGAAATCTTTATGACGTTCCAACGGTTAAGGATGCAGTGGATTCCTTGGTTGAAGAATATGAACAGGCAAAACAGGCCTTAAGCAATAAATCATCCTAATCAGTCGCCTTTAAATTCTGGATCTCTTTTTTCAAAAAAAGATAGTACAGCTTCTTTTCTATCCTTTGTCTCGTGGGTTAAAAGAGTCTGATCATAATCCATGTGCATAGTTGCATCATCTGTCGCGTAGACTAATTCATTAACACTGTTTTTTATCATTTGAGCCGCCATAGGTGGTTTAGAAGCATATAATTCTGCCATCTTTTTAGCAGCACTCATCAATTTATCCTTGGGATGTACTTCATCAAAAAAACCCCAAGAAAGCAGGGTTTCGGCATTTTCATTTTCACCACCAATAACCATCTTTTTTGCTTTTGCAGGACCTATTAGCCTAACGGCTAAAGGAAGGCCAAACCAATTTAGATTTATTCCTAAGTTTATTTCTGGATATCCGAGGATTGCTTCATTAGAAGCAATTCTAAAATCACATGCAGAAGCTATGCATGCAGCCCCTCCTAAGCAATAGCCATCTATTGCCGCTATAGTTATTTGGTTAACTTCAAAGAAAGAATAGATTGCAGGTTTGCCAAAGTTATTTCTCCAGGCTTCTAACTTTGAAACTGGTTTTTGTTTTTCTTTTAAATCAGCTCCCGCTGAGAAGTGATCTCCTTTTCCACTATAGATAATAACTCTCGATTCAAGATCTTCATTTAAGCTGAGGTTGACCTCTGTTATTTCTTTTAGAACCTCTGTACTAAGAGCATTCATTGCTTCTTCCCTATCAAGATAGACCCAACAAATATGGCCTTCTTTTTTTATCTCTAAGTACTTCATTTTAATTCAGCTAAATATTTTTCAGCATCTAAAGCTGCCATGCAACCAGATCCTGCTGATGTAATTGCTTGCCTGTAAATATGATCAGAGACATCACCAGCAGCAAAGACTCCGGGTTTGCTAGTAGCTGTTGAGCTCCCTTGCGTCCCTGAAGTTATCTTTATATATCCATCCTTCATATCAAGCTGGCCTACGAACATATCTGTATTAGGTTTATGTCCTATAGCAATAAAAACTCCTTCCGTTTCTATTTCTTGAATTTCTTTATTTGCTGTACTTTCAATCTCTACGGAGCTTACTTTATTTTCATCACCTTTTATTTCTTTTAGAACATGATCCCAAATTATTTCTACATTTCCATTTTTCTCTTTATCAAACAGACGGTTTTGAAGGATCTTTTCAGCTCTTAGCTCATCTCTCCTGTGAACTAAAGTAACTTTAGAACATAAATTTGAAAGATAGAGTGCTTCTTCTACTGCTGTATTTCCTCCGCCTATGACAAACACTTTTTTATCTTTATAAAAAAATCCATCACAAGTTGCACATGCACTTACTCCCTTACCTAGATATGCGTTTTCAGATGGAAGCCCAAGGTATTGGGCTGATGCTCCTGTAGCAATTATTAATGAATTACATTCGTAAGGATTCATGCTGCCTTGTAGTCTGAATGAAGAGCTTGATAGATCAGTTTCTTCAATATGGTCAAAAATAACCTCGACGTCTAGAGATTCAACGTGTTTAAGCATTCTTTCCATTAATTCAGGTCCTTGAAGGTCATTTGAGTCTCCAGGCCAATTTTCTACATCTGTGGTTGTTGTAAGTTGTCCTCCTTGTTCCATTCCAGTTATAAGGCAAGGATTAAGACCAGCTCTAGCTGCATAGATTCCTGCTGTGTAGCCTGCAGGTCCTGAACCAAGGATGATTAGATTTCTATGTTTTGCTTCTGTCATAAGTTTGATTATATCCTTGATTTCTTATTAAAACCTCAATGAAAATTAGATCATGATCAAAATAATATATACAATAGAAAAAACTTAAATTCTGTAGTGGCAAAAAAGTCTCAAGCAACAAGAAAATCAGCTGAACAAGCTGTATCTATATCTAAAATTAGAATAAACCAGCTTTTCTTTGAGTCTTGGCTTATTGTTCAAGGAACAATAGGACTTTTTGTTTTACTTTCTTTACTATCATTTTCTCCTCAAGATTCAGGGTGGAGTACCCAAGAATTTTCTAGCCCCCTTAGTGAATCTCAATCAATTAATAATGTGGTTGGGACTTGGGGTGCTTATATCTCTGATTTTTTATACTCAATGATTGGTTATATGTCTTTCCTAATTCCACTGTGGTTGTTATACCCAGTAATTAAGCATTTCTTTATTTCAAAATCATCTGTTGGCTGGCCTACATTAACTTCTATTGAAATTGTTAAGATTTTTGGTTGGATATTAGTGGTAATATCTGGTGCTACTCTTTTGGCTATCTTTATAGCACCTAATAGTAATTTTTTACCTTATGAGGCTGGTGGAATTATTGGTAATGGTGTTTCTTCCGGCACATTAGAACCCCTTAGTTTTGTTGGTAGTGTTTTAATATTTTTTACTTTCTTGTTAATAGGTTTGACGCTGTCTCTTGAGATTTCATGGACTGTATTAATAAATAAGACTCAAGAATACTTATTAAAATTTGGTGGTAGATTTGGAGAAAATATTTCTTCTATGATCGATAATTTTAAGGCTAAGCAGAAACTCAGGAAGGAAAAAGTTCAAAGACAAGAAAAAGTAATTCAACATGTTAAAAAGAAAGAAAAAACTAAGCTAGCTGAAGTTCTGGAACCAGCACCCAAGATAGATAAGAGCATAAGGGTAGAGGAAGAAAAACAAGAAGAACTGTTTGAAGAGACTGTTTCTTCAAATCCACCTAAATTATCTTTATTAGATGAGAAAATAGATGAAGACTCCGGTGAAACCTCTGAGTCTTCCTTAAGACAGTTAGGCGAACTAGTAATAAGTAAATTATCTGAATATGGCATAAACGATGTAGTGGTTGAATCTATACAACCAGGTCCAGTTGTAATCAGGTTGGAGCTAAGACTGCCTTCAGGCCTAAAAGTTAATCAAATATCTAATATCAATAAAGACTTAGCAAGATCTCTTTCTAAAACTAGCGTAAGAATAGTTGAGGTTATAGAGGGAAAAGATACCATAGGAATAGAAGTACCAAGAGAAGATAGGCAGCCTGTTTTATTAAGTGAAGTTTTATCTAGTAATATTTATGATGAATCTAAAAGCGCTCTAACTATTGCTTTAGGAAAAGACATAAGTGGATCAGCGGTAGTAGCTGATTTATCTTCCATGCCCCACCTATTAGTAGCTGGAACAACAGGGTCAGGTAAATCAGTAGCGATTAACGCTATGTTAATAAGCATCTTATATAAAGCAACTCCTGAGCAAGTTAGATTGATACTTATCGACCCTAAGATGCTTGAACTGTCGGTTTATGAAGATATTCCTCACCTCTTATGTCCTGTAATAACTGATATGAGAGAAGCTTCTAGCGGCCTTAGGTGGTGTGTAAATGAAATGGAAAGAAGGTACCGTTTAATGGCCAAATTAGGAGTAAGGAACTTAAATGGGTATAACAAAAAAGTTAGAGAAGCCATCAAATCAAAAAACCCTTTACCAGACCCTCTTTGGAAGAAAGAAAACGAAGAAGATGATTCCACAGCCCCAGATTTAGAAGAACTTCCAAATATAGTGTTAGCAGTCGATGAATTAGCTGACCTTATGATGATAGTAGGAAAAACTGCGGAGCAACTAATTGCTAGGATAGCCCAAAAAGCTCGCGCCGCAGGCATACATATGTTGTTAGCAACACAAAGACCTTCAGTAGACGTAATTACAGGCCTAATAAAAGCTAATATTGCTGCTAGAACTGCTTTTCAGGTAGCTTCTAAAATGGATTCAAGGGTTATTTTAGATCAAGGGGGTGCTGAGCAACTTTTAGGAAAAGGAGATATGCTTTATTTAGCAGCTGGTACTTCTATTCCTCAAAGAGTTCATGGTGCTTTTGTTAGCGATGAGGAAGTACAAAGAGTAGCAGAAGATTGGAGAAATAGAGGCAAAGTAGAATATATTGAGGATGTGACAAAAGAAGGCGGGGCGGTAACAGGAATGCCCGGTATACCAACTTCTTCTGACGGAGGAGGTAGTGATGGAGAGTTAGATGAATTATATGATGAAGCCGTAGCTTTTGTTTCTCAATCCAGAAGAGCTTCAATTTCGGCAGTCCAAAGAAGATTAAGAGTAGGCTATAACAGAGCAGCAAGATTAATTGAAACCATGGAAGAAGCAGGAGTTGTTAGCCCAATGGCTTCAAATGGAAATAGAGAAGTTTTAGTGGCACCCCCTCCTGAAGATTAAAAAGATGAATCTTTATATTAAGGCACTAGTTTCCGTTCCTTTTGTTATTTTTTCTATTTCTATTTTTGCTGATAACTCAGCGAATAATTTTTTTGATCAACAATACTTTTCAGCTAATTTTACTCAAACTTCACAAAAGGATAATGATCAAAGAGCGTCTAAAGGAAGATTGATAGTCTCAAGAAATGGTTATTTCAAGCTAGATTATTTTGAACCTTTTAGAGAGACTATAGCCAGTGATAGCATAGATTTGTACAGATATGATCCTGACTTAGAGCAACTAGAGATACATCCTTTAGAGGATTTAATACAAGAAAGTCCAATTTCGTTATTATCTCTTTCTAGATTGGACCTAAATAAAATAATGAACTTAGAAGAATGTTTTGAATTGAAAGATAAAGTTGCATGTGAAATTTCTTTTGTTAATGAAGATTATTTTATAAACAACATGCATTTAGTATTTAAGGATAAAAAATTAAAAGAACTAACGTATGAAGATTCTTTTTTACAAACAGTTAGCTTTTCTTTTAAAAATCAATCTACTGACCTGCTAAGCAAACAAGATTTTTTGTTTGAAGTTCCTGAAGAAACAGATGTTATAAGTTATAAGAACAATTAGAATAAACACATGTTAGACCCAAAAGTTTTAAGATCTTCTATAGAAGATGTAAAAAAATTACTTTCTTCTAGGGGCTTTGAATTAGATACAAAGTCTTGGGTAGATTTTGAATCTTTACGAAAAGAACTTCAAGGAAGTACTGAAGAACTACAATCTGAATTGAATGCTCTATCTAAAGAAATAGGTAGTCTTAAATCTGAAAATAAAGATACCGGATCTTTAGAAAATGAAGCAACCTCATTAAGTCAAGAAATCAAGAAAAGAAATAAAGAATTAGAGGAAGTATTAAATGATTTAAGTAACTTTTCTTTAAGTATACCTAACATTCCAGATGAAAATGTTCCAGTAGGCTCTGATGAATCAGATAATTTAGAAATTAGAACTTGGGGCAATAAAAAGGAATTTAAATTTGTACCAAAAGATCACCAAGTTTTAGGAGAGAATCTACAACAATTAGACATACCAGCTTCTGTTAAAATTGCCGGAGCAAGATTCTCAGTTCTAAAGGGAGATCTGGCTAAATTACAAAGATCTTTAATCCAGTTTATGTTGGATACTCATATAGAAGAAAATGGATATGAAGAGTTGTATGTTCCATATATTGTAAATAAAGATTCTTTAATAGGAACAGGTCAATTACCTAAGTTTGAGGAAGATTTATTCAAGCTTACCGATGAAAGAGAATTTTATTTAACTTCTACAGCAGAAGTTCCAGTTACTAATCTAATAAGGGATGAAATATTAGAATCAAAAGAATTGCCAAAAAAATGGGTAGCACACACTCCGTGTTTTAGAAGTGAAGCTGGAAGTTATGGTAAAGACACTAAAGGAATAATGAGATTACATCAATTTGAAAAGGTTGAATTAGTACAAGTTGTTGAAGCTCTTGATTCTTCAGATGCATTGGAAGAGTTAACTTCTCATGCAGAAGGGATTTTACAGAAATTAGATCTACCCTATAGAGTAGTTTCTTTATGCACAGGAGATCTAGGATTTAGCTCTGCTAAAACTTACGATCTTGAAGTTTGGATTCCTTCACAAAAAACCTATAGAGAAATATCATCATGCAGCAACTTTAAGGATTTTCAGGCTCGTAGAATGAAGGCTAGATGGAAGAATCCAGAAACAAATCAAACTGAATTTGTTCACACTCTCAACGGATCAGGTTTAGCTGCAGGCCGAACTTTATTGGCGATTATGGAGAACTACCAACTAGAAGATGGAAAAATAGCTATACCTGCCGCGCTTAAAGATTATATGAAAAAAGATTTTATTTAATCTACGCAGTCAATTTTTAAATCAGCCTTAATTTCTTCTCTTTTATTCTTCCTATAGAAAATCTCTAAATTATTATCCTTTACAAGTTCATTTAATTTAGATTTATTTATTTCTTCTGAAATTGTTCCTTTTATAGCTTCGCTAACATTTAAAATAACTTTTTGATTAAACGCTAACATAACGAGAATTAGGTCTAGCCTCTCTTCATTTAAAGTTAAATGGAGATCATTGTGAAAAAAGAATTGGATTCTTTTCATAGAGCACCAATAACTAAAGTTTTTTTGCTCATTGCAATCATTTCTACTAATTGACCTAGACCTGAGCTTTGAAAAGAGTCTTCAAAGAGAATACCAAACTTATCTGCTGATTTTTGACAGTAATAGACTTCAATCGATAGATGTTCTGAACTTGCTTTCCATTTCCTTCTTTCAACTTCATTTTTAAGTTGCTTTATCGCGGATGAGTAGAAAAATAGATTTTTTATATCATTTTCTTTAATTAAATTTATTATTTCCTCATGACCGCTATCAGATAGATCATTGATAAGACAGAAATTTAAATCTTTTGTTAATCTTTTTGACGACATTTTCCTTTTCTAGCTCTTTGTTTAAGAGTATTATAAATCCTAATATTTGTATCTATAAAATGGTGCAAAAATTAAGAGATGGTGGAATTTAAATTTT
>Ga0066836_10001660_pt1 | contig 11736 bp, 9 predicted proteins | sample ETNtaG_18_FD_71568 | JGI IMG/M metagenome (GOLD analysis project Ga0066836, IMG submission 71568) | Marine microbial and viral communities from oxygen minimum zone, Eastern Pacific Ocean - ETNP201302SV91 | ecosystem: Environmental > Aquatic > Marine > Oceanic | place: Pacific Ocean: Eastern...
CTAATTACTTTTTCATAGGTAGTGCTTTTTATAGAACTTGAAGTTCTTGGCAAATTTTCATCTTTATCTATTGGTATAATTAAATCTGAATATGTATGTGGTGGACAATCTCCCAATATAACAAATGATTTTTTTCCATAAGCAATAGCCAAATGAGTAAAGCCAGTATCATTTCCTATTAACAATTTACAATTTTTTAAGTCTACTATTACTTCATCAATTTTTTTCATTGAAGTTTTTATGAACTCAAGTTTTTTATCGGATTTTTCGATTATTTCATTTTCGATTTCGGATTGATCTTTACCTGAGAGAATTAGAAATTTTTGGTAATTCAAAGATGCTAAATATTTGATTAATTTAACGTAATTTTCAGATCCCCATTGCCTCTCATAACCTGAACAAGCTACACAAATAGCTACTTTTTTTTGATCAATTTTTTCATCATATTTTAGTATTTTAAATGGAACATGTTTTATATTTAAAATTTTTTTTATTAGTTCTTTGCTTTCTTCAACAGGATCAATAAGTTTTGATTTATAACTATCATAATATTTAAATTTTTTTTTCAAAAAAAAGTTTTGAGATTTAATACCTGGCGCATAAATTTTATTTATTTTAACAAGATAACTAATAATCACATACAGAGGAGAAGAGTGAAAAATAAATATTTCATTTAAATTCAATTTTTTAAGTTCTGTATAAATGTAAATTACAGACTTTATTTTTTTTATTATTCCTCTTGTATCATCTGGTATTTCTATAAACTTTTCCACAAAATTTTGATCAGACAAATATGATTTTGCACTTGAAAATTTTTTTGTGATTAATGAAACTTTTTTATTTCTATTTTCTGATATTGTTTTAAAACAAGATATATAAGAAACAAAGTTTCCCCATCCTTTTCCCGGAGCTAAAATACCTATGCCATCTTTCATAAAACCTAAAAATTTATTCTTTTTTGTAAAAGCACATATTTGTATCTTTAATATGATAAATACTTATCTTTTTGCTTAAGCTATTTAGATACTTAAAAACATCTTTTGTTGAAGATTTATTTGGAGTGTAATCATGCCAAAAAATATAACCATTTTTTTTGATCATTTCTAAAGCTTTTTCAGTATCATTTTTTATTATCGAATAAGTATGCCCTCCATCAATAAAAATGAGGTCATATTTATTTTTTAAATCTTTAATATCTAGACCCATAGAATTTTTAAAAGAAAAATCTATTTTGTTTTCGCAACTCGTGCCACTGAACATAAATTCTTTATATGAACTCTCATTTTTTGAATTTATATAAGCAGATTTACTTTCTCCACTTTTAAAATTTAAACTTGAAGCTTGATCTTCATTTAAAGTAATAGTTTTTATTTTCGCATTATCAGGCGAGTTAAGAGCCATTATGTAAGATGTTTTTCCACTGCAAGTTCCAAATTCAAAAATATTTAAAGAAATTTTTGACATTATAGCCAAAATCCAAGTTTCATAATCTGAAATTAAACCTTTAACATTGTATTCTTCATCATGAACTAACACCATTTTTGTTACGTGTTCTTTTGAAGGAAATTTGGAGTTATCTGAAATTATTCTTGGTTTAAATATTGGATTTATTTTTTCAATATTAACTGTTTTGATAATTTTTTTATTTATAATTTTTTTAATTTTTTTTTTATTTAAGATAATTACCAAAAATAAATTAATAAATAATGAAATAAGAAAAATTGATTTTATCATTGCTTAGTTATCTTTGTTAATTTTCAAGACTCCAATAAAAGCTTCTTGTGGTATTTCAACTCTTCCGAATTGTTTCGATCGCGCTTTTCCTTTTTTTTGTTTTTCTAATAGTTTTCTTTTTCGATCCAATGCACCTCCGCCGTGAATTTTTGTTAGTACATCTTTTTTATATCCCTTAATTGTTTCTCTTGCGATTATTTTTCCTCCTATTGCGGCTTGTACAGGAATCATAAAATTATGTCTGGGTATCAAATCTTTTAGTTTTTCACATACCACTCTACCTTGTGATTGTGCAAATTCCTTATGTATCATCATAGATAGAGCATCAACGGGTTCACCATTAACTAGTATACCTAACTTTACAAGGTCGCCTTCTTTGTAATCTGTAATTTCATAATCAAAGCTACCATAACCACTTGTCATTGATTTTAAACGATCATAAAAATCAAAAACAACTTCGTTTAAAGGCAATTCATAATTCAAAACTGCTCTGTTCCCTGAATATGTCAAATTAGTTTGTACTCCTCTTTTATCCTGGCAAATTTTAATTATTGATCCAAGATATTGATCTGGGGTTATTATGGTTGCTTTTATCCAAGGTTCCTCAATAAATTTAATATGAGTTGGATCTGGCAAGGAAGACGGGTTCTGCAAATTTACTATATCACCATTATTTAAATGAACTTTGTAGACAACTCCGGGAGTTGTGGTTAATAAATTTATGTCAAATTCTCTTTCTAGTCTTTGTGTAATTATCTCCAAATGTAGTAAACCTAAAAAACCACATCTAAACCCTAGTCCTAGTGCTGATGAAGATTCTGCTTCATAAGAAAAACTTGCATCATTCAATTGAAGTTTAGCAAGGCCGTCTTTTAATTTTTGATATTCAGAACTATCTACAGGAAATAATCCACAAAAAACTACAGGCTTGCTTGGCTTGAAACCTGGTAATGCATTTTTTAATGGTTTTTCAGAATCGCATATAGTGTCTCCAACTTTAGTTTCTGACAAACTTTTAATTCCAGTAATAATGAATCCTATCTCACCAGCATTTAATTCTTTAACGTCTTTTGGTTTCGGAGTAAATACTCCTACTCTTTCAATTTGATATTCTTTATTGTTAGACATCATCTTTATTTTCATATTTTTTGTAATACTACCATCTAAAACTCTTACTAAAATTACTACGCCTAGATATGAATCGTACCAACTATCAACTAATAAACATTTTAATAATTCACTTTTTATTCCTTTAGGCGAAGGAAGAACTTTTACTATTTTTTCTAAAATATCTTCAATACCCTCTCCGGTTTTTCCCGAGCAAGGTACTGAATTAATAGTTTCTATACCAATAACATCTTCAATTTGTTTATTTGATTTTTCAATATCAGACGCGGGTAAATCAATTTTGTTAAGCACTGGTATTATTTCATGATTTATTTCTAAAGCTTGATAAACATTTGCTAGGGTTTGAGCTTCAACACCTTGTGAGCTATCAACAATTAAAATTGATCCTTCGCATGCATATAAAGAACGACTTACTTCATAGCTAAAATCAACATGGCCCGGTGTATCTATAATATTTAAAATATATTCTTTGCCATCCTTAGATTTGTAAGAGAGCCTTACTGTCTGAGCTTTAATTGTTATTCCTCTTTCTCTTTCTATTTCCATTGAATCCAAAACTTGATCTTTCATTTCTCTGTCACTAAGACCTCCACATTTTTGAATAATTCTATCTGCTATAGTTGATTTTCCATGATCAATATGTGCAATAATTGCAAAATTTCTAATATGCTTAATTTCACTCATTAAGATCTAAGCTTGGCACCAGCTTTTACTTCAACACTAGAAATGATTTTCTGGGAAATTTCGTTTAAGTCTTTTTCGTTTAAAGTTTTATAATCTGATTGAATAGTAACTTTTAAAGCTATTGATTTTTTATCAGACGGTATATTTTCTCCTTCATACACATCAAAAATCTTAACGTTTTTGATTAAAGATTTGTCTACGCCTGAAATAATTTCAATTAAGTCTTGAGCTTTAAAGTCTTTTTCTACTACAAATGCATAATCCCTATCCGATTTTTGATAATCTGAAAAAGTTATTGTAGGTTTGTTTTTTTTATTTGAATTTTTATAATTTACTAGATTTTCTAAAAAAATTTCAAATCCATAAGTTTTATTAATTATCTTTGGATGAATTTCACCAAAATATGCTATTAATTTCTTATCTTTTTTCGTTATTATTGAACCAGATTTTCCTGGATGGTAGTATCCTGGTGTCTTAACATCTATACTGGTTTCATCTTTATCTATTCCTAATTCTACTAAAGTTTGTACAACATCTTTTTTTATATCAAATACATCTAGCTGATCTTCTTTTTTTAAACCACAAATTATAGTTATTTGCTCACCTGGTTTTTTTCCAATAAAAGATGGCCCAATTTCAAACAACGATTGATTATCAAAACCTCTATCAATGTTTTTTTTTAAAAAATAAATTAAATTTGGATAAAGTGAGTTTCTTAAAACATTTAATTCAGAGCTAATTGGATTAATAATTTTTATTTCTTTTAAATTTTCTTTAAAACTTTCATTTATTTTTTCATCTGTAAACGACCAAGTTATTGCTTCTAAATATCCCTTAGATGCAACAGATCTTTTTGCTAGGTGAAAATGTCTTTGAAAAAAATTTAAAGTCGGTTTTAACCTTCTTTTTTCTGGCTCAATTGACTGAATTTTATCAAATCCTTTAATTCTTATTATCTCTTCAACTAAATCAATTTGACCATATATGTCCGGACGCCAAGTTGGAACATTTACAGTAAGTAATTTTCCTTTTTTTTTTATTACAAAACCAAGTTTTTCTAAAATTTTAAATATTTCTGTAGTTTTTATTTGTATTCCAATTATTTTAGATGCAAGTTGTGGATCAAATAATATTTTTTTGATCGTTATATTTTTTGTTGATTGAATATCTAATTTTGAAACTTCCCCACCGCAAATTTTAACTATCATTTCAGAAGCTTTTTCTAATCCAGTCGGAATAGAATTCGGGTCAATTCCTCTTTCAAATCTGAACTTCGCATCACTATTTAAATCTAGTTTTTTGGCTGTCTTTCTTGTTGTTTCAGGGTCAAAGTAAGCCGATTCTAACAAAATATTTTTCGTATTCAGTTCTGTTCCAGATCTTGTGCCACCTATTATTCCTCCTAAACCCAAAACTCCTTGATGATCAGAAATAACACACATACCATCATCAAGTTTATACTCTTTGTTATCTAAAGCTTTAAACTTTTCACCTTTTTTAGAATTTCTAACAATTATTTCTTTACTAATTTTATCTAAATCATAGGCATGAAGTGGCCTATTTAAATCAAACATTACATAGTTTGTTATATCAACAACTGCTGAAATAGGTCTTAATCCTAAAGAAATAATTCTTTTTTTTAACCACTTTGGACTTTCTTGATTTTTTATATTTTTTATTAAACAGCTTCCAAATATAGTACAAGCTTGTCCTTTATTTTTCTCAATTTTTACTTTTAAATTTTGTTTTACAGTTTTCTTTGTTTTATTAATTTTACTCTCTATTAATTTTCCAAAACCGCTAGCAGATAGGTCTCTTGCTATTCCTTTAATACCTAAACAATCCGGTCTATTTGGGGTTATTGATAATTCTATTACATTTTCTAAATTATTATTAAAATATCTTTTTCCTATTTTTTTTTCATAGTTTTTGCTTAGCTCGACTATGCCATCACTTTCATTTGATAAATTAAGCTCTGATTCTGAACAAAGCATACCATAAGAAGTTTCTCCTCTTATTTTTGATACCTCTAATTTCATTTTATTTTTTGGAATTACTGATCCTGGTGGAGCATAAATAGTTAGCAAATTGTCTTTTGCATTTGGTCCGCCACACACAACTTTTACTAACTCTTTTTGTCCAACATCAACATGACATAATTTTAATCTATCAGCATTAGGATGTTTTTCTGCTTTGATAATTTTTGCAATAATAAAGTCGCTTAATTCATTTTTTTCAGGTTCTATTTTTTCGACTTCTAAGCCTATATGATTTAATTTTTCAGCTATTTGAGCCTCAGTTTTATTTGTTTTTAAATGATCTTGGAGCCAATCTTTTGTAAATTTCATTTACTTAGTCCTCTATAATTTGTTGGAATATCCAAAGGATCAAAACCATAATAATTCAACCATCTATAATCGCACTCAAAGAATGATCTTAAATCATTAATTCCATATTTTAACATGGCCAATCTATCTATACCTATTCCAAATGCAAAACCTTGGTATTTATTTGGGTCAACTTTTGAGTTTTTTAATACATTAGGATGAACCATTCCACACCCCAATATTTCTAGCCATTTATCTCCTTCGCCAATTACAATTTTATTATTTTCAATTCTATATCCAATATCAACTTCTGCAGAAGGCTCTGTAAAAGGAAAATGACTTGGACGAAATCTCATTTTAATTTTATCTAATTCAAAAAATTCCTTTATAAAATAATTTAAGCAGCCTTTTAAATGTCCCATAGTTATATTTTTATCAATATGAAGTCCTTCTAGTTGATGAAACATAGGAGTGTGAGTTTGATCGCTATCACTTCTATATGTTCGTCCAGGTGCTACAATTTTAAATGGTGGTTTTCCTTTTAACATTGTTCTTACTTGAACAGGAGATGTGTGTGTTCTTAATAAAGTTTTCATATTTTCTTCAATATAAAAAGTGTCATGCATATCTTTTGCAGGATGATTTTCTGGTGTATTAAGAGCCGTAAAATTATAGTATTCACTTTCAACATCAGGACCCTCTTCAACGCTAAAACCAATTTCTGAAAATATAGACGAAATTTCATCAATTACTTGTGATACCGGATGTATTTTTCCAATTTTAAAATCTTTTTCAGGTAACGTTACATCGTTTTTTTCTTTTTTTACTCTTTCATCTATTTCAGTAAATTCCAACTTGACTACTTTTTCATTAAGAAGTGTTGTTAGTTCTTGTTTAGCAGTGTTTATTTTGGAAGCTACTTTCTTTTTTTCTTCTGGAGACAATGATCCAAGTTTTTTAAATTCGGAATTTATCAAGCCATTTTTACTAAAAATTTCTGATCTTATAATATCTAGCTCTTTTGAATCTTTTGCTTTGATAAGTTTATTTTTCAACTCATCCTTAAATTTTTCAAAATCTGGCATTTTTACAGATTATTTCTTAACTTGAGAAAAACAATAGTGAAGATTAATTAAGTGCAGCTTGGGCTTTTTTAACTATAGTTTTAAAAGCTTCTGGATTATCATAAGCTATTTCGGCAAGAATTTTTCTATCTATTTTTATTCCCGACTTATTAAGGCCATTTATAAACTTTGAATACGTTAAGCCTTCAGCCCTAACTCCTGCGTTGATTCTTTGTATCCATAAAGATTTAAATTCTCTTTTCTTATTTCTTCTATCTCTATAAGCATACTGCATGGCCTTTTCCATTGCTTGTCTTGCAACTCTAATGGTATTTTTTCTTCTTCCCCATTGGCCCTTTACAGCTTTTAGAACTTTTTTATGCTTTGCGTGACTTGTTACTCCTCTTTTAACTCTAGGCATTTTTTTATCCTCTTAAATTATAAGGCATATATGATTTAACAATTTTACTGTCTTGTTTAGACATTATTGTAGTACCTCTTTGATTTCTAATTTGTGTGTTTGTTCTTTTTATCATTCCGTGCCTTTTGCCTGACTGACCCATTACAACTTTTCCTCTTGCTGTAATTTTAAATCTTTTTTTCGCAGAACTTTTAGTTTTTAATTTAGGCATTTTTTTTGATCGGTTTATACAAATATTAATATTAATTTACAACTAGATAATTTTTAAATTGGCTGAATTACCATTATCATTTGTTTTCCATCAAACTTTGGATGTAGCTCTACTTTGCCGATATTCTGCATATCTTGTATTATTTTATCCATTAATCGATTACCTAAGTATTTGTGTTGTAATTCTCTACCTTTAAACTTTACAGTAAATTTTACCTTGTCCCCTTTTGAAAGAAATTTTTGTGCATTTTTAATTTTGAAAGTGTAATCATGAACTCCAGTAACTGGCCTTAACTTTATTTCTTTTAGTTCAACTTTTTTTTGATTTTTTTTTGCCTTACTGGCTTTTTTTTGTTGATCATACTTAAATTTACCCATATCCATTATTTTACACACTGGTGGGTTTGCATTTGGGGCAATTTCAATTAAATCCAAACCTTCTTCTTTTGCTCTTGAAATAGCATCATTAGTTTTAATTATACCCAAATTATCTCCATCACTTGTTATGACTTGAACCTCTGGAGAGTTTATTCTATTATTTGTTTTAGGTCCCCTAGGCTTAGTTCTTCTTTGAAAATAATTTTTTTTGTAATCTTGCACTTATAAGGAGGGAGCTTTATTTATAATTGAAAAGTCTTTAATAAATTTTTCTAATTTCATATTTTCTTGTTTATTTGAGTCCAATCTTCTAATAGTTACACTGTTAGTGTCAACTTCTTTTTTTCCACAAATTAATAATATTGGCAATTTTGATAAGGAATGTTCCCTTATTTTATAATTTAAATTGTGACTTTTTAAATCTACATTGCTAGATATTCCGACTTTTTTAATTTTACTGTTCACTGATTTAGCATAGTCGTTAAATTCATCTGAAATAGGGATTACCATTGCTTGCAAAGGTGAGATCCAAAATGGAAGTTTCCCAGAATAATGTTCTATTAAAATTCCTATAAATCTTTCGAGAGATCCAAATAAGGCACGATGAAGCATCACTGGAACTTTTTTTCCACCATCTTTATCTACATATGTGGCTCCAAGTCTTCCAGGTAAATTTAAATCTACTTGCAAGGTTCCGCACTGCCAATCTCTTCCTATAGCATCTCTTAAAACAAATTCTATTTTAGGTCCATAAAACGCTCCTTCACCTTTGTTAATGCTATATTCTAGTTTAGATTCTTTGATAGCTTTTAATAAGGCTGTCTCTGACTTATCCCATACACTATCCTCCCCAACTCTAACTTCTGGCCTATCAGAATATTTTAAAATTACATTTTCAAATCCCAAATCTTTATAAATTTCTAATATCAAATTTGTAACACTCAAACATTCTTCTGTTATTTGATCTTCAGTGCAAAATATATGTGCATCGTCTTGAGTAAATGCTCTAACTCTTAATAGTCCATGAAGTGCTCCAGATGGTTCATACCTGTGCACTTTTCCAAATTCTGACATTTTTAATGGTAGATCCCTATAACTTTTTAACCCTTGATTATAAACTTGAACGCAGCCTGGACAATTCATTGGCTTAATTGCAAAAACTTTTTCATCTGGAGTTGTAGATGTGTACATATTCTCCCCAAATTTTTCCCAATGTCCTGATTTTTCCCATAAAGATCTATCTAATATTTCAGGTGTATTAATTTCTTTATATCCTGCATCTTCTTGCTTTGCTCTCATGTAGCTAATAAGCTTTTGAAAAAGTGCCCATCCCTTGTCATGCCAAAATACTGCTCCTGGACTTTCTTCTCTAAAATGAAATAAGTCCATTTCTTTACCTAATTTTCTATGATCTCTTTTCTCAGCTTCTTCTATTCTTTGCAGATAATCATCAAGTTCTTTTTGAGATGCCCAAGATGTTCCGTAAATTCTTTGTAGCATTTCATTATTTGAGTCACCCCTCCAATACGCTCCTGCAACTTTTGTTAATTTGAAAAATTTTCCTATTTTAGCTGTCGAAGATAAGTGAGGTCCTCTACATAAATCATGCCATTTACCATGAAAATAAATAGAAATTTTCTCTCCATGTGGAATATCTTTTATTATTTCAGCTTTGTAACTCTCTCCAATTTCTTTAAAATGGTCAATTGCTTTATCTCTATCCCAAACTTCACGTCTAGTTAATTCATCCCGCTCAACTATTTCTTTCATTTTATTTTCTATTTTTTTAAGATCATTTTCAGTGAAAGGATCTTTTCTAGCAAAATCATAATAAAATCCATTTTCAATCACAGGTCCAATTGTAACTTGAGTTCCTGGAAATAGTTCTTGAACGGCCATAGCTAATATATGAGCTGTATCATGCCTTATGGTCTCTAGCCCTTCAGCATCTTTTGAGGTAAATATTTTTACTTTTGAATCTTTTTCTATAATGAAGCTTAAATCTTTTAAATTACCATCTACACTCATTACTAAAGCTTGTTTAGATAAAGATTTACTTATTTTTTCTGAAATTTCTATTCCACTAACTTCTTTATCAAATTTTATTTTTTTTCCATCTGGTAGTGTAATATTTGGCATTTAATTAAGTAGTTTTTTGTACTCTGAATATGTAGAAAAACACATTTTTTCAACATTAAATTTTTTTATTACGTTTTCTCTGCCCGCACTACCCATTAATTTTAATGTATTTCTATCTAAATCAAAGATATGTGATAATTTTTCTGACAAAGATTTAATATCACCAGCATTAAACAAAAAACCAGTAGTTTCATCTTTTATTGTTTCTCTTGAGCCCCCAATGTTACTTGCTATTATAGGCTTTCCCATTGATTGTGCCTCTATCGCAACTCTTCCAAAAGCTTCTGGTTCAATTGATGCTGATACCACTATATCAGATATTTCATATGCTATCGGCATGATTTCAAAATTTTCCACAAATATTATTTCTTTGTTGAGTCTATATTGCTCAACTAATCGAGTGAGTTTTTTTTTATATATATCTCTTCCTTGTTCACTGCCCAATATAACTGCCGTAAATTGCTTATGTGGCTCATTTTTTTTTAGAAGATTTAATGATTCAATAAACATTTCCTGTCCTTTCCATTCTGTTAATCTTCCTGGCATTAAAATTATTTTTCTTTGAAACTTATCTAAGTTCCATTTTTTTATTAACTTATCTTTATCAGATGTTTTAATTTTTTCAGAATTGTAATAATCAGTGTTAATTCCCCTAAAAATAACCAAGAACTTTTTATCATTATTTAAATAATCAGGATAATTTTTATTTATGTGGGAAAAAATAAAATTAGAACCTGCTATTGTTAGATCAGATCTAAGCATTACAGAATTATAAAATTTTTTTATTTTGCTTTTAAAATTATATGTTCCATGAAAGGTTGTTACAAATTTTCTTCTTGTAATTTTTGTAGCAATCAAACAACTCCATGCTGGGGCACGACTCCTCGCATGAACAATGTTTATGTTAAAAAAAAGAATTATAAATGTAAGTATAATTGCGTTAATTAAGATTAAAATAGGATTTTTACTCTGAACTGGTAAACGAATTAATTTTACTTTTTTATTATTTATATATTTAGTTAGTGCACCACCGCTAGTAGCCAAAAATGACCTGCACCCATTTTCATTTAAATAATGTGCTAAATCAAAACATCCTATTTCTGCTCCTCCATAACCTAATTTAGGTATAACTTGTAAAACATTTATTTTTGATGGCATTTGTTAAATATTATAATATCAAATAATTAAATTAATTTATGCATAATTTTAAATATATAAAAATTTCCAACAAAAAAAGAATAAGAATTTTGTCTTTAAGTACAAAATCTAAATTATACGTAGTTTTCTTACATGGTTTTAAATCGGATATTGAAGGAGAAAAACCTCATGGACTTTATAAATTTTGTAAAAAAAAAAAAATTGGGTTTTTAGCATTGGAATACATGGGGCATGGAAAATCTTATGGAAAATTTGAAATTGGAAATATTACTTCGTGGTCAAAAGATGCAAATTTGACAATAAAAAAAATTATAAAAAAAAATAATTTTATTATAATTGGTTCAAGTATGGGTGCTTGGATAGGATTAAATCAGTTTAAAAAATACAATAAGCAGATTAAAGGGTTTATTGGCATAGGTGCTGCGCCAGAATTTTTGGAAAGACTTATGTGGAAAAAATTTAACAATAAAATAAAAAAAGAACTTATCAAAAA
>Ga0066836_10001662_pt1 | contig 11732 bp, 10 predicted proteins | sample ETNtaG_18_FD_71568 | JGI IMG/M metagenome (GOLD analysis project Ga0066836, IMG submission 71568) | Marine microbial and viral communities from oxygen minimum zone, Eastern Pacific Ocean - ETNP201302SV91 | ecosystem: Environmental > Aquatic > Marine > Oceanic | place: Pacific Ocean: Eastern...
CGAATGATTCTTACTTTATTATAAGAAGCCATATCCATGCTAACGGTATGGTCAATAGATGTATTGGAAAGATCACCAGTCGTTATACCATCTTCTGTGAGCAAAAATCTATCGCCTGAATATCCTCTTAGAACCGGCTGTATGGTCCCCTGCCCCATTGATCGAACAGCTAAACCCGTTTCTTTTTCTATGGTCGAGGCTAGAGATGACTTTAGATTTCTATGATATTGGTCTCCCGCAACATATATATTTGATGAAAAACTTTTAGGTTGAAGTTCATGGTGGGCATCAACAACTATCTCTTCAACTTTTATAGTATCCCTTGACATAGCTATTGTGCCAAGGTCATGCGTATTCTTCCCTAAAACTAAAGACCTGTTTATTTCTTTAAATCCGATCATAGAAATAGTTAAAGATATATATCCATAAGGAAAATTTTCTAAAATAAACCTACCATCAACTTGAGAGACTGTGCCAATAGAAAGCGCTTCTGAATAAATATTGACACCATGAATAGGTGTTTTATCTACATCATTAACAACAATTCCTATTACAGATGCTTGTTGAGCAGATAATAAACCCAGAAAGAATACAAATATAAATGGCTTATAGATTAAGCTAGAGGTTTTAATGACCTTCACTATATTCTGCAAAGAAATAAGGAATTGCATTTTTAGAATCTAACAGTTTTTTAAATACAAAGTGGGTGTTAACACATCAACTTGTAATCTAAAGACCACAATATGTTGAGGTGACTGTGATAAGCACCCACCTATACTTTTTAAAAGCCTACTAAGACCGTAATGGTCTTACAAGATCTAAATATTTATATTCCTAATTAACGGTTACTGGTACGTTGTTATACGAAGTATAGTCAGCATGACCTTCATGCATAAGCTCAAGTTGAAAACTAGTTGAACCAGAGCTAACCCCGATGACATGGATAGCCATTCCATGTTCTTCTTCATGGTCATGGTCTCCCTCTTCTTCATGGTCTTCCGCTTCTACAAGTGCAATGCTTGAGTCGAAACCAGAAACCTCTATTTCATCTTCATGATCTTCTTCCTCTCCTTCCTCATGCTCGATCTCCTCTCCATCATGATCAAGAAAATGAACTGAAAGTTCAAGAGTATCACCGACAGCTAATGTAATCGTACCGCTCATAGCACCCTCAAATTCTCTGTAAACCTCTGTTCCGCTTTCATCTTCAAGTACGAAACCTTCTGCATCAGTATGCTCCTCATCATGATCATGATCATCGTCTTCACAACCTGCTGTGAATAGCAACATACTAGTTAATAGTAAAACCACGTGCGGTCTTATACCCCACGAAAATAAAAATTGCATAAAATGCTCCTTTAAAAAATCTTGTATTAATTATACACTACTCTAGTAGTAGTGCGATCTAAATGGTACTTTTAACTAAAGGAGACTTGGGGGAGGGCGACTGTATAAACTAAAGTTTGAGAGAGAATGTTTAAAACTTTCATCTAAAGAGTAGAGTAAGGATCCACTTTCATTAAATGGTACATCAATAGATCCTTGAATGATCAGTCTAATATTCTTATTTAAACATTTTTCACATTGGTGGGATATAGAATGATGATTTTCATCATCACAATTGATATCACAAATGTTGTACCCATCGTAATGTTCATGATGCAGATCGACATGTAATGTTGCCGATAGGAGCATGATAGATAATCCATATGAAACGAATGATTTTAACATTTTATTCTTATCAAAATTTTTTAAAAAAATTATATATAAACAAACATAATTTTTAGTAGCAAATAAAAATCAGTTCATAAAAGGCTCAATTGATTTTGCCTGAAGGTTATCATTAACAAACTTCTCTCGATCTAATTTAGAAGAAAATAAGTACAGTGCATATCCACCCCAGCCACCTCCACAATACTTTTGTGCTATACAATTATCGACCTCCAATAAATGATTCATTCCTTCATCTAATTGAACTTTATAACTAATCTTTACAGCATTAGCCAATTGAGTTAGATCTTCATTTATTATTGCTTTGCAAGCAATCTGTCCTGCTTTATAAATCAAACTATAGTTTCGTTCAATATCAACTATTAATGGTGTATCATGGTCGTCATTGGTAAAATATATAGCCATAAGTCCATTTAACATATTACAATTTCGTTTTAGATATAATTTTGGTTTCACTCCACTATTCCAGACACATAAACCTGTTTCATATATTACTGCAGGGTCCTGCCAACCCACACCTAGGTTTAATTCACTTTTAATTCCATCTTCCCCATTAAGAATTGCCCAGGCAGCGCTCCCACCTAAACCAGATTTTTTTTTGTATTCCCATTTATTTAATGAAACATGAGGTGTAATCGCACAATTCACGATAAAACCACCTTTCTTTGAAAAACGTGGTACATCTAACCATCCTCCTGCAAAATCTACTCTCAGAGGTACTTCCTGAGGTGCTTGTATCTTGGCTAAAATTTTTGATGTATTAGTTTGATCAATACTTGGTGGAGTTTTTGGCAAAACAAAATATTCTGCTCCTATTAGCGCACATAAATCACGTTTTAATTCATTATACTTATCATCTTCAGTTACAGCTAGAATATTAGGTTTTATCTGCAGAAAATGTTTCTTAAAGTTTAAACCCTTTTCCAAATTTTCTCCAATCACAACATCATCAACCATTTCAAGGGCATGAATTACAGATTTTTTATGATCCAGTGGCAAGGATGGTTTTCGTTTTTTCTCCAACATCAACACTTTATCAGATGCAATACATACTGTCAGGTGCTCACCCAATGCTTTTGCTTCAATAAAAAATTGGATATGACCTGCATGAACAATATCATAGCAACCTGAAACAAAAATTTTCTTCATCCAATAACCATTTGAGATTTACTTAAATAACTCCAAATTACTTTAGAGATTAATCAAAGTTTTTGTACACATTATATCGGTATAACACCTTTTTTAATAATTATATTACTATATTTTGCTAACTCTCCCGTAGAAACTATAGCGAATGCATTTTTAGCTCGTTCATAAAAGGCAAAACGTTCAACACGTAGAATTGGAGGGGCATTGGGGGCATACTTTTTAATTGGAATTAAAAATGCTTCTTCTATAGAGGGGTCTAAAATATCTCCTGAGACAGCATCCATCATAACAATAGAATCATCCACATAATTATCTATTTCAAATAAAGGTAAAATACCCATTAATAAATCTTGGATTGTTAATCCATCTGCTCTTATAACGGTATCATTTAATGAATCGCTTGGAAAATTTACGTCAGCCAGAACAATCTCATCCCCATGTCCCATTTTATGGAGTGTGTAAAGTAAATATGGCGAGATAAACTGTGATATACCTTTTAACATTAGATTTCCTTAATTGAATAAGGGTTTGCCTTGATCATATTCCAACCGTAAAACCCTATCACCAAAAAACAAATGAAGGGCAGGAAAAAACTTGCGCGAGTACTAGACAACATAAAATCTGCAATTGTAAAAGATGGCATATCTATAATTGCTCCTTGCAGAGGTGGCATAAGAGAACCTCCACCAATTGCTAAAATTAATCCAGCCGATCCAATTTTAGCATCATCTCTCAATCCGTTTAGTGCTATACCATAAATAGTTGGAAACATCAAGGACATGCAGGCTGAAACTGCAATTAATGAATACAATCCGGTCATACCAGTTATGAAAATAGCACCTAAAATAAATATACTTCCACCAATAGCTAGGATCATTAGCAATGCTCCTGGATTGATATATCTTAATAGGTATGTACAAATAAACCTGCTACTTACAAAAATAATCATCGCGATGATGTTATATGATTGAGCATCTTCCTTCGTCATTCCCAGTTCATTTGTCCCATACTGAATAATAAATGTCCAACACATAATTTGTGCTCCAACATAAAAGGTTTGAGTAACTACTCCTTTTAAATATCGTTTATTTGAAAATAATCGGTTTAGCGTTGATCCTAAATCAAGTTTATTATCATGTTCATTTTTTGAACTAGGCATTTTTGCAATTGCAAAAATGACAAAAACCATAGCCACAATGATACCTAGTATTAAGTAAGGGCCAATAATGACATTCAAGTCATTTTGCTGAATTTGGGTAAATAAATTGGGATCATTTCTGGCTAATTCTAGTCTTTCTGATTCAGAAGTATGATTCAATTGTGCCAAAATAAATTCTTTTGCCACAAACATCCCCATCAAAGATCCCAAAGGATTAAAGGCTTGAGCAAGGTTCAATCTTTGTGTTGCAGTGATTTCATCTCCCATAGACAAAATATATGGGTTGGCACTTGTTTCCAAAAATGATAATCCGCAAGTCATAACAAAATATGAAAAAAGAAAAGCCTCGAAAACCATCATTTTACCAGAGGGGATAAATAAAAGACATCCAATTGCATAAAGAGCTAGACCCATTAATATTGATTTCTTATAATTAAATTTTTTGATAAAAATTGCCGCAGGGATGGCCATAAGACAATATCCACCATAAAATGCAAATTGCACTAATGCACTTTCAAAATTACTAATCAACAGTATGTTCTTAAATGCTGCAACCATAGGATTTGTAATATCATTGGCAAATCCCCAGAGTGGAAACAACAGCCCTACAAGAATAAAAGGAATTAAAAATGGTTTGGTTATTACCGGTGTCGATTTTGTTGAATACTTATTCATATTGGTAAAATTTGTCTTTCTTTTTCAGAGAATAGTTATAAACCACAAAATCTGAACCCATTTAGTAATTATATTTACATTAAAGCTTGGATACTTCATCTAATATTAAATCTCATATTAGAATGTAAGGACAAATATGGTGAAACAAAAAACCCCAAAAAAATTGGGATTGATATTCTAAAAAAGGAGGTGATTTTATTTTAGCAATATAATTTTATTTATTTGCCTGAAATCTCCTGTTTCAAGACTATATAAATAAACTCCTGCTGAGACTGGCATACCTTGATCATCGGTGGCATTCCATTGGACTGTTCTACTTCCTGCAGTTTGGAAACCATTGATAAGTGTTTTAATCTCCCTTCCTAGCATATCATATATGGTTATATTTAACAATGCATCTTTGGCAAGGCTATATCGGATATTTATCACTGGGTTGAATGGATTAGGATATGGTTGGTAATATTTAAAGGTCTCTTTTATGGACTCATTTGTATTATAACTTATATCTATAGAAGCAGACTCAATGACAGAAAACAAATAAACACCAACCTGTGAATAATAGCCATCTTGAAAAATACGAATTTCATAATCCCCTTGCTGAAGACCCGAGAAAACCTGAGCGCCAGAAGTAACCGAACCTGTATAATACCATTCCAAATATTCAGTTGCAGAGGCTGCTAAATTAAATACAGATATCCATTGATTATCATCAACTCCAGGTGCATTTTCAAATTCTACTAAAAATTCTTCATTTTCATATACTTCTCCTACAATATTAATGTGTGCATAAATATCTAGAGGATCAAGGTTTTCGCCACTGAGGATATTAACCTCAAATTGCCCTACCACTGCAGCATGGTCTGAAGGCCAATCATTATCTAGATGGTTTGGATAATGATTTACTTCTCCACTGCCTATTGATACATCACAGGAAAGATTAGTTATATTTTCTCCTTTATAAAATATAAGGTCAATCCTGTCTTGAGGCTCAGGTAGATTATTATCTGAATTTATCTCATAAATAGGTGACCATGTGTTCCCAGGATCCATGCCCGGGTCTAAATGAATTTCTCGGAATGCATCTATCATTCCAATATCCGTCAAAACCTGTGTAACTGGCCATTGATAAGTGGAACCACAATGATCAGATGCGGTAGCGGTAGTATAGTCCTGATGGGAAGGTGTATTAAAATCACCCCCAAAAAATATTGGAATGCTATCTGCATTAGCAATATACGGATCCATTGTTGAAACCAGACTATTAACCTGAGTAAGCCTTCCAGACAAACTATCAATGATTACCAGTTCCATTGAATCAGTAACACTTGCAAAGCATATTTCATAGGGACCATAAGGATAAGGACTCAAATGAATGGAGCAAACAATAATATCTTTAATCGGATTTGAACTAATTTGAATTCTTGCTCCAATGAAACTATTGGATAATTGATCTAAAAAAACTTCTGTTATGGGAAATTGACTAATAATAGCAGTGGAAGATGAAGAATTATATACATACCAACCCAAATATTCAGCGATGGAAAGAGCAATTCCATAAGCTTCTTGAAGCAGAACAATATCAGGATTAACTGATTGAATCTCATTGACAACTTTTTGTACTCCATCATTTACTCCGGCACCATTTACCCAAATATTAAAAGACATTATTTTTACACTATCAGTCTGTCCAAAAGTCATCACAATAAATAGTAGTATCGATATATACCGAGTCATTATTAAATCTACCCATCATTTAATAAACAAAAAACCCCATGAATATGGAATATGGATTCTGGAACTATGAAAAAGATGAATCTATTTTAATAATACCATCTTCTTGGTCTGCCTGAACTCCCCCGCTTCTATAGTATATAAATAAATACCCGCTGCAACTGGTTGGCCTTGATTGTTTGTAGCATTCCACTGAATTGAATCATAGCCGTACGTTTCTTTTTGATTTACAAGATTATTCACCACATTACCCAGCATATCATAAATAGTGATATCAACAATTGATTTTTGATGTAAATCATAGGCGATAGTTGTGAGAGGGTTAAACGGATTAGGATAATTATCTTTCAGTAAATATTTTTGGGGGATTCTATTATCGTTATTATTATTTACACTAACATTGCCTCCGCCTTCCCAATATATATCATCTAAGGCAAATTCACATGAAGCTCCATTCACTTCAAGAATAACAAATTCATAACTCAACATTCGTAGATCAATATACTCTCCTCTAATATCATCTATAGGTATTGAAGCCTGACCCCATTCTCCATTCCTTGCTAAGCCATATTTGGTTTGGTTTGATGGGAATTCAACATAAGACTGATTACCCCAAGCATCAATTATACCAATTTGAAAAGAAATATTCGAAGGTATCTTGATTCTAAATTTTAAATATCCATCACCAAAATTGAATAAATTGACTGGTTGCATAGACATAATACCAGCACCAAACCAACCGGATCCAGTGGATGTCCATGTAATCCCATTCTCACCCTCAAAAGGAGGAATACTTCCTTCACTTAGTGTCTCCTCCCAAACATATATTTCCGCATTCTCACCCGCCACTAACCCATTGTCAACTAGAGTTAAGTCTGTAAAAATCCCATAGGTTCCGCTTTCAAATTCAGGAGGACCGATATGGACATTCCCATGGCCATTCCATTCCATAACTTTAATATAATCAACATACATGTTTGCAGGAAATGGCATGGAAATGGGTGCCCCACTTCCTCCTAAATATTCTGCATCTGTAAATAATCCGCCTATGGCAAGATTTACTATGAAGTAAAAGGGTCTTTGAAATTCTTCTGAGACACTGTCAATCGGAAATGGATCCGTGTATAGATCATATTCAACGCTATCATCAATGACCGTAAACCTGATACTATCTGGATCCCAATACATTCGATATATTAGGAATCTATCATTTAGATTATCATAGTTATAATATGGTCTACAATAATCATCATCTGGATCCCAAGATATGCTTGCAGCACCTGTTGGATTACCCTCATTAACAGCCTCATCAGCATAAAATATAGCATTGGCTCCAACCGCCTGGTTTACAGTTGAATTATTGGCACCATTACCACCATTATGGTCATCATGCAAATCCCTGAAATCTTGGCGAGACCCCATTTCCATCATATCGAGTTCACCACTACGTGGCCAATTATAATTAGCCATACCAAGGAGCCAAACTGCAGGCCAACCTCCTAAATCAAGGTCTGGGACTCTTAATCTCGCCTCAATTACACCGTATTGAACTGAGACTTTTGCTTTGGTAATCACCTTCCCAGATGTATAGTATAGCGGATTCCCCCATTGGTCGACAATGTCGAATCCTGATTCTTCTAGTGCTGTAATATGCAGCGCATTATTACCAGGTTCATCAGGTATCTCAGCTATCTCAACATTTTCTTCTTTGTAGAATTCCAGCTCACCATTGCCCCAGCCCCAAGATCCGTTACCAGTGACCTTCATCCAGTTTTCAAGATTATTAAAATCATCTTCCCATATAACATCGCCAATTTGTGCATTCGAAAAATCTAAAATGAAAATTAAATATATATATATATAAGATTTCATTTATGCTCCTAAAATAAATTTAACTACCGTTCATAAATATGAGATTTCAATGAATAATTCACTCATTTCTTTCAATCGTATTCAATAGATTCTGTTTCAAAAATAAATTTGCACTTAATTTAAAAAACTAAATCAATATCATTCTTAGTAATTCTAATTTGAATTAATCCATTACGCCTTCCAAAGAAATATTTGTTTATAAAATTTGAAAACATTTATTACTTCAATGAGTGTAAAATCTTGTTTAATAAAATCATATCACTAAGGTTTTTTTATTTGTTAATCTGTTTTATAATTTCTAATTAAATGCACAAACTTCACAATCCTTATGCCACAGCACTTGATGGGTTAATACTGGATGACCCTGTAGCCGCTTTTTTTGATTTTTGCCGTGAACGAGAAAAAATTCGTATGGCAAGAAAAAATAGCGACCCTGCTCCATGGACAGATGATCCAATTTTTCAAAAGGGACGCTTCTTAAATGTATTTCGCGAAGATGACCGCGGTAGCAAAGCGATTATACGTTTCGCTAAAAATTTAGAAACAGATCTACCCGCCTTAATACATGCCTTATTTTTTGCCCGCTGGTGTAATAGGCAGGAGACATTGGATAAACTATCGATAAACATTCTTTCCAATCCTAAAGAATTACGTAAAAAACTGGACTCCTTTGAACCTTGGTGCAATCTTACGGCTTACCCGGTCGGCCCAGTAAATGTGGAAGGAATAGAATACTCAAGGATTGATGCTGCCGTAACTTTATTTGGAGAAATTAAAGAATCATTAACTGATGTTATAACTAGAGCTTGTGGTGATGTAATAAAGGCTACCGATGCGGTAAACGCTTTGTTTAAAATGCAAAATAATTTTCCTATTTTTATGGCTGTAATGGATTTGGCATGGTTTCGCCCTGACATAATTAATCCCGGAAGCCATGTTCCTACAGGTATTGGCGCTGTAGCTTTTCTCGATCGACTTCAGCTACACTTTGGCCTAGATAATCATCAGGAAACATGTGATAACATGATAAATTTACAAAAAAAATATTGGCCAGAAGCTAAGCGTAGATTTCAACCCATCGATATCGAGTATCTCTCATGCGAGTGCAGAAAATATTTCAGCTACGTTAATGGAACAAAATATTTTGAAGGAAAAAATATCTTTCACCCCCAATTTTTTACAGAAAAATAAAGTCAACATATTTCTATTTTCCAATCAACCCATCTAAACACCCAAAAATTTTATCCTGCATTTGATCAATTCCAAACGATATGCTAAAATTGAATAGGCATTGATTTTAGATAAATAATAACACAACTACTTCTTTCTTTTGTATCTTTTATTTTTTCGATTTTTTCTGTTTGAATTGAAGAATTTTCTGCGATTTCTTTTTTTATTTTTAAGATTCCCCTTCTCATGGGTTTCTATGTTAATGTCCTTAGAGTTTTTATAGTAGGATAAATATCTATTGAATTCAGTTGACACAAAGTGCTTAATAAGTTTTTCCCTATCTAACCAATTTAATTTCTCATAAATATATGGTAAAAATGGTCCTATTTGCTCTTCGTTAACATTAACTTTTTCAATTTTATCAATAAGTGCATATAAACGTTTTTTACATATGTCTAATCCATTTGGAACAACTTTTTTTACAAATAATATATCTGAGGCTTTTTCTATACCTTTTAATTTGCTTATTTCACGTGCATGAATAATAACTATTGAAACACCTTTTTTCCCTGCTCTACCAGTTCTTCCACTTCTATGAATATATATTTCATTATCATCAGGTAAATTATAATTAATAACATGAGTTAAATCATCAACATCTAATCCTCGGGAAGCTACATCTGTTGCTACTAAGATTTGCAATTGGCGTTTTCTAAAACGTCTCATGACATCATCTCTTTCAGCTTGAGTTAAATCTCCATGTATAGTATCTGCATTATAATGATCATTCATTAATTTATTAGCAACTTCTTTAGTTTCTCTGCGTGTACGACAAAATACAATTCCATATATATTCGGGTTCATATCTGCAATTCGTTTGATTACTTCATATCTATCTTTTGCTTGTACCATATAATATATATGCTGAACATTATCAGCAGCTCGATTTACACGCGTGACTGCAATCTCTAAAGAATTATCCATGTATTTTTTTGTAATAGCAACAACCTTATGGGTCATTGTCGCAGAAAAAAGTAAAATTTGTTTTTTCTTCGATGTTGCTTTAATAATTGTTTCAAGATCATCTTTAAATCCCATTGACAGCATTTCATCAGCCTCATCCAAAATCAAACGATCAATATTTCCAATAAATAATTTTTTTCTTTTGATCAAATCTTTTGTTCTACCAGGAGTACCAACTACAATTTGGGGTCCTCTTTTTAGAGATTTTATTTGTTTTTCAATTTTGGAACCACCATAGACCGCTAAAATATTTATCTTATCCAAATATTTAGAATATTTTATTAGATCATTTGTAATCTGAATACAAAGTTCTCGTGTTGGACATAAAATTAGTGTTTGAACATGCCTATTATTGATAATGGTCAGATCTATAATGGGTAAGCCGAACGCAGCAGTTTTCCCTGTACCAGTCTGGGCAGAAGCAATCAAATCTTGGTTAGAGGACATTAAGTACGGAATAACTTTCTGTTGAATAGGTGTTGGATGATTAAAACCCAGTTCTTTGATAGCCTTAATTAAATCGTTATTTAAGGAAAAATCTAAAAAAGATTCTGAGGTTTTGGTTTTTGTATGATTCATATTATAGATTATTGTTAATTATTATACGTTATTAGGGGTGGAGTACAAGATAATTAATTCAGATTATTATTGAGATAAATCCAATATCACCCTGAATATGAATCTCAAAATTTTACCCTATCTTTTTGTTAAGGATTGTTCTATTTTGTCTCTTTAGAATATCTGCTATCCTCTTTTCTCGATCTGCAACAATATCTTCCAAATCTTCAGAATGAACAAAATAGGATTTAACTGCATTAATATAACTTTCTATTCCTATAACGTCATCTTCATTTATAAAAAAAATAGTACCTCCTAGTTTGATTTTACTTTTTTTTACCATCTTTAAATCAATTTTATCTATACGCCAAATATTTATAAAAGTTATTTTTGCAATATGTTAAACATGGCATAGTTGCCATGCTTTTTTATACTTCTAAACGAAACGTTCTATTTACTCCTAACATAGATAAGATAAACGATTTTGATTAAATCAATACTTATCAATATATATAAATAAAACTCAGATTAGTTAATACATTATCACATTAATACATAAATCAGCTACAGACTGTAAACACAATCATCTTTTTAGTCAGTTACAATTAATACGCTGAGATCAATATTATCATATATTAATTTATCACCTAAGTTTTCGAAAAAT
>Ga0066836_10001667_pt1 | contig 11715 bp, 13 predicted proteins | sample ETNtaG_18_FD_71568 | JGI IMG/M metagenome (GOLD analysis project Ga0066836, IMG submission 71568) | Marine microbial and viral communities from oxygen minimum zone, Eastern Pacific Ocean - ETNP201302SV91 | ecosystem: Environmental > Aquatic > Marine > Oceanic | place: Pacific Ocean: Eastern...
GCTTTGGTGTTTAATAGTTATGATACTATTTTAGAATCTATTATCATAACCAACGAACTTATTACAAATTTAACACCTAACAAAAATAGAATGCTTGCTTTATCAAACCAAGGTTATACTACTGCTACAGATTTTGCTGACTATCTTGTACAAAACCATAATTTATCTTTTAGAGAAGCCTATAAAATATCTGCTAAACTTGTAATTTATTCAGAAAACAATAAAAAAACATTAAATCAGCTAAGTTTTGACGAGGTGCTAAAGTTTAAAAAAGGTTTGAATAAAAAGGTGATGAATGTTTTTGATGTTAAAAATTCAGTAAATTTAAAAAAATCCTATGGAGGAACTTCTATAAAAAATATTAAAAAAATGATATCTAAATTAAAAAAGGAATTTAAATAATGCAAAAAAAGATTTTAATAATTTTATTATTTTTAATATGTACCTCGTGTGGGGTTAAAAACGACCCTGAGTACAAATCTATAAACAACTATAATAAAACTATACAATTAGTTTAAAAAAATGAATTATATTAGACTTAGGAAAAATAACCTTTGCATTGAGAATATTTCGGCACTCTCTTTAGTAAAAAAGTATGAAACTCCTTTTTATTGCTATTCTCTTTCGCAGTTAAGAAGTAATTACAATAATTTTAATAATGCATTTAAAAAAACAAAACCTTTAGTTTGTTTTTCGGTTAAATCTAATTCAAATATAACATTGCTTAAAGAGTTAAAAAAAATTGGATCTGGAGCAGATGTAGTTTCGGCTGGAGAGTTGCTTAAAACAATAAAAGCTGGAATTAGTTCCAAAAAAATAGTTTTTTCAGGAGTTGGAAAAACTGAAAAAGAAATCAGGCTTGCAATCCAAAAAAAAGTCCTATTAGTAAATATGGAATCCGAAGGTGAGGCAATTCTTATAAATAAAATATCAAAAAAAATGTCAAAAATAACTTCGGTTGGTTTAAGATTAAACCCAAACGTGGTTGGTAAAACTAACAGAAAAATATCTACTGGAGGAAAGGATGATAAATTTGGTGTGGGTTATAAGGACTTTATAACGCTTTGTAGAAAAATAAATAAAATGAAAAATTTAAAATTGGAAGGGCTCAGTGTTCACATTGGTAGTCAAATAACTAATATTCAACCCTTCAAAAAAGTCCTAAAAATAATAGATAATATAATTAATAAAACTAATGTAAATTTTAGATTTGTTGACCTTGGTGGTGGAATGGGAATCTCTTATTCAAATAAAGGAAAAAAACTTAACCTTTATGAATATGCGCAACTTGTAGAAAAGTTTAAAAAAGATAAAAAAATAAAAATTATTTTTGAACCTGGGAGATTTATTACTGGTAATACAGCTATTTTGGTAACTAAAGTTATTTATATTAAAAAAAATAACAAAAAAATTTTTGTTATTCTAGATGCTGGAATGAACGATTTGATGAGACCAGCTTTATATGACGCATACCATGAAATTACACCATTAAAAAAAAGAAATAATAAAATTATTGGAAACGTGGAGTTTGTTGGACCAATTTGTGAAAGCACTGATAAATTTCTTAAACAAAAAAATTTTTCAAAAGTTGAAGAAGGAGATTGTGTGGCTATAACCAATGTGGGGGCATATGGCATGTCTTTAACATCAAATTATAATACACGACCCATAATTGCTGAAATTTTGGTTAATGGATATAAACATAAAATAATCAAAAGAAGACAAAGCTTAAAAAATTTAATCAACAATTAATTTAGAATTAAACTAATATGCTACTTTTAAGATCTCTCTTATTTAATTTTTTTTTATATTTGGGAATAATTGCCGTATTCTTAATTGCTATACCAACTTTACTTTTACCAGAAAAATTTACACTCTTATTTGGAAAATTTTTAGGACATTATGTAATTTTAATTGTTAAAATTTTTTTAAATACAAAAATTGAAATAAAAGGAAAAAATAATATTCCAAATGAAGGAAAATATTTTGTTGCATCAGCGCATCAGTCGATGTTTGAAACTTTTGCTCTTCAAGCGGTACTTGACTACCCGGTTTTTATTTTAAAAAAAGAACTTTTAAATATTCCTTTATTCGGATCATATTTAAAAAAAATTAAATCAATTGCAATTGTAAGGGATACAACAACAAGAGATAATCTTAATTTTTTTGATAAAGTTGCTCTTATTGTTAAAGAAGAAAATAGACCTCTTTTAATATTTCCACAAGGAACAAGAGTCAAAATTGAAGATAAAGTTCCATTTAAAAAGGGGGTTGGAACTATTTATGAAAAATTAAATATTTCGTGTGTACCTATTGCTCTAAATTCTGGAAAAGTTTGGCCTAAAAAAGGAATATTTAAATATCCTGGCAAAATAACAATATCTTTATTAGAACCAATAAAACCTGGATTAGATAAAAATGTTTTTATTAAAGATTTGGAAAATAAAATTTATACTGAAATAAGTAAAATTTGATTTTATTTTCTTCCAAAGTTAGGCTTTTTGACATCCTGACCTGCTTTGATAATTTCTTCTCTAATTTTCTTTGTTTTTGTAAAAACCTCTTCTAATTTTTTTACATCTTCTTTTTGAATTGCTTTTTTTAAATTTTCTAAGTTTTTTATAAAGTCATCTATCATTTTCGTTGTATTTGTCTTGTTGTTTATAAAAATATCTCTCCACATAATAGGGTTTGAAGCTGCAATTCTTGTAAAATCTCTTAGACCTCCAGCGCTATATTTTACAATATCAGATTCTGTTTTATTTTGAGCATTAAGAGTCGTTTCTACAATATTGTAAGCAATTAAATGCGGAATATGACTTGTTATAGATAATATATAATCATGTTGTTTTGCAGACATAATATCAACCTTGCTTCCTATTTTTTCCCAAAAATTTTTGAGTAAATTAATATCTTTTTCTTTTGATTTTTTGCTTGGTGTCAAAATACACCATCTATTTTGAAATAACTCAGCAAAACCTGCTTCGGGTCCACTTTCCTCTGTGCCAGCAATGGGATGAGATGGAATCCAAGAAACTTTTTCTGAAATATTTTTTTCTACAAGATTCAGCATATTTTCCTTTACAGATCCTACATCAGTTATTATTGCTCCACTCTTTAATGAATCTTTGATTTTTAAAATTACCTCTTCATAACTGCTTAGAGGAGTGGCTATTATAATTAAATCAGAGTTAGCAACCATTCTTTTTGTATCTGAATTTGACTCATCTACTATATTTAATTGGATAACTTTTTTATTTACTGAATCTGATCTGTTAGAAGAAACTATTTTTTCTGCTAAATTATTTTTTTTTATTATTCTCGCTAATGAGGAGCCAATTAATCCACATCCAATTATACATATTTTTTTAAACATTATTTCAAAAATCTCCTAATGGTTTTTATAAAATGTTTGTTTGATTGTGAACTTCCAATAGTTAATCTTAATGAATTAGGTATTTTATATTGATTCATTTTTCTTAAAATTAAACGTTTATTAGCTAATTTTTTAAAAACTTGCTCTGAGCTAATTTTTACTTTATCAAAATTCATCAAAAAAAAATTTGCTGTCGGTCTGTTGGTTGCAATTTTATTTTCTTCTAAAAAAGAAAATATTTTTTTTGACCATATTGTATTATGCTTGATAGCTCTTTTTGTCCACTCTTTATCCTTAATAGCAGCCACGCCAGCAGCAAGTGCTGCTTTATTTACATTAAAAGGTGCTTTAATTTTGTACATTGAATTAATAATTGCTTTTGAAGCATAACCCCAGCCTAATCTTAGTCCAGCTAAGCCATGAATTTTAGAAAAAGTTCTTGTTATTAATACATTTTTTGAATTTTTAAAAAGATCTAAACCAGAAGTAAAATCTTTTTTATTCATAAATTCATAGTAAGCATCATCAACAACTAAAAGTATTTTCCTTTTAAGTTTTTTTCTTAAATTAATCATTTCGTTTTTTGTTAAATAAGTGCCTGTAGGATTATTTGGATTGGCTATAAATACTATTTTTGTTTTATTAGTAACCCTTCTTAATATTTCTTCAACTGATGCTTTGAATTTTTTTTCTTTAGCCAAAATTACCCTAGCTCCGTGAATTGTTGCATAAATCTTGTGCATAATAAAACCAAATTCTGTCACAATCACTTCATCATTTTTTTTTAAAAATGATTTGCAAATTAAATCAAATATCTGATCTGACCCAGACCCACAAATAATTCTGTTAAATTTAATATTAAATTTTTTAGCTATAGCGTATCTTAATGAATTAGAGTCAGATTCTGGATATTTAAAAATTGTATGTTTAATTTCTTCATATGCTTTTATAGCTTTTGGGCTTGCTCCCAATGCCGACTCATTAGCAGACAATTTAATTGGATGATCAATTCTTTTAAGTTTTGATAGGCCCCCAATATACCTTTCGACCTTGATGTTTATTGGTTTTGGTAATTTCATAATTTTCAATAATATATAGGTTGTACTGTTAAATACTATATACGGATCTTTGTGGCAAAATAAATACAACCAAAATTGACAAAAGATCTACTTTTTAGTACAAGAAAACAGCGCTGATTTACTTAATTGCGAGCGCTTAAAAAAAACAGCTAAAAAGGTTTTGCCCGGCTTAGCTGGGCTTTTTTTTTGTTTAATTATGAATACAGATACAAAAAATATAAAAAAATTGATTATTGATAAATCTCTCGAGCTAGATTGTGGAAAAATAATTAAAGATTTTCCTTTGGCCTACGAAACATATGGAAATTTAAATAAAAATAAAAGTAATGCAATTCTAGTGTTTCATGCTTTAACTGGAGATCAATTTGTTACAGGCATTAATCCTGTTACAAAAAGAGAAGGTTGGTGGTCCTTCGCTGTGGGGCCCGGGAAAGCAATTGATACAAACAAATTTTTTGTAATATGTGCAAACGTGTTAGGTGGCTGCATGGGAAGTTATGGACCCAAAGAAAAAAATCCTGAAACTAATAAATTATTTGGTACTACATTTCCTGTAATTACAATAAAAGATATAGTAAAAGCACAAAAATACTTAGTAGATTTTTTTGGTATTAAAAAACTCTTAGCTATTGCGGGCGGATCTATGGGTGGTATGCAAGTATTACAATTTGCTTCTTTATATCCAGATGCAGCACACTCAGCTATACCTATTGCCTGTAGCGCTAGCCATTCTGCGCAAAATATTGCTTTAAATGAACTAGGTCGACAAGCAATTATGGCAGATCCAAATTGGAAAAAAGAAAATGCAACACCAGATAAAGGTTTGGCAGTAGCAAGAATGGCTGCTCATATTACCTATCTCTCAAAAAAAGGCTTGCAAGAAAAATTTGGAAGAAAACTTCAGGATAAAGGAAGTTTAAAATTTAGTTTTGATGCTGACTTTCAAATAGAAAGTTATTTGCGTTATCAAGGTGCAACTTTTGTAGATAGGTTTGATGCTAATAGCTACCTTTATATTACTAGAGCTATGGATTATTTTGATTTAGAAAAACAATATAACGGAAGCTTATCACTTGCGTTCAAAAAAACAAAATCAAAATTTTGTGTAATATCTTTTTCATCTGATTGGCTTTATCCTACGAGCGAAAACAAAGAAATAGTAATAGCATTAAACACATGCGGTGCAAACGTAGGGTTTGTAGAAATAAACTCTGACAAAGGACATGATTCTTTTTTATTGGATGTACCTGAATTTTTAAAAACTTTAAGTGAATTTCTTAATTCAACTTATGATGAGGTGAATAATGAAAAAAGAATTTAAAGCAATATCAAAAATAATTAAAAATAATAAAAGAGTATTAGACATAGGATGTGGTGATGGAACATTGATGGAATATCTTAAAATAAATCAACAAAACGATGTTAGAGGTTTGGAGCCAGCGAAAAATCTTGTTCAAAAATGTATAGCTAAAGGTTTATCAGTCATCGAGGGCGACGCAGAAAAAGAATTGGTTCAATTTCCAGAAAAATCATTCGATTACGTTGTGTTGAGTCAAACGTTACAAGCATTTCTTAAACCGGAGAAAGTCTTAAATGAATTGCTTAGAATAGGAAAACAAACAATTGTTACAATCCCAAATTTTGGCTATTGGAAAATACGTTTGCATTTAATGTTTAAAGGGACAATGCCAATAACTAAAAACATACCCTATGAATGGTATAATACTCCGAACTTACATATGTGCACAATTAAAGATTTTGTAAATTTCTGCAATTATAAAAATATAAAAATTGATAAATCTATGTGCCTAACTAATGAAAAAATTTCTGAAATAACTAAAGCAAATATGAATTATAAAAATATTTTTTCACAGTTGGGTATATTTCTTATACAGTAGTTAATATGTTAATAACTCCTATACCATGTTTGGATGACAATTATGCTTACATCATTTTTGATAACTTTTCAAAAAATGTAGGCGTAATAGATCCATCTGAAGCTGATCCTATTATTGATTATTTAGAAAATAAGGATCTAAAATTAAGCTATATATTTAATACTCATCATCATTTTGATCATGTAGGTGGTAATAGTTTATTAAAAAAAAAATATGGTGCAAAAGTTATTGGATACGAAGGTGACAAACATAGAATACCTGAAATAGATTTAGGTTTAAAAGATAAAGAAAAATTTAAATTTGGAAATTCTATAATACAAATATTACATATACCTGGGCATACTTTAGGTCATATATGTTTTTTTTTTGAAAAAGAAAAAATAGCTTTTACAGGTGACACCCTATTTTCTCTTGGTTGTGGTAGAATTTTTGAGGGTGATCATAAACAAATGTTATCATCATTAAACAAAATAAAAAAACTACCTAAAGATACTAAAGTTTACTGTGGCCATGAATATACTTTAAAAAATGCAAAGTTTTGTATGAAGCATGATAAAAAAAACTCTAACCTAATAAAAAAATTTGAAATAGTTAAGAACTTAAGATCAAAAAATCTTCCGACTGTACCTTTCACTTTGGAGGATGAGATAAATACCAATATTTTTCTAAGGTGTGATCAAAATACCCTCAAAGTGAACTTAAATATGAAAAATGTTGAAGATTATAAAGTTTTTAAGAAAGTTAGAGAACTAAAAGACCGTTTTTGATTATTCTTATAACTTGACATGTCAAGTTGGGAAGTTATATTGCCACTGTTTCCAAATATGAAATTAAAACTATGTCTTTCGCAGTTATACAAACAGGTGGCAAACAATATAAAGTTTCAGCAAGTGAAATTCTTAAAATTGAAAGACTTGCAGACGAAGAAGGTAAAACTATAGAGTTTAAAAACGTATTGTTTTTAAATGACGATAAGTCTACTGAAATTGGAAATCCAAATATTCAAGGTGCCAAAGTAGAAGCAACAGTATTAAAAAATACAAAAAATAGAACTGTTTTAGTATTTAAAAAAAGAAGAAGAAAAAACTCAAGAAAGAAATATGGACATAGACAACCAGTTTCACTTGTTAGAATAACAAAAATTTTTTCAAAAGATGGTAAATTGATTGCAGAAGCTGGACCGAGAAAAATTATTTCACAGAAAATTGTAAAAGGAGATAAAGAAAGAAAGAAACAGGAATTAGAGTCAAAAAAAACAAAAGAAGCAAATGATAAAAAAGTGAAAAAAGCTTCAAAAAAAATAGAAATGAAAGCTAAAAAAACCACAACAAGTAACAAAAACAAAAAAGATGAAAAGAAAACTTTAACATCAAAAAAAAAGTGATAGAATTATTTTAAGGTATTAAAAATGGCAACAAAAAAAGCAGGTGGATCATCGCGTAACGGCCGAGATAGTGCAGGCAGAAGACTTGGCGTTAAAATATATGCTGGTCAAAAAGTTATACCTGGAAATATAATTGTTAGGCAAAGAGGAACAAAAATCCATCCAGGCGAACATGTTGGTATGGGAAGAGATCACTCTATATTTTCTTTAATAGAAGGAAAAGTTAAATTTAAAACATCAAAGCTAAACAGAACATTTGTATCTGTTATCCCCAGCTAATTTCTTATAACTTTTAAATTAATTTTATTGTTATTAAGTATGAAATTTTTAGATCAAGCAAAAATATTTGTAAAAGCAGGTTATGGTGGGTCTGGTTCTGCTAGCTTCCGCAGAGAAAAGTTTGTTGAATTTGGAGGTCCTGATGGTGGAGATGGCGGTGATGGTGGGTCTGTTATTATACTTGCAGAAGAAAATTTAAATACTCTAATTGATTATAGATATAAACAACATTTCAAAGCTGAAAGAGGTCAGGGTGGAATGGGAAAGAAAAAAACTGGAAAATCTGGAGAGGATTTAATTTTAAAAGTCCCAGTCGGTACACAAATCTATGAGGAGGATAATAATACCTTAATTGAGGACTTAAAAAAAATTGGTCAAAAAATAATTATTGCTAAAGGTGGGAAAAAAGGTCTCGGAAATGTTAGATTCAAGAGTTCAACAAATCGAGCTCCAAGAAAAAAAACAGAAGGCTCCGAAGGGGAAAGTTTTTGGATTTGCCTGCAACTCAAAGTTATAGCTGACATAGGTATTGTTGGAATGCCAAATGCAGGTAAATCAAGCCTGCTATCTGTATTAACAAAAGCTAAACCTAAAATTGCTAATTATCCTTTCACAACATTAAATCCAAACCTTGGGGTCGCAAGCTACAATGATAAAGAAATAACTTTAGCAGATATTCCTGGAATTATTGAAGGGGCGCATGAAGGTACAGGGCTAGGAGATAAATTTTTAAGGCATATAGAAAGATGTAAGAGTATTATCCATTTAATTGACGCGTCAGATGATAATCTTTTAGAAAATTATCTCAAAATAAGAAAGGAACTATCAAAATATAGCGGTAGTCTTATTAAAAAAAAGGAAATTATAGTTTTTAATAAAATTGATATTATAGGTGATAAAGAGATTAAAGAAAAAATAATTAATTTTCGAAAAAAAATAAAGAAAAATATATATAAAATATCAGTGGCCCAAAATAAAGGTATAATTAATATAAAAAAATTAATGGTTAATAATGTACATAGCTAAATCTAAAAAAATTATTATTAAAATTGGATCTTCAATTTTAATTGATAAAATGGGTAAACTAAGAAAAAAATGGCTTAAAGAGTTTGTTAAAGATATTCAATTTTTGATAAAAAAAAATAAACAAGTTGTAATTGTTTCCTCAGGCGCAATAGCTTTAGGATGCGAGTACCTTGGTATTGAAAAAAAAACTTTAAAAATTGATAAAAGTCAGGCTGTGGCTTCGGTTGGACAAATTGAGCTAATGAACTTTTATAAAAAAATTTTTAATAAAAGTAAAATAAAAATTTCACAAGTATTGTTAACTCTTGATGATACAGAACAAAGAAGAAGATCTATAAATGCGAAACGAACTATAGAAAATTTACTTAATATGGGAATTATTCCAATAGTTAATGAAAATGATACTACAGCTACAACTGAAATAAAGTATGGGGACAATGATAGACTTGCTGCTAGAGTATCACAAATAGTAAGTGCCGATTGCTTAATTTTATTATCTGATGTAGATGGTCTTTATACAGAAAATCCAAAAAATAATAAAAAAACTAAATTAATAAAAACTGTAAAAGATATAGACAAAAATATTAGAAATTATGCAGCCAAAACTGACAGTATTTATGGTTCTGGTGGTATGAAAACTAAAATTGAAGCCGCAAAGATTTGCCAATTAGCAGGGTGTTATATGGTTATTTCAAATGGTAATTACATAAATCCAATCAAAAAAATAATTAAAGATAATGAATGTACATGGTTTTTACCAAAAGTTTCTAAACTTGATGCTAGGAAACAGTGGATCATTGGGTCCGTTTCTCCTAAAGGAGTGATATATATTGATGCAGGAGCGGCTAAAGCAATATCTAATGGGAAAAGTTTGTTACCAGCTGGTATAAAAAAAATTACAGGTTTTTTTAATAAAGGTGACCATATATTAGTAAAAGATCAAAATAATAAAGAATGTGCTAGAGGTTTAGTTTCGTTTTCTTCAATTGAAGTAGAAAAAATAAAAGGTGCACATAGTAGAGAAATCAAAAATACTTTAGGATACTCTAGTAGGGAAGAAGTTATTCACAAAGATGATTTGGTTGAGGTTTAATAATGAGTAGTAATTTTTATATGGAAAAGATAGGTAAAAATGCAAAATTTGCCTCAAAAGGTTTATCAAATATAAATATAGACAAAAAAAATGCTGTTCTATTACAATTTTGTAAATATCTAAAAATTTATTCAAAAGATATTTTAAAAGCGAATAAAAAAGATGTTGTAAATGCAAAAAAAAATAAAAGTAAAATGATTGATAGATTGACACTTGATAATAAAAAAATTAAAAAAATTTCAAATTCTGTTAAAGAAATAATTAAATTTTCTGATCCACTATCAAAAACTTTAGAATCCTGGAAAAGACCTAATGGATTAATAATTAAAAAAATTTCTATACCAATTGGAGTGATTGGAGTAATTTACGAAAGTAGACCAAATGTTACATCTGATGTTTCTGCATTATGTTTTAAATCAGGAAATGCAGTAATTTTAAGAGGAGGTTCAGAAGCCTACTATTCAAACAAAATAATATCTAATTTGTTTAGAAAAGCACTTAAGAAAAAAAAATGCAATGAGAATTGTGTTCAATTTATTTCTAACAAAAAGAGATCTAATGTTGATTATATTTTATCATCAATGAAAGAATATATTGATATTATAATTCCAAGAGGAGGCAAGAGTTTGGTCAAAAAAGTCAAAGAAAAATCAACCGTTCCAACTATTGGACATCTTGAAGGAATATGCCATGTATATGTAGATAAAGAAGCAAACATAAAAATGGCCACCAAGATTGTAGAAAATGCAAAAATGCGAAATGTTTCTATTTGTGGTGCTGCTGAAACTTTGTTAATAGATAGAAATTGCCTAAAAACGCATTGCACTCCAATACTAAACAAATTGTCTAAATTAGGATGTGAAATTGTAGCTGATGAAAAAATTAAAAAATATTTTTCTAAAAAAATAAAATTAGCTAAAAAAAACGATTGGGATACAGAATACTTATCTGCAACTATTTCTGTAAAAAGCGTAAATAGCGTAGAAGATGCTATCAATCATATTAATAAACACGGAACATCTCATACAGATACAATTGTTACAAATAATCAAAAAACAGCAAAAAAATTTTTATCAAATGTAAAAAGTTCAATTGCAATACACAATGCATCTACTCAATTTGCAGATGGTGGTGAATTTGGATTCGGTGCTGAAGTTGGAATTTCAACAGAAAAACTACATCCGCGTGGACCTGTAGGGCTTAATCAGCTAACTACATATAAATATTTTGTAAAAGGAAAAGGGCAGATAAGGAAATAAATTTTGTTAAAACTTTCTAAAAAAAAATATTCTAAATTAGGAATTTTAGGAGGGACGTTTGATCCACCTCACAAAGGTCATCTTTACATTTCTAAAGTAGCCTTAAAAAAATTAAAATTAAATAAAATAATTTGGTTAATAACTAAGCAAAACCCATTAAAAACAAAACCTTACCTAAATATCAAAACAAGAAAAAAATTAGCAAAAAAAATAGTAAAAAAAGAAAAAAAAATTTTTATTGGATCTTTAGATAATAAAGTTAAATCATCAAATACATATAAATTACTGAGATATTTAAAAAATAAAAACAAAAAAACAAAA
>Ga0066836_10001670_pt1 | contig 11705 bp, 8 predicted proteins | sample ETNtaG_18_FD_71568 | JGI IMG/M metagenome (GOLD analysis project Ga0066836, IMG submission 71568) | Marine microbial and viral communities from oxygen minimum zone, Eastern Pacific Ocean - ETNP201302SV91 | ecosystem: Environmental > Aquatic > Marine > Oceanic | place: Pacific Ocean: Eastern...
ATAAGACTTAATAATTTTATCTAACGCTTCAATTAATTCTATTTTCTTCAAGGGATTAATTAATATACCATTGATATTATCATCAATAGCATCTTCAATACCACAACCAATAGATCCTATACAGGGTAATCCCAAATAATTTGCTTCTAATATTACAATCCCAAACCCTTCGACATCACCATCATCCTGATTTTCACTCAATAAGAGAAAAATGTCGCAATCCTGTAATAGATTAAACATCTTTTCATCATCTAAGAATCCATGAAAAATAACTTTATTTTGCACATTTTTATCTAATGCTAATTTTTTCAATCTTGTGATATCTTGAGGTAAACCAACCATATGATACTCAATTTCAGGATAATATTTTTCTAAATTTCCAAGCGCATTAATTATATTATGCTGACCTTTTCTTTTACAAAGCCTACCAACGGTTATTAACCTAATTGGGCCATCATACTGTATTGGATTCTTTTTTTTATTTATATTACAGTATTTATCAATCCTATAAGGATCTAACCCATTGTTGATAACAATAATATTTTTATCATTTATAAGTTTTTGAGCAGATTTTTTAGAAAAATTTGAAACAGCTACAATTATATCCATTTTTTTCAAAGCATAAAACAAAATCAACTTTTTTATATTTTTTACCATCAGTGGTTCATGACCATGCAAAATGGTAAGTGATTTTATTTTAACAAAATATTGTAAAATTCCTATTGCTATTACATGGTTCAAACCTGAAACAAATACCCAATCATATCTTTTCTGTCTTTTTATTTGTTGATTAAAAAAATTATAATAACAGTTAAACAATTGAGTCAAAGAAGAATATCTAAGAATCGTCATTGGTATAGTTTTATCATAGTGTTGATGTGGAAACTGAAACCTGCTCCTAGTTATTATATCAACATTAATATTTTGTTTTCTTAATTCATTAGTAATATTGTATGCATGTTCGCCAATCCCTCCTGGACCCGGTGGAAATTCAGATGATATAAATAAAATATTATACAATTTTTCTAACTTTTGGTCCTTTCTTTAGCATTTTACTCGAAATTTTCCAAGAACGAACAACTTGTAATATTATTAATGGGGAAAAAGTAAAAAATATTATCAGACTTATAATATAACATATTTTTTGATCCTTATTTTTATAACTTGTTAAAGAAATTGGAATGTTTACGAAAAGGTAAAGGAAGGATCTTTTAATACCAAAATATTTTCTACTTAAATATAAGACACTTGGAATAGGCCTTGGATCAAAATAGCCTTTTGGTCTTAATGCATCCCAAGACCCCATTTTCCTTAAACCACCAGTTTTAATTTTTAAATGAATCCTTTTTGCTTCAGGATTTGATATTGCAATAATATTATTAATGTAGGCTCTCAAACCGAATTCACCATCACCCATACGCATACCTTCAAATTGCTCATCAAATAAATGACATTTTTTAAATACTTCTCTATTAATAACAACATTTCCTGTATCTAATTGATCTGATATTCTATAAAATTTATAATTTAATGGTATGCTAGCCCCGTGTGATGACAATGAAACTCCAGCTGAAATTTTTACATTATAGTATTCGAGACAATTTAAATGTTTAGTTAGCCAATCCGATTCTAATCGTGAGTCGTCATCAAGTAACGCGATTATCTTTTCTTCAGAAGATATTATAGCATTATTTCTTGCCTTCCATAATCCAGGATTACTCTGTCTAATCAATTTTAAATCCAAATTATAATCCTTATAGAAATCTTCAGAATAAGGATTAGACTGGTCAATTACAGTAACTGCAAAATATTGATGATCTTGCAACTCTAAATCCCTTAATAAATCTTTAAGAGATTTATAACGATTAAGTGTAGGTATTATAATTCTAACTTTTATCTTATTAAGAACAAATTCCTGATCTACATTATTCTCTAATTTTAAAGGAGCAATGGGGTTATCAAATAACTTTTGGCGTTTTATATGCAGTGATCTCAGATATCCTCTTAATGTTTTCAAGGGGTTTTTAAGTGTAAAAATGCAATAAAAGAAGAATACAGGCACCCATAGACTATGAAAATACTTTTTTATAAATCTAAATTCATCTGCGAGACTGGGCTTATAGTTAAGTGAACTAATTGTTAAATTTTCATGGAAATTATTATTGGGAATCCATCCTCTCGCAAGCAACTGAAAACTTGAATCTATTACTGCGCTGTTATTGGAATCATAATACTTATCTATTGTAATATCATTATCAAAAGTAGCAGGGTTTGGCCATTTAGTGTTATTGCAGTCTATTTTATGAAAATACCAAAAAGGCTTTATTAATTTTAACGATTCAAACATATATTAATTAAAACCTTTTTTTACTGTAAATCCATCTATAATAATTGTTTAAATCAATTGGCTATTACTAAAAGTCCTAAAAAAACCATTATATGTCAATTTATCTAACCAAAGTTTTCGATTATCAATCTGTAAATTCCTAAAGTCTTGATTAGACAATTTATTATGGAAATTATTTAGTTTTTGAATAGTTTTATCTATTTCATTTTCTTCTATCCAAACGCAGTGTCGTTTCCAGTTGATTTGATTATCAAATGGAAGAATACAGTCAGAATTTATAAAGACAGGAATCCTTCCCATTGATAATGCTTCATAGAATCGTGCTGAAAAGTTACCTCTACCTCTAGCACATAGGATATAAGGTGAAGATAGCATATTCCCCCAAAATTCATTTTTATGTTTTTCTATACTTACTGCCTGACCACCAGATCTAGAACGAATTATAAATTCAGTTTCAATCATATCCGATCCAAAGAGTATTTTGAGGACACTCCTTCTTAAATTTGCACCAGAGATTGACAAAGATAAATCTAGGTATGGTCTTTTCTGAGAATTATAAATTTTAAATATTGAATTTCTAATTGATCTAATCAAACTATCAACCATATTATGACTAGCTAAACCACAAAAACCAATTTTAGGTTTTTCATTTTTTTCTAAAATTTTAATCTGATCCATTCCCAAATATTTTAGAGGATCTCGAATAATTACAGGATAGGAATATTGGTTTTTTTTACGGTTTGACATATACCCCCCATGGTGAAACCAAGTAAAATCACCATTTGGTACTTTAATATTATAATCACCTTCAATCCACGAAAAGATTTTTTTTTGTTCCTTTTTATATTTTTTTACTAAACCAACTGCTTTATTAATTGTTCCATTTTCAAAGTAATAATTCCATGTCATTGGTAAGACACATAAGTCAGCTTTTTGAATATTATTACAATATTCTAAATCATTTTCTACTAAACCATAAACTGAATATCGACTGAATGGATAAAGAGGCTTTACCCATTCAGAAATATACTTTCTTGGAAGTTCTTTTTTTAAATCTTCAAATTCAAAATGTATTTTCATTAGTATTTAAAAAAATCTAAGAATTTATGCTCTTGTTCCATTAAACTGAATTTTTTATTTACTCTAGAAATTGCATTTTCTCTAATTTCATTTATGCTCTTATTTGACAATCCTAAAACATATTGTATTTTTGCAGCTAAATAATCAGATCTCATTTTTTTTACAACAAAGCCAGTCTCACCATCTAATACATTTTCAGATAGACCTTCTGCATTCGAAACAATTGTAATAAGACCCATTGCCTGAGCTTCTAAAACTGAGTTACAAAACCCTTCTTGAATACTATACTGTAGATAGATATCAGCTTCTGAATAATATTTTTTAATATCATTATGCTCAACATATCCTAAAAAATTCACCTGATTATTTAGACCTAACTGATGAGAAGCAAAAATAAGTCTTTCTAATTCTACACCATCTCCTATAACTGTATAATTAAATTTAATTCCTATTTTTTTTATTAATGCTAACGCTTCAAGTGTATATTCCAATCCTTTTTTCCAATGTAGTCTAGCAACAGTTAAAAAATGGGTATTTTTTTCTGAAATTATTTTATTTTTTTCTTGTTTAATTTGAAAATAATCAACATTAATTGCTGGTTGAATTATTACATTTAGAGTATCATCTTTTAATCCAGTTTTCTTTGCTTTATTTAATAAATCTTGAGATATGGAATGTACTTTATCAACCTTATACCAAAGTCTTTTATAACAATCAGGATATTTTAGAGGGTATACACATATGTCATACCCTCTAAGACTAATACTCATTCTAATACGCATTGCTTGGGCTACATTTTCTCTCCTTATGGACATAGTAATAAAACCAAAATGAAGCCAATCTAAATCCTCATTTAGTATATGTAAATTAATGTAAAGATTTTCCCAACAAGTCCTAAACTTTATATTATCTTTTTTTTCAAGTTTTAAAAAACGAATTAAAATTTTTGGGCGCTTTAAAAAAAATACACTACAAAAAAAGACCATTTTAAAAACTTGGTAAATTCTATTCTTACTTATTATAGGAGGTTGTATTACTTTATATAAGTTATAATGTTCATTTTGATTAGAAAATAATATAACTCTATGTCCTATATTCTCTAATATTTCAATCTTTGACTTCAGAAATGTTTCTGATTTCTGTGGGGTATTTGGTATGACTAGACCTATTCTCATTTATAACAAAGGAATGCAGTCTCCATAGGTTTTATTCCATGCTTTTTTCCATTATATATATATAGACTTCTCTTACTAACTAGGCTAAAATTCTCTTTCATAATATTAATAATGTCTAATCCATAATCACGATAATGCCCATTAAATCCTAAATGATTAAAATGAATCGTTAGTTGTTTCCTCCAATCACCTGGAATTGTAATAATGGCAACTCCTCTAGGTTTTAAAATCCTTGATAATTCCATAAGTGCTATTTTATCATTTGGAACATGTTCAAGGACATGGTTAATTAATATCAAATCAAATGATGAATTATCAAAGCTTAATTGCTGTATGTCTTCATTTAGATAATCAACTTCAAGCATATTGTAATCTGTGGTAAAATATTTATGGTTAGTATACTTACGCAATTCACCTTCTAAAATTGGTTCAGGGGCAAAATGTAAAATTTTTAATTCTTTACTCGATTTAAGATAATCATGGTATAAAAAAAATAAACCTCTATGTCTTGAGCGACTATTACAGTTTTGGCATGCTGAATTCCATGATATACTTTGAGAATTACTAAGATGTTCGAATGACTTTGCAGAATATTTACATATTGGGCAAAACAAAATTTTTGGTCTATTTATTAAATTGTATACATGAAAAATATTAGCGGACTCAGTTTGTATATAATTCCATAATCCAGACCACTCGCCATTTAAAAAAAGTACTATAATTTTTCTTATAAATCTATTAACAGTTGCTTTTTTCCTTTTTCTGGTTTTTTTAACACTCATTATAAAACTATAGATCTATAAAGCTCTTTCATTTTAAACCCTTGGTTATAAATATCATGTCTGTCTTTGACAAAATTAGATGCTAATTCTATCATGACTTTTTTAGCACTATGATCTTGATTAATAGCATGTTGCATTATTTCTGTTAAGTTGTCTATGTTTCTAGATTGAAATAAAAATCCATTTTTTTTATGTTCTATTACTTCATCCATTCCACCACAATCACTAGTAATTACAGGTAAACCAATTGCCATTGCTTCCAAAACAGAATTTGCTATTCCTTCTTCGACACTCGGTAATAAATAACAATTTGATTTTTTCATTATAGAATAAACCTGTTCCTGTAAGGAACAATGAATAAAACTAACATATGAATTAAGTGAAAGATCATCCACCATATATAATATTTCTTCGGAAGGATGGTCATTTGTAATTATAGTATAATGAATTTTAAAACTTTTATCTATTAGATTACGCATTGCACGGATTGCATATTGATAACCTTTTTTCCAATGATGTCTTCCTACAGAGATATAATGAAATCCATTCTCTATTTCAAACTTTTTAATTTTATAAGAACCAAGTAATGACAAATTAATTCCAGAATAAATTACTTTTGTTTTACTTTTTATTTGACCATATTTCTCAGATTCTTTAGCAATCGCTTTCGATACTGCGTGAAAGTAATCTACCACTGGGAATAATTCTCGATAAGTATTTGCCAATTCGTTATTTGCAATGGGGGAATAATTAATATGTGCACCCCTTAGGCTTAAAACTATCTTTATCCCATAAATTTCTTTTAGAAAAACCCAATTAGGCAGAGCTTTAGCCCATTGGATATGAAAAATATCTGGCAAATTATTAACAACAGGAAGAACTTTACCCCACCAATGGAAAAAACTAATTTTTTTTGTTTTTGAAAATTTGCGATAAAATGAGAGTAGATTAAAAAATTTGAATGGGTGAATAATGAAATAACGTAACATCTGAAAAAAAACAAAACAAATTCTTGATAATTTATTATTTGGAGTAGAAAAAATGCATACATTGCTACGCTTATATTTTTTCAATAAAATATTCCTACCAAACAAATATACACAGACATTTTGATGCCTAAGTCCATTAATTAAGTTCTCTATAAAAATAGGTCCAGGGATTACACCTGTGTATATCGCTACATTTAGCTTTTTTTCCAAAATTTCTTACACCAAACTGATAATGTTAATAGCATACTAATTGGATGACTATATTTTATTGAGTCATCTTTTTTAAACTTATTATAATAATCTTTTACAATTTCACTAGAAATTAAATCATTTAATTCTGGGACTTCAAATAACCATTGCTTAAGATAATTTTCATTGGATTCACCTAAAAACTGTAGTTCCCAATTACGTTCAATTTTCGGATTTATTTTAAAAAATATTTCGTTTATAATTCTATTGGCATATCTGAAAATTCTCTTATAAAAATATAAACTATTAAAGTATTTATATTTATATAAGTTAAGGTCATAGTCTTGCCAAGGAATCTCTGCTAATTTTGGAGATCTACGTTTAATGTATTCAATTTGGATTTTTCTATTAGATAAATATTCTTCTGGTAGTGTACAAATAAATTCACACATTTCCTTACTATAATAAGGTATGTATATATCTTTATAGTTTGAAAATATTTTTAAATTATTATTTGCCCAACGATTAGTCCATTGTAATGATTTAAATGCCCTGATCCTACTATTTGGATTTTTAATATCAATATCTAGAAGAATATTTTTGACAGTTTTATAAAATATATCATAAAAATCACCTTTTAATTCCCAATACTTCCATAATTCTTCCGCTAATTCTATACCACCTGGCTTGGCAATCTTTTTTATTGTAAAATTTGTTTGTTCATCAATATCCGCCTCATTTTTAATACCAGGAATATCAAATAATACATCACCCCATTGACCAGATATAATAATATCACCTAAGTTTGCAATTTCATTAATAAATGCCATTTGGCGTGGATGAGTAAACTCAACTTGACATCTATTAATATTTGATAATGAATCAATTTCATTCCATAAATATCCATTTGGAATAGTAAAAGCTTTGAATTCCCAATTAAAATTATTTGCAATCTGTTGCGCGTATTTAATTTCAGGAACACCAGATGCAAACTCATATGAGTACGTTTTAATTTCTTTTTGATTGCTTAAAGCGGCTGCCAATGTTCGTGAATCTAACCCACCTGATAATGGGAGAATAATTTTTTTGTTTTTAGTATTATTTTCAATTAATAATTCCAAAAGATCGGAAAATTCTTTTATGACATTTGAAAATGAAACTTTTCGTGGAGTATGATGCCAAACTATATCGGGACCAAATTTTGATTGTGGTTCTTTTGAATTTAAAAGAAAAGTATTGTCATCTAAAAAAAATCCAGTCGCTAACCATATAGCAATAGATTGATAATCAACTTGACTATCAGGATCTAACATTTTTTATTTTTAAATATTGATTGATCTTAAAATCATAAATTTGAATTATACTAATAATCTTTATCATCACCTTATAAAAAAATTGATTTGCATAGGTTGTAAATAACAACAAAGGAAAATAAAAAAAAGATAATCCATATTTATTTAGGTACTTTATCTCAGAGTATAAATAACTCATCCGCATTATTATTGAATAATTATATTTCCGTGTTTGTTCTACTAAACCTTTAATACAATATAAATATATTATACTGAGATTTTTAGAGACCTTAAAAAGGTTGTTCTTAAAAATATAAGGTAAATAAAAGTGTTTATATTGATCATAAAAAATATTTATTAGTGGATTTTCTCTTTTATACCTAGCCATTGTAGAGTTATAATGCCTTTTTGATTCCGCTACAACTTTAGGTAGAAAATAGATGGAATGGTTTAAAGATAATTTAAATACAAAGGCGATATCCTCACCTATAAGCATATCATTTTCGAAGCCACCTACAGAATTAAAAGCATCTTTTTTGCACATAATTGTTGGTGGTCCAGCTCCAACGGCAAAATTTAAGATTGCAGAAGCTAGGCATGGTGGACTATTTAATCCTTCATTAAAAGTACTATAATCTGGTAAATATTTTTTCCCATAATCATAATGGGCTATTATTTTGCCAAAAACCATATCAATATTATTTTGTGAAAAGATAATTTTCGCTAAAGAACTTATTTTATCTGATGGATAGGTATCATCTACATCAAAAAAGGTAATTATTTCACCTGTTGATCGATAAACACCTCTATTTCTTGCAGCTCCAGCACCTTGCTTATTCTCAAAATAAATTTTTACCCTAGAATCGTTATTCTGCAAATTATTTATTAATTCTACCGATCGATCATCAGAATTATTATCAACGAAAATGATTTCAATATTGGGATAATCCTGTTTGAAAATATAATTATAAAGTTCGTCAATAAATTTTTCACCATTATAAACTGGTATTATTATTGAAACTAAAGGCAATGTATTTAGGTCAGTCACAATTATATACTAATCCAATTCCCATAGAATTTTGGTTAATATTTTCTATGATCTCCTTATGCTCATAATCTGCTTTTATTTCTTGCCAAAATTTATATACTTCAATTTTATCTGAATCATCATGCCCTGTTATATTTGGTAGTATATCATGGAAAGCAATTATACCACCATCACGTACAAATTCTCTGTAAATATTGAAATCTTTCTTTACACCTTCATATGAATGATCTCCATCAATAAATAGAAAGTCTATTTCTCTAGATCCTAAATAATTTTTAACCATACCTATTGTTTCTTTAGAATGACTATTATTTTGAATAAGGTGCATTTTAGTGTTTGAATCCATCCCAAAATACTTATAAAGCTTTTTTTTCTTCCTAGGGTAACCTCCCCCGAACGGTCCCTCTGGTAAATCAATAGAAATAATTATTCCACCACCACACACTCTAGACCACATAAAGAGAGTACCTCCTTTTCTTGTACCAATTTCTAATATAACCTTAGGCTTAATTGATCTGATAGTATCTGTCAATTCTATAATCTCTTTCTTTCTTTGAGACATCGAAATTCTATCATAGTAACCATAGCCAACAAAATTTTTTGTAAAATTATAATATTCTTCTGATTTTTGAAGATGAAAAGCTTTTTTAAACTTTATTTTTGTTAAAAACCATGCTAATCCATCCAATATATCTCTTTTATTTATTTTATTTTGTGTAATAGGATTTATTATTTGCTTTTTGAATTTTTGTTTAAACCTAGATATATCAGGATCTAAAAAAAATATACTAACACTTTGGAAAAGTCGAATAAAATATTTTTTATTTGAGAGTTCCAAATATCGTTGGGTAGCCAAAGCGTAATAGTAGTCTTCTTTGCTTAAAATATTTGAAAATTCCTTAAAAAATTCATCAATTAATTTTCTAGCTACAGTTGACTTTAATTGTGTATTTGCAGTAAGAGATTTTCTATCTTGAGAGCGATCAAGACGTACTAAGGAATCATGAATCCCCGCAATATTTGTCACTAATGAAATTCTTAAAATATAGTCCCAGTCAACTGAAATGCTTGGATATCGAGTAGAGAAAGATAGTTTATATTTTTCATGAATGGATCTTCGAATCATCATGCAACTATTAACTACTTTTAATTGTTCTCTATAATTTAATTTGAAAAAATCAATACCTATTGGATATTGGTTCCCATTAACAAGAATTCCTGGGAACTTGGAAGTAATTATCCTTCCATCCCAATGATCTGCTATTCCAGATACAAGACCAATGCCCGGTTGCGATTCTAAATAATCATACTGCAATTTTAATCTATTTTTATAATAAAAATCATCCTGTTCAGCAATGGCAATATATTTTGAAGTATAACTTATATTATTTATTAATTTATTTAGCGTATACCCCAAGCCTCTATTATGTCTATTTATTAACAGTTTTATACGCTTATCTTGATATTTTTTTAATACACATTCTGAATCGTCAATAGATCCATCATCGCAAATAATTAATTCAAAATTATTAAAAGTTTGATCAATCAAACTATCTATAGTACTAGAGATAGTCTTACTCCCATTATAAACTGGCAGTACTATTGCAATATCTGGCTTAAACATTACCTTATTTATTCTAAAATTTTAGTGTAGATATCTTGATGTTTTTGGACTTCACAATCTAGATTGTAATTATTTTCTATATAATTTCTAAAATCTAAAGCTTGATTATAGTGTGTCTGATATTTAGCCAGAATATTTCTAAATTTTTCAATTAATGATAAAGTATTACCTGGCTGAAAGAGTGTGTTTTCAAAAGGTTTAAGTATATCCTTTACTCCAGGGATATTGCTTGCTATCACAGGTATTCCGCAAGACATAGCTTCAATAAGAGATACGGGGCACCCTTCTTTTCGTCCTTTATTATGAGTTGGCAATACAAATATATCAGCAATGGACAAGTAATTTTGAACTTCGCTTACTTTACCAGTAAAATATATTTTTTTTGATGCTTGTAAATGATTTTTTTTCTTCATCAAATTTTTACCATACTGATTATTATTATCCCCTACAATAATAAGTTTCAAATATGAATATTCCTGACACAAAATTTCAAAAGCATCAAGTAAAATTTCTACTCCTTTTACAGGAACTAGGTTTGCAACAACTAGTATAACTTTATTTTCTTTAGAAATATTATATTGCCCTAAAAGGTTTTTATCCTTTGGTCTAGGAGAGAAGTCAGTTGTATTAACCCCACGAGGAACAAGGGTAATCTTTTTCGAGTTAGAAAAAAACTTGCGAATCATTTCGTTATTTTGTACTAATATATGATTGGCTAATAGACTCCTCAATTTCCAACTATTTTTTGATTTACCTCCCCAACTCATATTCTTTTTTGTATATATCCATGGTACTCCTGCTATACGTGAAGCTAGTGCTTCTGAGTAATCTGAGGAATAATGAAAAGAATGTATCAGATCAGGTTTAATCATTTTAATCTTATTTGAGATTTTCCAGACTTCCATTATACCTTTAAAACGATTGCTCATTTTAGCAGTGAACTCAAAAATGTGGATTGGGATTTTACTTTGTTTAACTACATTGAAAAATGCGCCATTATCATTAAAACAGGCAATATGGGGTTCAAAAATTTCTCTATCAAGATGTTTTACAATATTAAATAATGCCTTACCACTTCCAGCTGTATCAAAATTAGGAATAGTATATAATATTTTCCACCGTGCCATCTTATAACTATTTTTATTTATTCCAAACTGCCAAACTATAAAGTGAAAAAAG
>Ga0066836_10001672_pt1 | contig 11702 bp, 21 predicted proteins | sample ETNtaG_18_FD_71568 | JGI IMG/M metagenome (GOLD analysis project Ga0066836, IMG submission 71568) | Marine microbial and viral communities from oxygen minimum zone, Eastern Pacific Ocean - ETNP201302SV91 | ecosystem: Environmental > Aquatic > Marine > Oceanic | place: Pacific Ocean: Eastern...
CAACTAAAAAACAATGGCAACACGCAAACGGTGTTGGTTGGGACGCACCAGTGGCAATGGCTCATATGTTAAGGGAAGTATATCTTCTAGAAGATGGAACATTTGAACCAAGTTATATGCCTAATGTTACACTTAAATTGTTTGATGGTGATATTGCTTCTGAGTCAGAAGCACAAACAGCCTTTAACAAATACTTGGAGAGAAAAAATGATCAATAACCTTTTAGCAATATTATTCTACATAGTTTGGACACCAATATGTATATTACTAATTGGCGGAGTAATGCTTTGGGCAATATTATATACATGGGTTGGATACATTATACGTTTTATTAAAAAATGTTTAAATGAAATTTGACTCTTTTTATAAAGTTACTGTAACTACGTGTGTTCCGGAGTCTATAAACTTTTTCGAAGACGAAGAAACATGGCATTTTGGTTACTTTCCTTATAAAGAAGTATTGAAAGAAGTAAAACAATTCTACAAAGACGGAGCAGACGCAGTAGAACTAGAGATGATAACAAAAGAGGAGTTTGATGAAATCATTAGACCATATACACCTACCTGAAATACAATTTAAAAGTAAAGACAGGCCTCCTTTAGAGGAACTAGCAAAATATATTGATAGTTTGAAAAAAGGTTTATTCGAAAGTACATGGTCTACTGCTACAAAAAAACACATCAAGGGATCTTTAGTTTTATACATAAGAACAATGCAAAAACAACTAGCACCTAATGGTGCACATTATAGAGCTTTGGATATAGACAAACAACATTTAGAACATCCTATACCACAAACTAAAATTATAAATGCTTACCTACATGATAAAATTACCGCAGAACAGGTATTACAAATGCCACTATGCATGATTGACGATAATGACAAACACTTCCTAGAAGGAGAATGGCAAACTGTTGCTACGTGGGAATATCCGTTCAAAAGATATAGACAGGCAGGTTATAATAGAATAATTAAAAATGTACGTGGAGAAGTAATTAACTTTGATACGTGGACATTAAATGACCATTTTAAAATGTTAGGAATAAAAATATGAAAGAATTTAAATTAAACATTAAAGTAGGTGACAAAGTAGAAGTAGGACGATTTCGTAATGTAATTGCAAAAGTAAAAGCAATCGAAGTAGACGAACACGGGCAACCTGTTATTATAACAAGTAAAGGTGCTAAAAAATTATTAAGTTGCCGTTTGGTAAAATTATATAAAACACCAAAACAAATACTAATGGAAAAAAATAAATGACCTTTACTGAAGGTGTTATTTTAGGAATTGCTGGCAGTTGCCTTACAGTTATAGTCTTTGGCTTTGCTATGGTGATATATACAAAGAATATAGAAAATGAAGAAAAAAAGAAAAAACAACAAGAAGAATTTAAAAAAGTCTGGAACGACTAACAAAGATCACTACACAGTAGTTTGCCAATATAACGATGGTGTCACATCTTATTCTCCATTTCATGGTACAGGTGAACAGTTAAAGAAGTTTGCACTTCAAAAGAGAAAAGACAAATATGAGGGCAAATTACCAAAACGTGTCAGAGTAGAATTAGTCGGTTGACAAAATACCAAAAATATAATATAATGGTAACTATGCAAAAGCGAGCATCGGGTTTACAAGTGCGTAGAAACTCATTTGTCAACTTCAACCAAACTCCCCCTTTAGGGTATATTTTTAGAAGCGGAGGTCCATGCAAGGCTAAACCGCGAGACTGCGTAAGAACTTGTTCCCGATGTTAGGCTTAAAAATATGAGCAAAAAATCCAAAGAATTACTAGATAATTTAAGCAAAATTATAGAAAAGCCAAAAAGTAGGTTTGAAGGAAAAGCAATAATTCCTCATACAAACAAAATGTATAAATCTGTAATAGATTCATATGACTTTCCAAAGTCATACAATAACGGTCCATGGATTAAAGATGAAGAGGACGGCGAAGTAGATTACTGGGTAGCATACGATAGGATGTATGGTGGTGGCGGAGCAACTCAAGAAAGACTTATACAAAAAGACGGCACAGAATATCAAGGCAAAATCTATAAGAAAAGAAGATTAATTAAATCAGCACTTGATGGAAGTAATTTTTATCAACAAGTTAAAGTAACTGCTGATGGCAGATGGTTTGACAATGGTGGTATGCCTATAGAAGCACCAACTAAAGTCGAAGAAGAGGAAGAAAAAGAAACTATAGGTTTTGTTCATAGAGAACTAACGGACGAAGAAAAAGCAGAACAAGCCAAATGGAAAGCAGATGAAGAACAAAAAATGTTGAGTAAACTAAAATGACACCATTAGCAAAAATGTTTGAACCTAGCAAAGATAGACTATTATCTAATGCTAAACGTATGATGGAAACTGCTGGTGATCCCGAATTCAAAGCAATTTGGCAAAAAATCTACGTTCATTTACTTAAACAATACAAAAAGCTCAATTAAACAACTGGTTTTACCTGGTTGACTATTTTCCAAATCCTGTTATAATAACGGTAATATGAAGGAGAACAATTATGTATAAATGTTCAGCGAAAGCACAGTTGGTTATGGATCAAGTTAGACAGAGATGTCAGGCTGATACACAAACTAACAACAAGTGGACTGGAAGGTCTGGAAACTATATGTATATCATGGGCAGAGAGAATGCTGATGGTAAGGCAACAGGTGTTGTCCATAAGATTTCAGAAGACGGTTCGCACAAACTTTGTGGATCTTTTAAAATAATGTCAGATGGTATTATAACAAGATTTACTGGTTTATCGAAAGCAGATTGGAACAATGCAATGAAGACTGCAGAAACAGAATATAACGCAAAATACTCTGAGACTGCTACTGCAGAAACTCCAACCGACAGCAAAGTTGCTGTATAATTAAAATAAAAGGTATTTGGATTCGCTATATGAATGCCAAATAGGCTCAAATTACTGCGGTCCAAATACCTTTTCAAAAATGACTTCAGAATCCAATATTACAAAAAAAACTAAAGAAGCATATGACTTCTGGTTCAACAATTATGAGCAAGAAGGAAAGTATCAAGACTTTAGATCTAAAGGTTGTTATATGTTTAATAATATTTTACCTAAATTATCTATACCAGAAGAAGGCAAAGTAGTTCAATTAGGTACTGCGTTAGGAATTAGTTTTGATATACTATATAAACAATTTGGTGATCGTTCTTTAGGAGTTGATCTATGGAATCCTCTTAATCATCCAAACATTATTGAAATGGATATGTATATATTAAAAGATATGCCAATGGCATTTTGTAATATTAATGTAGGAAATTTTAAAGACACTCCAAAATTAAGAAAATATGCAATTGATTACGCCATTCGTAATATTGCAAAAGGTGGTGTAATAATAACTGCTGGCGGCGATTATGTTAATGAGTGTTTGGGATTAGACGTATCCAAACACTTTACCGATAACGGATTTACAATATCTAATTCTCGTGATTATTATAATGAGAACAATGAAAACTATAAGCCACCTGTAGACTATGTTCATGTGGATAACGAACTAATTGCTACTTTATCATAATGGGATTTATACAATTGAAATTACCTAAAAGAATCAAACACAAAATAGAGAATTCTAAAAGAAATAGAGAAGCACTAGCACAACATAAGAAATGGTTAGAGTCACAAGGACTAGACGAAAAGACATTAAAGAAAAGACTTAAAGAATGGAAAGGTTATGAATTACCTGACCTATCACCTGATCCAAACTATCCAAAATGTTCAGATAAAATACCAGTAGGTATAAGTGCTAAAAAAGAACCTCAAAAATATTCTGGTAAAAGAAAACTTGTAGGTATTGGTTTAATGCACAAAAGTAACCTTGTTCCTATTTGGGACAAAGAAGGTGCAGAAGAAATATCTAAAATGAGAAGAAATTAAATAATTGTATGACTGACTTACCTAATAAAGAAATAATGAAAGAAAACGGCACATATAATAAAATCAGTAAAATTTACCAACCATTAGACAATAAAACATTTAATAACATTAATGAAGCAAAAGACTATTTCTTAACCAAAGAAGCACAAGATTCATTCAAATATTGTTGTGATACCAAATTTATTCTTACAGATAACCAAGATGCATTACATTGGACTATAAATTTTGGTGTTCCTAGTGACCCTAATGAAAAACCATGGGCAGACTGTTGGAAAGATACCAAACAATCTTTAACCGATAACCATAATTGGTTTAAGAATATGACAAATATCGTGCATGACGCCAAAGATTTATTTTAATCAGGCAAAAACATCAATAAAATCAACACTTTTAGCAAGACCAACTACGGTTGACGTTTACCAATAATATGTTATAATTGTATTATGTTTAGATTAATAATATTAGTTGCAATATTTTTTGCCGTGTATCCAATGATTGGAAATGGGTATGATCAATTTATATCCGACTTCAACGTAAATGGAGTTGGACATTTTGTATCCAAGATATTCAGTGGATTGGCAAACTTTGTTGATAACTTAAAATCATAAGGAGAAATATGAAATACCTAACTAAAATAATATTGGTTGTATTTGCAGGTCTTATGTTGGCACAATGTTCAACTTATAAGATCAAGTCTGACATGAGTAAGAACGGTACTCTTAACAAAACGCCTAAATGGTATGTAAGTTTTGATCATGAGACAATGTTCAATTATGTAGAGACAGGTACAGCAGTATCGCCTGATTTAGAATTGGCAGTTAAAAAAGCAATTCTATTAGCAAAGGCAAAACTTGTAGATAGAATAAATGGTGAAGTGAATAACAGAACTACTATCAACAAGAACGAAGCAGGCACAAATGAAGATCTTAATGTTTCGGCAGGATCTCAAGATATAGTTGTGAATGTGATTGAAGACACTCTTGCAAGAGGCTACGAAGTTAAAAAGCAAGAAATCTATCAGACTAAACACAAATCTTACAGAGTATATGTAATGATTGAATTAAGCAAGTCTGAAGTAGAAGCAATCATTGAATCAATTGATGAGAAAAGAACACTTGCTACAATAAATGTTGACGATCTTAACAAACAAGCAAACGAAGTACTGAACTAGGGCTATATGAGATCTATTATAAAACTTATTGCCCTAGGTCTACTCACTCTTGTTATAGTATTAACTTACATTAACAAAGCAGAAGCAGGTGGACCGTGGGTTGATCAATATTGTGATGTTGAAACTACACAAATTAGAATTATAGACCAAGCCGGTAATGTTGTAGAAGAAAGAATAGAAGAAAAGGTTACTTGCAATGATGGAGCAAGTGACTTCCTACACGGTTTTGGTATTGCTGATTCTTGTCAAAGTTTTAATTGGAATATGCCGTTAGGCGAAGTTGTAGTTGAACAACGAGCAATTGCTTGTCATAAAATGGATGGTGGATATGAAATCGTTAAAGGTTATCATAATATTAGTAACTAGTTTATTAATTACTAATTGTACAACGGCAACAACAACTCTAAATAAACCTAGCTCTGAAATCAACGGAACTTTGTTAGAAATGCCGGCTCCAATGTTTTTTGGAGAGGATATCAAATATAGTATGCCGGCTTTTTTATGGAGACAAACTCAATTTATGAGATTTAGACTTAAAAAAGATGAGAAAAAAATGCATAAATCGGCAGTATTTTTTATGTTAGATAATGTTGAAAATGGTGAGGTTGTTAGTTGGTACAGTGATAAAAGACTAGCAAACGGTAAAGTTAGAGTAATACATTCGTACCCAATTAGTGGTGGTTATTGCCGTACATATCAAGCATATATTAAACTAAACGGTGCTGAAAGGCATATGACTAATAATGCCTGTAAATATATTGGCTCTCCTAGTTGGTCATTCTACAAATAATCTATCTACAATAAACTAAATAGTCGTATAAATAAGTTTAGAAGGAATTTATACATATGGCAACAGTAGCACCTAGACATGAACGAAACGACCCAACTGCAGGACAGATTGGAGCATATTACACAGTAGATATAGCGATGGGAGCATTCTTAGATACAGAAACAATAAACGGCGGAAGATGTTCACCATGTGCGGCAAACGATTTTACAACAAAACCAACAACAAAAGCACAATCATTATTAATATCTAGAGGACAATTAAGATGGAAATTATTACTTAATGCACTTCAAGTTAGATGTAATTGTCGAATTGTTAATATGGTTACAACTTATGCGGCTACAGAAGGTGATAGTCCAATAACAGACATCAACTTTGGTATTGTTTATGAAAACGACGATTGGATTCCAACAACAGGAACAGCAATGGACGGTTCCACAACTACTACTACAAAAATTATGTACATAGCAGATAAGATTGGTGAAGCATTAAACACAACTCATACAGAGAAAATGACTGTTTATGATCCAACTTCAGGTACAGGACTTATTGCAGATGAAGAAGTTACAGTTGGACCAGTAATGGTTGTAAGTGTTAATGAAATCGTTGATGCAATTACAGTTGCAGAAGTAACAGGATATAGAAAAAATGTTGCGGCTGATGTACCAACTGATAGTGCGTTAACTTACTCTGCAGAATAATAATTACCAAACAAATCAATAGCATATTAGTCTAAATAATGTTATATTAAATATAAGACTATGTTTATAGCATTATTAACATTACTATCAGCACTATCAATATCAAGTGTAGCAATATTCTACTCTGTTATTGGATTAGCAACTATATTTCCAGGACAGTTTTGGCCTGTTGTAATAATGGGTTCTGTATTAGAAGTAGGAAAATTAGTTACTGCTTCATGGCTATATAGGAATTGGAAACAAACCCGCTTTCTTTTAAAAACATATCTAACCATTGCAGTCATTGTCCTTTCATTAATAACCTCAATGGGTATTTTTGGATTCTTATCTAAAGCACACCTAGAACAAAACTTAAAAGAGAATACACTTACACAAAAAATAGAAGTTATAAACAATAAAATTGAAAGTGAAACAGTTTATATTAAAAGACAAACTGCTGTTATTGAAAGAGCAGAAAAAAGTTTAACAAAAACTAGTTCAACAAACGATGAAGCCATAGCAATAGAAAAAGAAAATTTAAAAGACGCACAAGATAAATTAAAAACACTACTTGTAGTCGAGACCAACACAATTAAAGATTTAAACAACAGGTTATCTATACTTGATGCTGATGTAAAAGCATATACAGATCAAGGAAAAGGATTTTTTAAAGGCGACAATATTAAAAAAGGTGTTGAATTAAGAAAACAACAAAAGCCTGAACGTAACGCGATTGCAATTAAAATTGAAGAATCACAAACTAGAATTAATTCACTTAAAGAAGAATATGCTAATGACGTAGAAACTATTAATGCTAGAATGGACAAATTAAGAGCAGGCGGAACTACTGATAAAACAGATGTTAATGCACAAATAGAAATAGCAGAAGCAAACATATTAAAAGCACAAAACAATATAGGTGATTTAATTATTGATAGAGAACCATTAGAAAGTAAAATGATTAAACTAGAAGCAGAGATAGGTCCTGTAAAATATATTGCGGCACTTGTAATTGACTGGGGTGTAACAGACGAAGTTGATACTGGAGAAGCAGTAAGATGGGTTATCCTTATTATTATTTGTGTATTTGATCCACTTGCAGTATTACTATTAGTTGCGGCTAACCAAAGTTTAATTAGAAGATTTCCTGTAGAAAAATTACCACCAGAAGAAGTATTAGATTTAGAAAAACCAGATGCTGATGATGACTTTGTTCTTAGATGGAAAGACCAAATGGCAAAGAATGCAGAAAAGGTTGGACAAAATATTCCACACATAGATCTAAAGAGTCAAAAAAAAACTCCAAAGGAAGAAATAGTAGCAGATAATGAAGACCCTGCTGATGTAATCAAAGCAATCAAAAAAGAAGAAGCAGAAGCAAAGAAAAAGCAAGAAGAAGAATTCAAACAACGAGAAGAAGAAGAACGTCAAGCATTAGAAGAATACTCACGTAGAGCTAGAGAAGCAAAAGACGGCTTTGATGAAGACGAAGTTGTATATGATATGCAACCTAAAGAAGTTATTAAAGAAGTTATTAAAGAGGTTCCAGTAGAAGTAGAAAAAATAGTTGAGAAAATAGTAGAAGTTCCTGTTGAAGTTGAAAAAATAGTAGAGAAAAGAGTTGAGGTTCCAGTAGAAAAGATAGTAGAAAAGATAGTAGAAGTTCCAGTTGAGCAACCAGAAAGAACTAGACCAGACTTTACTGAAGTTGTAGAACCCGAACTAGCATTACAAGAAATGCTGACTAATCCTCAATCAGTAATTAAAGATGAAATAAAAATTGAAAAAGGTGATGGTGTAAAACGAGGCAACCTAGGTGCAGTAAAGATTAATAGAGGTAAAGTAGTAGAAAGTGTTGCACCAAAAGCACCAAAGAAAGACGAGAATACAGCAGTAGAACAAACATCTTTACCTACAATGACTCCTACTGATTTAGAAGATTTAGATATTCCGGTATCACAACAAAAAATTAAAAATCGTGAAACAGATGAAGAAGATTATCATCAAAGAGTAGAGAAACGTATAAGCGATTTAATAACCAAATTAGAATTAAAAGAAATCCAATTAAATGATTTGACTAAAGAAGATCAAAAAGTTATAATGGATATATTAAATCAAAATGGCTGAAGATAAATCATTAATCTGTTCTTTCTGTAGTAAATCTCGAAAAAATGTATCAAAGATGATTGTTGGTACAACTAAGGTTGCTATCTGTAATGAATGTATAAAACTATGTGTTGAAATATTAGACGAGGATGTACTTAAAACTAAAGCAGAACAATTTGCTAAAGGTGATAAGGATATTCTTAACCCTGTTAACATTAAAGAATATTTAGATGGATATGTTATTGGGCAAGATGCCGCAAAGACTGTATTATCAGTAGCAGTATCTAACCACTATAAAAGAATTACAAACCCACCAAAAGACTTTGAATTAGATAAATCAAATGTATTATTACTAGGAGCCACTGGTGCAGGTAAAACACTAATGGCTAAAACTATTGCAAAATATTTAGATGTACCTGTTGCTATTGCAGATGCTACTACACTTACTGAATCTGGATACGTTGGTGAAGATGTAGAAAATGTAGTACAAAAATTATATGCAAATTCAGGTGGCGATATGTACAAAACAGAACGTGGTATTATTTTCATAGACGAGATAGATAAGATTACAAGAAAAAGTGAGAATACTTCTATAACAAGAGATGTATCTGGAGAGGGTGTACAACAAGGATTACTTAAAATTGTTGAGGGTACTGAATGTAGAGTGCCACCACAAGGGGGTAGAAAACATCCTGATCAACAAATGGTTACAATTGATACAAAAAATATATTGTTTATAGTAGGTGGTGCATTTACAGAGCTTGAAAACCAAATACAAAGAAAACAATCAAGTGGTATGGGCTTCGGTGCTAATTTAAAAGACAGCAATATAAAAAACTATCTAGCAGATGTTAAACCAGAGGACTTAATTAAGTATGGACTAATACCTGAGTTTGTAGGTAGATTCAGTATGATTACACACGTTGATCAATTAAGTGAACCGCAATTAGTTCAAATACTTACAGAACCTAAAAATGCTTTAATAAAACAAATGCAATATCTTTTTAACCTAGACGAAATTCAATTAAAGTTTACCAAAGAAGCAAAACTAATAATTGCTAAAAAAGCCAAAGCATTAGGCACAAATGCTAGAGGATTGAAAAATATAATAGACAGAGTACTACTACCATTCCAATTTGATGCCCATGAGATGAGAAACAAAGGTGTGGAAACAATAGAAATAACAGGAGAGGTGGTTGACAAAGGTGCCGACCCTGTGTTAATGTTTAAAAGACAAAATGGAATATCAAAGAAACAAAGCTCATAAACCTAAATTTTTTAAGAAAAGTAATAGACCATTAGGATTTCATGGTTATTATGTAGAGATACCAGAAGGTAGCGATGTAATGCGTGGTTACCGTAAAATTAAAAAATGGATAAAAAACGACAAGTTCTTTGAAGAAATTAAAGATCGACAATATTTCCAAAAACCCTCAAAAAAACGTCAAGAAAAACTTAAACAAAGAAAAGTAGTACTTCGAAGACTACAAAGAGACCGTGACGATAACCGTTTTATGGGTCGTAAAAAATAGTTTACCAAAACACTTGTAATTGACGAATTAATGCTTATATGTTATTATATGAGATAAATATCATTGAAGGTTGCTATAGATAGGACCTTTAATATTAACTCGCTAACTTAGGAGGAAAGCACATGAAAAACAATCTATCTATCTTTAATAACTTAAGACCCATAACAGTAGGGTTTGATAATATGTTTGATCATTTTGAACATATGTTAGACGACGGCGGTTTCTTTAGAAACGGTACTGTTAGTAACTTCCCACCTTACAATATTGTAAAGACTGGAAAACATTCTTATAACGTAGAACTTGCACTTGCAGGTTTTAATAAAAAGGATATAGAAGTTACGTATGAGGAGAACCTTTTATCAGTAAAATCTAAAAAAGAAGAAGACGCTGAACAAACTGATGCCGATGGTAATATGATTCATAGAGGTATTTCAAAAAGATACTTCGCAAAATCATTTACTATTGCAAATGACGTTGAAATAAAAGGTGCTGAACTTAAAGATGGTTTACTTGTAATTGCACTGGAAAGAATTATTCCAGAAGCCAAAAAAGCAAAAACCATTGAAATAAAGTAAAGCAATATGATAGGTAGGGTGGTAAAACACCCTATCCTTCTAGACAAATATTAAAAATGTGTTATAATAAAGGAGATAAAACATTATGAGTAAAATTATAGGAATAGACTTAGGTACTACAAATTCATGCGTATCATTAATGGAAGGTACACGAGCAAAAGTAATAGAAAATGCAGAAGGAAAAAGAACAACACCTTCAGTAGTAGCATTTGGAGATGAGAAATTAGTTGGAGAACCTGCTAAAAGACAAGCAGTTTCAAATCCAGCAAATACAATCTTCGCGGCTAAAAGATTAATTGGAAGAAAATTTGATGGAGATTCTGTACAAAAAGACATACAGACATCACCATTTAAAATAGTAAAAGCAGATAACGGAGATGCTTGGGTAGAAGGAAAAGGTGAAAAATATTCGCCATCTCAAATTTCTGCTTTCGTTTTACAAAAAATGAAAGAGACTGCTGAAAAATATTTAGGTCAAGAAGTTAAAAAGGCTGTAATAACAGTACCAGCATACTTTAATGACTCACAAAGACAAGCAACTAAAGACGCAGGTAAAATTGCAGGGTTGGAAGTTGAACGTATAGTAAACGAACCAACTGCGGCGGCACTTGCATATGGTTTAGATAAAAAGAAATCAGGCACAGTTGCAGTGTACGACTTAGGTGGTGGTACATTTGATATATCTATATTAGAAATTGGCGACGGAGTATTTGAAGTTAAGTCTACAAATGGTGATACATCATTAGGTGGAGAAGACTTTGATAATGTTTTAGTTGATTATCTAATCGGTGAATTTAAAAAAGACACTGGTATGGATATTAAAAATGACAATTTGGCAGTTCAAAGAGTTAAAGAAGCGGCAGAAAAAGCTAAATGTGAATTATCATCTACTGTACAAACAGATATCAGTTTACCATTTATAACTGCTGATAAAACAGGACCAAAA
>Ga0066836_10001676_pt1 | contig 11698 bp, 11 predicted proteins | sample ETNtaG_18_FD_71568 | JGI IMG/M metagenome (GOLD analysis project Ga0066836, IMG submission 71568) | Marine microbial and viral communities from oxygen minimum zone, Eastern Pacific Ocean - ETNP201302SV91 | ecosystem: Environmental > Aquatic > Marine > Oceanic | place: Pacific Ocean: Eastern...
ATATATAAAATACATGACAAAAATGAAGTATTTTTTACCTCAGCAGTAAATAATGATGGTATTGAAGAACTAAAAAAATACATATTTAAGGTGTTAAAAGGATAAAATATTAATAATGAGAACTTTTAATTTATTTATATTAATATAAGACAAAAATATAAATAATAACTATGAATTATACTATTAAAAATTTAAAAAATTTAGAAGATTCAATACAAAGCTTGCAAAAAAAAGCGGCTAGTATTAATGATAAAATTAAAAAATATAATAATTTTAAAAATACTAAATTAAATATAAAAAACAAAAAATCTAAAAAATCATCATGAAAGAAACTTGGGTTATTAAAATAGGAAGTTCCTTAGTTACAAAAAGTACAACTGGACTTGACATAAAAAATATTAAAAGTTGGGCAAGACAAATTAATGAGATAATTAATAACAATATAAATGTAATAATTGTTTCATCAGGTGCTATTGCTGAAGGTATGAATAGGCTTGGTTTAATAAAAAGACCAACATCTTCGAGTAAACTTCAAGCTTTAGCAGCAATAGGTCAGATGGGACTTATACAAGCGTATGAAGTAGCTTTTAAAAAATATAATATACTAACTGCACAAATGCTTCTGACACATGAAGACCTAAGTAACAGAGAAAGATATCTTAATGCTAAAAACACTTTATATAATTTAATAAAATATAATACTATTCCAATAATAAATGAAAATGATACGGTGTCGACTGATGAAATAAAATTTGGTGATAATGATACTCTAGCATCATTAGTAGCGAATCTTAGCGAAGCTAAATCATTAATAATGTTAACAGACCAAGATGGATTATATACAAAAGATCCTAAAAAAAATAAATCTGCTAATTTAATAGAAAGTATATCTATATCAGACAAGAACCTAAACAAATATGCTGGGCCTAGTAATAATAATTTAGGCAGAGGTGGTATGATTACAAAAATTGCTGCTGCAAAAAAAGCCGCGAAGTCTAATACGCAAACAATTATCTCCAATGGAACAAAAAAAGATATTTTAGTTAATATATTAAATAAAGAAAAAAATATTGGAACTACGATTTATAACAAAAATTCTACTGTTAAATCAAAAAAACAGTGGATTGCTAATTCTTTAAAAGTAAAAGGAAAATTAATTGTTGACACAGGAGCAAAAAAAGTTATAAAAAAATCTGGGAAAAGTCTACTTCCAATTGGAATTAAATCTATATCCGGAAATTTTAAAAAAGGTGATATGGTAACTATTTGTGATTCTAATAACATAGAAATTGCTCGTGGTCTCACAAATTATAATTCTAAACAATTAGAAAAAATAATTGGAAAATCTACGAAATTGATAAAAAAAGAAATTGGAATATTTGAGAGTGAAGTAGTTATTCACACAGATAATATGATTTTATCTTAGTTTAATTCAACAATCTGCTTATTAAGTCTACTTTTATAACGTGAAGCTTTGTTTTTATGAATAATTCCCTTTGATACACCTGAATCAATAACAGGCACTGCTTTTTTATAATTTTCACTGGCTAGAGATTTATCTCCTGAATCTATTGCCTTAACAACATTTTTTACGAATGTTCTAAGTTTAGATTTTAAGGCCATATTTCTCTCTCTTCTAGCTACTGATTGTCTAGCTCTTTTTCTTGCTTGAGCAGTATTTGCCATTAATTAATTACCTTTGCTTATTAAAAGACGACAATATGAGGTTTTATAGCTAATTTGTCAATAAGAAAGTAAAAAATAGTTGAAAATTATATATAATTGTTAAATGTCTCTATCTATAAAAAGAAAATTCTTTAAAAATACAGCTGTAGTATCAATATTTACTATGCTTTCAAGAATATTTGGCTACATAAGAGACGCAGCGATGTTTATTTTTATAAGCAATTCTGCAGGGGCTCTAGACTCCTTCTTTGTTGCCTTTAGAATACCTAATTTTTTTAGAAGAATATTTGGAGAAGGAGCCTTATCAACAGCTTATATACCTGTCTTAAGTGACTATAAAAATAATGAAGACAAAGAGAATGTTAAAGATTTTATTGATACATCAATGACAGCAATATCTTTAATACTATTGATTGTTTCTATAATAGGTGTGCTAATAGCTCCTATTTTAATTTATATAATTGCCCCAGGATTTGTAAACTCTGAATTCGGGCAATATGATCTTTCTGTAAATCTTTTAAAAATTACATTTCCATATATGTTATTTATATGTTTAACAGCAATAGCAGGTAGTATATTAAATACTTATGATAACTTTGCTTATCCTGCTATTACACCTGTAATTCTAAATTTATCATTAATAATTAGCGTTTTATTTGTAGCTCCATACTTTGATGAACCAGTTTTCGCATTAGCATGGGGTCTTTTAATTGGAGGTATAATACAACTAGTATTTCAATTATACCCCATAATAAAATTAGGGCTTTTCCCAAAATTTAAGCTAAACAATAATCATCCCGGTATAAAAAAAATTAAAGAAATTATGTTACCAATGATCTTTGGTTCTTCAGTTACTCAAATAAATATGATATTTGATACAGTTATTGCATCATTTTTAATTACGGGAAGTATTAGCTGGCTGTATATGTCAGACAGATTTGTAGAATTACCTTTAGCTTTATTTGGAATATCTATTGCCACAGTTTTACTCCCTAAATTATCTGAATATTATAATAAATCTAATGTTGATTTATACAACATAACTTTAAATTGGGGATTAAAACTAGGGATATTAATATCATTACCAACAATGATTGGATTAATATTATTGTCAAAACCTATATTAATTACTCTTCTTCAATATAAAGAATTTACTTTAAATGATGTAAATATGACAGCTATAAGTCTTATAGCTTTCTCATTAGGATTGCCTGGCATGATAGGTGCGAAAATTTTAATAACTAATTACTACTCAAGAAAAGATACACGTTACCCTGTTAAAGCTGCGCTAATTGCTGTTATTTTCAATTTTGTTTTAAATATAACATTTGTTATATATTTAACAAAAACTGAATTTAATGGAGCTCATGTAGGATTAGCGCTTGCAACTTCTATATCAGCATATATAAATTTTTATTTATTATTTAAAACGGCTTTGAAAACAAAAATACTTATTATAGATGGTAGTGTCGCAAATATTCTTGTTAAATCAATTATTTCAACCGCTATTATGTCTATATTTATTTTATATTTTGATCTTGATTCTAAAACATGGATAAATCTAGCATTATCTGAAAGATTGTTAAATTTATTTTTGATAATTACATCTTCATCAATAATATATTTTATACTCTTATATATATTTAAAATTTACCCAAAAAAAATAAGTAATTAAAAATGAAAATTATTAGAGACATTAAAAATATAAAATTTAATAAACCACTAACTGCTAGTATTGGCGGTTTTGATGGTATTCATCTAGGGCATCAAAAAATTATTTCCAACATCGTAGATGAATCTTTAAAAGATAATACTAAAAGTGCTTTAATAACGTTCAATCCATTACCGAAAATTTTCTTTTCTAAAAAGAATTTTGAAATATTATCTATATATAAAAAGATAGATATCCTAAAAAAATCAAATATAGATTATCTTATTATTTTGAGATTTAATAAGAAATTAATGTCTATGACGTCTAAAAATTTCATTGAAAAAATATTAATAAAAAAACTTAATGTTAAATCTTTAACTGTTGGAGATGATTTTAAATTTGGACATAATCAAACTGGTAATATTGACAACCTAATTGATTATTCTAAGAAGGGCTTCTTTTCAATTAAAATAGAGAAAAAACATCATTTTGATAATATAAGAATTTCTAGCTCATTTATTAGAGATGCTATTATGAAAAATGATTTTATAAAAGCTTCAAAAATGCTTGGTAGACCCTACTCTGTATCTGGTAAGATTATACATGGGGATAAAAAGGGTTTAGAAATAGGCTTCCCAACAGCTAACATAAAATTGGAAGCTAATATTTTATTAAATGGTGTTTATGCCGTTTCTACGAATATTAATAATAAAAAATATAATGCTGTTGCAAATATAGGATATAAGCCAACTTTTAACGGTAAAAAATATTTATTTGAAGCACATATATTTAATTTTTCATCTAATTTATATGGAAAGAGACTAGAATTTAATATTATTTCAAAAATTAGAGATACAAAAAAATTTAATAACGTAGAAGAATTAAAAGGTTATATAAAAAAGGATGTTAACGCTGCTAAAAAAATTTTTAAAATGAAATGAGTGATTATAAAGACACATTAAATTTGCCAAATACAGATTTTCCTATGAAAGGCAATCTACCATCTAAAGAGCCATTAATTCAAAAGAAATGGGAAGACGAAAATCTTTACGAAAAATTATTAAATTTAAATAAAGATTCTAAAAAATTTATACTTCATGATGGTCCGCCATATGCAAATGGTGATATCCATATTGGGCATGCTGTAAACAAAATACTGAAAGATATTATAATACGATCTAAAATATTATCAGGATACAAAACTCCATTTGTCCCAGGCTGGGATTGCCATGGCCTGCCAATTGAGTTAGAAGTAGAGAAAAAATTAAAAAAAGATAAGGATATAACAGATAAGGAATTTAGAAAATTATGCAGAGACTACGCTTTAGAACAAGTAGAAAGACAAAAAAAAGATTTCAAAAGGCTAGGGATTCTTGGAGATTGGGATAACCCATATTTAACTTCTGATAAAAAATTTGAGTCCTCGACATTAAAATCATTAGAAAAGATATATAATAATGGTCATTTAGAAAAAGGTTTCAAGCCAGTGCATTGGTGTGTAAAATGCGAATCGGCTTTAGCTGAAGCTGAAGTTGAATATCAAGAAAAAGAATCTATAGCAATTGATGTAAAGTTTTACATAAATTCATCTAAGGACTTATTAAAATTATTTGGAATTAAACAAGTTAATCCTAAAACTTCTATTGTAATTTGGACAACTACTCCTTGGACTTTGCCATCTAATAAGTCTATTGCTGTGCATAAGGAATTTGATTATGTTTTAATATCTGATGAAATAGAAAATTATATTATAGCTGGTGAACTTTTTGAAAAATTTAGCGAAAGAATAAGCAAAAAATTTACTAAAATTAGTGAATGCAAAGGGTCTAATTTAATAGGTTTAGAAATAAAACATCCTTTTTTAAATAATACGACTAAAATTATAGATAGCGAACATGTAACAACTGATTCTGGAACGGGATGTGTTCATGTTGCTCCTGCACACGGCTCAGAGGATTTTTTGCTAGGAAAAAAATTTAACTTAGAAATTTTAAACCCTATTCAAAGTAATGGTATTTTTTCAGGAAAACCTAATGAGCTTAATGGAACTCATATATACAAACTTGATGAACCAATAATTGAGCTATTATTAAAAAAAGATACTTTATTAAATAAAAATAAATTTAGACATTCATATCCTCACTGCTGGAGACATAAAACCCCATTAATTTATAGAGCAACTCCACAATGGTTTATATCAATGAATAAAAATAATTTACTATCTAATACTATAAAAAAAATAGATGAGGTAAATTGGATACCTTCATGGGGTAAAGCAAGAATTGAAGGAATGCTTGAAGAAAGGCCTGATTGGTGTATATCAAGACAAAGAAAATGGGGTGTACCGATAACTTTATTAATAAACAAAAAAACAGGTGAGCTTCACTCAAATACATCAATTATCTTTTCAAGACTATGTAAGTTAGTTGAAGAACACGGTATTGAAAAATGGTTTGATATAGAATTGAAAGAACTTATTGATAATCCTGATGATTATGAAAAAGTTCAAGACACTTTGGACGTATGGTTCGATTCAGGATCTTCACATGCAGCAGTATTAGAAAAAACTTCAGGCTTACAATTTCCTGCCGATTTATACCTTGAAGGGTCTGATCAGCATAGAGGCTGGTTCCAATCATCCCTGCTTACATCTATTGCTGTGAGTGGCTCAGTACCTTATAAATCTGCAATGACACATGGTTTTACTGTAGATGCTAAAGGAAACAAAATGTCTAAATCAAAAGGAAATGTTATCTCCCCACAAAAAATTATAAATAGATTGGGTTCAGATATATTAAGATTATGGGTAGCTTCTACAGACTCATCATCTGAAATGAATGTATCTGATGAAATTTTAAATAGGACATCTGATAAATATAGAAAAATAAGAAATACATTAAGATTTTTATTATCAAATATTACAGACTATAATCCAGAAAAATTTTCTACTAATTCCATTACAATAGAGTTAGATAAATGGATATTAATAAAAGCAGTAGAAGTTCAAAATGAAATTAAGGAACATTACGAAGCATATAATTTTCATTTGGTATCTCAAATAATTCATAATTTCTGTGTCAATGAATTAGGAGCATTCTACCTAGATGTTATAAAAGATAGGCAATATACATGTAAAAATAATTCACAGGAAAGATTATCTGCTCAAAACTCAATGTACTGTATTATAAAAATGCTTTTAACATGGGTAGCGCCAATATGCCCGCATACAGCAGAAGAAGCGTGGGGTCATATACCGAAAAATAATGATAAATCTATCTTTTATAATAAATGGCTCATACTAAAAAAAGATATTTTTGATGACTGTAAGATTAATAACGATTATTGGAATGAAATTTTAGAAATAAAGAAATTAGTATCAAAATCTCTAGAAGAAAAAAGAGTTGAAAATATTATTGGATCTCCCTTAGATGCAGATGTTGTAATTAGCTGTACTGAAAGCCTATATAAAATATTAGATATTCTTGGTAAGGAACTTAAATTTATATTTATTACATCTAGTGTAACTTTAAATAAAATTAAAAAAAATGAGATAAATAATGCAATTGAAATAAATGATCATAAATTAATAATAAATATTGAAAATTCAAAAAATAATAAATGTGAGAGATGTTGGCATAAATGTATCACCGTTGGTAAAAATAAGAATTATAATAACGTTTGTGAAAGATGTATTTCAAATGTATATGGCGATGGAGAAATAAGAAAATATGCTTAAAAGAAATTCAACAATCTTCTTGATAATTTTTTTAGTTTTTATAGTTGATTTATTTACAAAATATTATGCAATAAATAATTTAATACTAAATCATTCGGTTACTATTAATAGCTTTATAAACTTAACTTTGGCCTTCAATTATGGCGCTGCTTTTAGTTTCTTAAATGATGCAGGTGGATGGCAAAGGTGGTTCTTTATAGTATTTAGCATAATTGTAATTTTTATTATCTTCTACATTCTTAAAAAAGATAAAGAATCTGAATACATAGCCTTTAGCTTTGTTCTTGCTGGCGCTCTCGGAAATTTATATGACAGGGTATTTTATGGTTATGTTATTGATTTTATTGAATTTCATTATAAAAATTTTTATTGGCCAATATTTAATATAGCTGATACTGCGATTTCTATAGGCATTATATTATTGCTATACTCAATGTTTTTAAAAAGAAATAAAAATATATGAATATTATCTTAGCAAACCCAAGGGGTTTTTGCGCTGGCGTTGACAGAGCTATTGAGATTACCAACAAAGCTCTTGATATGTTTGGTGCTCCAATATTTGTGAAACACCAAATTGTTCATAATAAATATGTTGTTGATGAGTTAGAAGAAAAAGGAGTTATATTTATTGAAGAAATAAGTGAAGTTCCTGAGAATTCTATATTAATATATAGTGCGCATGGTGTTTCTGAAAAAATAATAAGACAATCAAATAATAAAAAATTAAAAATTTTTAATGCAACATGTCCTCTAGTTACAAAAGTACATATGGAGGTTTTAAGATTATCAAAAAAAAATATTAATACTATTTTAATAGGGCACAAAGGTCATCCAGAGGTTGAAGGAACTATTGGCAGGTATATTTCTGAATCTGATTCAAAAATAGTTTTAATTGAAAAAGAAGAAGATATAAAAAACTTAGAATTCGATACAAAAGGGGATGTTGCATATGTTACACAGACAACACTATCTATTGATGATACAAAAAATATAATTAATGCCATAAAAAATAAATATAAAAATGTTATTGAGCCAGCTAAAAGTGATATTTGTTATGCGACAACAAATAGGCAAGAAGCAGTAAAAGAACTTACAAAAAAGTGTGATATTATTTTTGTAGTTGGATCAGAAAATAGCTCAAACTCAAATAGATTAAAAGAAATTTCAACAAGAGCTGGTGTTCCATCCTATTTGCTTGATAGCGCTGATGATTTAGATATTAAATGGCTGTCTAATAAAAAAAATATCGGCCTTACTGCAGGGGCCTCAGCTCCGGAAATTCTAGTTCAATCTATTATTAATAAACTGAAAGGTTTTGGCGCAATAAAAGTAATTGATTCTGAAGGAGTAGAAGAAGATATAACGTTTAAAATACCCAAAGAATTACTAATTAAAAATTAAATCCAACCAACTTCAGCAAGTGCATACCATACTGTTGCTACAACAATTATAATACCTATAACTAATGCTACCATTCTGAAAAAATCCATAATATCTCCTCTTTTATTTTGTATTTTGACATAAAAAACATTTTTTTTAAATTACTATTTTTTAGCATAAATTATGTTATATATTTACTAACAATTTTAGCAGAGGAAATAGAAGTTAGAATGCCATATCTATAATGACCAAAATTATAAATTATTCTTTTATTTTTATCATCTCTACATATATAAGGCTTATCATTTATTGAAAATGGTCTGAATCCAAAAGAATATTTCACATCTTTCATATCGATATCAGATAAAAATATTTTTAACAATGATTTTTTTAAATAACTCTTTGCTTCTTCGGTTATATTATTTTCATAACCTACATCTTCAAGAGTTGACCCAACTACTACGTTATTGCCTTTTCTAGGTATTACATAATAATCATCAAATAGTAAAACATTATTTATTAATTTACGATTAGTCCTAAAGTATAATAACTGTCCCTTAATAGGTTTAAGTCCAATATGTTTTTTTTGTAATATTTCGTTACTCCAGGAACCTGCGGCCACTATTATGAAATCATATATGTTGTTTTCTGATATTTTTATAAAATTATATAAATTTTTAATATTATCTTTTTTAAAAACCGCTCCTGAATTTAATAATTTTTTTTTATAGAAATCTATTAAGAAATTTGGGTTAACAAGATTAATATTTTTTATTAATAAGTAATCCTTATGTGTGTGTTTTATATTTTTTTCTATTAAGTTTAATTTATTTTTATAATATTCAGAACTTATAAAGTTATTTTTTTTATACCATTCTTTTGCATATTTAAGATTTTCCCCAAATATTATTATATTACTTTTTTTATACCCTATTTCTTCTTTATCTTTTAAATCTAAATTAGCAAAAAAATTATTATATTCACTGTGCCCAGAGATACATAAATCCTGCATAAACTTTGAGTTTTTCCAAGGGCTTAAAGGAAACAAAATACCACCTGAAGACTTTGATGCTTGTCCTATTTTATTATTATCAATTATTGTAACTTTATAACCTTGATTATTTAGTTCGTAAGCAGTAGATAATCCGACAATTCCTGATCCAATTATTAAACATTTAGCCATTTTTAACTAATGTTCCTATTCCTTCTTTTGTAAAAATTTCTAACAATACTGAGTGTTGTATTCTTCCATCGACAATATGTGCCATTTTTACATTTTGTTTTATTGCTTTTAAGCATGCTTTAATTTTTGGGAGCATGCCCCCTTTTATTATATTTAGTTTTATCAATTCTTCTATTTCACTAAAATTTAGAGTTGATATTAATTCTTTTTTTTTATTTAATACTCCTGGTTGATCGGTTAGAAAAATTAGTTTTTCTGCTGATAATTGAGTAGCGATCTCGCTTGCTGCCAAATCAGCATTTATATTATATATATCGTTATTTTCATCATAACCAAGAGGCGCGATTACGGGTATGTAGTTTGCATTCATTAGTTTATATAAATAATTAGTATCTATATCAGTTATTTCTCCTACAAAACCATATTCAGTTTTTTTTGATATATATTTTTTTACTTTTATTGAGCTATTATTGTCCTTTGCTAAACCTATTGCATTAGCGCCATTTTTATTAATTAAATCTACAATTTCTTTGTTTACTATACTATCTAATGTATCAGCTACAATTTTTATTGTTTTATCATCTGTAACTCTTATACCATCAACAAAATTTCTTTTAATATTTACTTTAGATAACTCATCATCAATTTGTGGGCCTCCTCCATGAACAACTACTACATTAATTCCAACTTGTTTCATTAATGCTATATCTCTAGCAAAACTATTTTTTAACTTGTCCTCAATCATTGCAGAACCACCATACTTAACTATGCATATTTTTTTTGAAAACTTTTGTATATAAGGCAAAGCTTCCGTTAAAATTCTTATAACTTGTTCAGCTTCATTTTTTTTCATTTGGTATCTCTATTGTTGAATCAATGTTTAATATTTGTTTTACAAAAGAATTTTTTATATGGAAAAATTTTTCTTTTGTGTCTGCTTCAAATCTCATAACAATATACGGCATAGTATTTGAAGCTCTTACTAAACCCCAGCCGTATTCAAAATCTGCTCTCAATCCATCAATTGTTGTAATTTCTGCATCTGGAAATTTTGCAAGTTTAATAAATTTTTTCATAAATTCATGCTGAAAGCCATCTTTATCAACCATAATGTTTATTTCAGGACTAGAAAAAGAACTAGGTAATTCATTAAATAATTTGCTGCTTGTTTTACTTTGATTAGATATTATCTCTAACATTCTAGCTCCAGTATATATGCCATCATCAAAACCAAACCATCTATCATTAAAAAATATATGTCCGGACATTTCGCCTCCAAGAATAGCATCCATTTCTCTCATCTTCATTTTTATATATGAATGACCAGTTCTAGAAATTATTGGTATTCCACCAAAATTTTTTATATAACTTGGCAAATCTTTAGTTGATTTAACATCATATACAATTTTTGCGTTTTTATTTTTTGACAAAACATCTTTTGAATAAACCATCATTTGTTTATCTGGCCACAATATTTCCCCCAGATTATCTAATATTAAACACCTGTCTCCATCGCCATCAAAAGCTATGCCTAAATCGCATTTTTTTTCTCTTACAGACAAAGCTAAATCAACTAAATTATTTGGATCGCTAGGGTTAGGATGATGATTTGGAAAATTACCATCTACATCACAAAATAAATCTATTACATCTATACCTAGTTTTTTATAAACTTCAAGAGCAATAGGTCCTGCTACACCATTTCCAGCATCAACTGCAACTTTTAGGTTTTTTTTAATTTTTACATCTTTTAATATGTAATCTATATACTTTTCATCTACACTAATTTTATCAATTTTAGAATCATTTGAATCAAAATTATCAAATCTATCTTCTAAAATTTTATAATAAATATTTTCAATATCATCTCCAGCAAGTGTATTTCCATCCATTATAATTTTTAAACCATTATAGTTTTTTGGATTATGACTTCCAGTAATTATAATGCCAGAATTTAATTTTAAATAATTTACCGCAAAATACATCAATGGTGTTGGAACCTGCCCTATATCTATAATATTTTTTCCAGATTCTAAAAATGCGTTAATTAATGAATTTGCCA
>Ga0066836_10001679_pt1 | contig 11693 bp, 12 predicted proteins | sample ETNtaG_18_FD_71568 | JGI IMG/M metagenome (GOLD analysis project Ga0066836, IMG submission 71568) | Marine microbial and viral communities from oxygen minimum zone, Eastern Pacific Ocean - ETNP201302SV91 | ecosystem: Environmental > Aquatic > Marine > Oceanic | place: Pacific Ocean: Eastern...
TTCATTTCTTGATAAATAAAACTCTCTGATATAGAAAGGATATCGATAAGTTTTTTAAATAATTTTTCAATTAAATCCATCAAATATAAGTAGTTCTGATAAGCACAATAAAATTCAATCATAGTGAATTCTGGATTGTGTTTTATTGATAATCCTTCATTTCTAAAACTTCTATTAATTTCAAAAACTTTCTCATAGCCGCCTATAATACATCGCTTAAGGAATAATTCTGGTGCTATGCGAAGATATAAATCCATATCTAATGAATTATGATGAGTTACAAAAGGTTTTGCTGTCGCTCCACCTGGGATGATATGCATCATTGGCGTCTCTACTTCTAAATATTTATCATCTAAAAAAAAATTTCTAATAGCGTTAATAATATTAGCTCTAGTTTTAAATATATTTTTTGTATCCATATTTATCATTAGATCTAGATATCTTTGTCTATATTTAATTTCAATATCAGATATACCATGAAATTTTTCTGGCAAAGGTCTTAAGGATTTGGATAATAAAACTATATTTTCTACATTTAATGTGAGTTCGTCAGTCTTTGTTTTAAATAATTCTCCATCTACCCCAATAATATCGCCAAGATCAAGGTTGTTAAATAATTCATATTGTTCTTCACCAACAAACTTCTTTTGTAAGTATATTTGAATATTTCCTGACTCATCATGTAAATTTGCAAAAGAAGAATTGCCCATATCTCTTATGGTTAATACTCTACCAGCTATAGTTGTTTTAACTTTCTTTTTTGCTAAATTATCTTTAGAAAGTTTAGAGTAGTTTTTTGTTAAATCATTAGCCGAACTCTTTTTTTTAAATCTGTTGGGATATAGTGGATGTTTTTGTTTTATATTTTCTAACTTCTTTTTTCTTTCTGCGATTAATTTATTTTCATCAGTCATATTATAATCCTTGTTTTAAACTTCGTTCAATAAAATCATCTAAATTCCCATCAAGAACAGCCTGTGTATTTCCAGTTTCATGTTTTGTTCTAAGATCTTTAATTCTAGAGTCATCTAAAATATATGATCTTATTTGATTTCCCCATGAAATGTCAGACTTCTCAGATTCTACCTTATTTTTTATTTCATTTTTTTTATCCATTTCATATAGATATAGTTTAGCACGTAGTTGTTTCATAGCGCTTTCTTTGTTTTTATGTTGAGATCTACCATTTTGACATTGTGTGACAGTTTTAGTAGGTAAATGTGTGATTCTTACAGCTGACTCTGTAGTATTTACATGTTGTCCACCTGCGCCACTAGCTCTATATACATCTATTCTTAAATCACTAGGGTTTATCTCTATCTCTATATCTTCATCAACCTGAGGGTAAACAAAAACTGAAGCAAAAGATGTATGTCTTCTATTGCCAGAATCAAATGGTGATTTTCTAACTAACCTGTGTATGCCTGTTTCCGTTCTTAGCCAACCATAGGCAAAATTGCCATTAATTTTTATAGTGGCACTTTTATATCCAGCTACATCTCCTTCAGAGATTTCTACAATTTCATATTTAAAAGAATGTGATTCTGACCACTTCAAATACATTCTTAATAGCATCGCTACCCAATCCTGCGCTTCTGTGCCACCTGAGCCAGATTGAATGTCTATGTATGCATCATATGCATCTTCTTCAGACTTAAACATCATAGTGGTCTCTAAAGAGTTTAATTTATCTTCAATAGAAATTCCAAGCTCATACATTTCATTTATCATTTCACTATTATTAGCAATATCATTCTCTTCAATCAATGAGTTGATGGTATAGTCAATTAAATTTAAATCTTCGTTTATTTTATTTATATTTCTTAATAATTCTTTCTTTATTTTTTGTTGTTTTTGCAAGGAAAGCATTAGGTCTTTATTTGGCCAATTTTTTTCTAATGCTAAATTATCTGCAATTTCATTAAGTTGGGGCTCAAGAGAATCATAGTCAAACTAACCCCCTGATCTCAGATAATTTTTTCATGAGAGTCTTATTATTTTCTATAATTTCATCTGCGTTAATCATTTTCCTTGGCCATTTTAACATTAAATTTTCCTAATTTATCAAACCATTTTTCTTTATAAATATCTAGTTCTCGTTTATTTACAATATTTTGCTCAAAACTACCATCTCTAACAACTTGGAAAATAATAATAGAGTTTACATGTGTATTAAACTGCCAATCATGAGCAATTGCATATGCGGCACATTGCAAGAAATGATTTTCTAGTTCTTCAACACTCTTTTTTTTATAGGATGACTTATAGTCAATAATACATAATTTTTTATTAATGATTCCTATCAAATCAATTGTTCCTGCATACTGATCTTTATATGAAACTGAAACTTCTGATCCCCAAATTTCATCAAAGTTTACAATTAAATTATCTATAACTATTTTAGCTAGTATTTTTGCTAACGAAAAATTTTTTGAATCTACCTGTTTATTATCTCTTCCATAAATATATTCTTCTAGATAACTATGCATCAAGTCACCAATCTCCATTGATTTGGTTATTTTTGTATTAAAAAAACTCGAGTTTAACTGATTATTTGTATGTCGCAAAATAGATGTAACGCTTGGTGCATTAATATTTTCATTTAGTGAATAATATTTTATATCTTTAATATAGTTAATACTATATGTGGGATAATTATATTTAGTTATTAATTTATCAATCATCTATCTTTTCAAAATAGATAATAGATTTTCTAAATCTTGTTTTATTTGATTTAAGGTTTGATTATTATTGGTGTTAGTTATATTTTTTTCAGAGTTATTTATTTTTGTTTTAGCCCCCTCAATAGTAAATCCTTCATTGTGCAATAAATTTCTAATTTCTAGAACTAAAATTAGATCTTTTTGTTGGTAATATCTTCTATTACCCTTCCTTTTAATTGGCTCAAGCTCTTTGAATTCTTGCTCCCAATACCTGAGAACATGTGTTTTTATTTTACAAATTTTAGAAACTTCTCCAATTGTAAAATATCTTTTATTTGGAATGTGTATTTGATTATTAATCTGGCTTTCCATCATATGCTTCTAATTTATTCTTAAGCTTTAACCCTGATTTAAAAGTTACAACTCTCCTTTCGCTTATTGTTACATCCTCTCCAGTTTTAGGATTTCTTCCTGGTCTTGATTTTTTGTCTCTTAATACAAAATTACCAAAGCCAGATATTTTTATACCGTAACCAGCTTCCAATCCTGATTTAATTGATTCAAAAAATTCTTCTATAAATTCCCTAGCTTCTCTTTTATTTAAACCTACTTCATTGTGAATAATCTCTACTAATGAATTCTTTGTTATTGTCATGCTTACGTCCTAACTTGAGCATTAAAATGTTTCTTAATAAGGCTTAATATTTTATCCATTTCTGTATTTACCGTATTGTCAGTCAAGGTACTATTACAATCTTGAAATATAAATTCTAAGGTTATGCTCTTTATGTTATCTCCAAACTCTTTCTTGTTATAGAATATATCTCTTATTTTACTATTTATCATATAGTTAAAAGATTTTTCTCCTATAATATCTATTATATCTTGCACATAAATTTTATCATCAACTAAAATAGTTAAATCTCTCTTAATTTTAGGGTATATAGAAAATTTCTTATATTTAGTATCTATTACATTATTAATAGAATCTGTGAAAATCTCAAAATAATATAGATTATTATTTATCCCATACTCTGAATACAGATTTTGAGATATTTCACCGCAATATCCTATAGTATGCTTGCCTTGATATAATGTGGCTTGGCAAAATTTATTTAAATGTTTAATGTTTTTATATGGTTTAAAAGTAATATTTGGAATAATCCTTTGTAAATGACCTTTCAAATCAAGGAAGGATAGGTTTTCTTGATCGCTTTTTAAATTATTTTCTGCATTAATCCCTGAGATTATTCCAGACAAAATATTATTTTCTTTTATCTTCTTTGGTTTAACAAAATTATATATCTTGCCAATTTCAAAAATTTTTATATTTGTATTCTGCCTACTAACATTATATTTATAAGCTCTAATCATGCTGTGAACCATTGATGCTCTTAACTCAGATTTATCTTCTGAAATTGGATTTTTTATCTTAATAATATCTGAAATACTATTTGTAGAGAGTTGGGAGTTTTTTGGTAAAAAGCTAAAGCTAATTATTTCATTAAACCCTCTAGAAACTAACCCATTAATGATGTTTTCTGAAAATATTGAATGGTCCTTGTTAATTTTAAAAATATTATGTGGCAATGCTGGTTCAAAATTATCATACCCATATACTCTTGCTATCTCTTCTACTAGATCTTGCTCAATTTTAATGTCAAATCTATGGCTAGGTATTGTCAAACGTATTTTATCATTATAAGAGATTGGGTTAAATTCTAATAGTTTAAAAGTTTTTTTAATAAAATTTCTTGAGATTTGTACCCCTAAAGACTCATCAAAGAAATTATATTTTACATTGATTACATGGTTATATTTTTTTATAAGCTCTTTGTTTGTGGTTAGGTTATATTGATAGTTTTTTACATTGCTATATTTTTTCATTAAATATAAAACTCGTCCAGCGGCAATATTATTTAAACAAGGGTCAACTCCTCTCTCAAATCTATATGATGCGTCAGTTTGCAATCTAAATAATTTTGCCGCCTTTCTTATAACTGTTGGTGTAAAAAATGCAGATTCTATTATCACGTTTTGCGTTTTTAAATTAATAGAAGAATAGTCGCCTCCTATAATTCCTGCTATAGCTTGTATTTTATTATCATCAGCTATTACGGGTATATTTTTATTTAAAGTATATTTAACGCCATCCAAGGCATTTATTTTTTCATTAGCTTTAGCGTATCTAACATTAATTAATCTATTAATTTTATCAAGGTCAAAAGCATGCATAGGCTGTCCTACTTCAATCATTACGTAATTTAGGATATCTACAATAAAATTAACTTTTGATATACCACATTTATTAAGTCGTTCAGCAATAATGTTTGGTGTCTTAATAGTATTATCAACACCATGTAATACTAGCGCTCCATATGATCCGCATATTTTTTTATCGATCTTATTTATAAACTTTTTTGATGGAGTAATTTTAAGATTAGCAATTTTGGGAAAAATTATTTTTTTATTATAAACAGCGCTCAAGTCTCTTGCTATGCCTAGCATTGAAAGACAATCAGCCCGATTTGGAGTCATGTCAATATCAATTATTAAATCTCCTTTATGCTTAACAACTGATGAAACCTCAAGCCCTAATGATGTTAGGTTATAGGTTAATTTATCATTTATTTTAATATTGGGTATAAATTCTTTTAGCCAGTTTCCACTAATCTTCATATTATTCAGCTCTTTCAAATTGGCTTAAGAAAGAAATATCATTTTCAAAAAACATTCTTAAATCTGTTATGCCATATTTTAACATCGCTAATCTTTCAATTCCAAGTCCAAAGGCAAAACCTGAAAATTGCTTAGGATTAATATTTACATTTTTAAGTACATTGTGGTGCACCATACCGCAACCAAGCACTTCTAGCCATTTACCTTTAAATTTAATATCAATCTCTGCCGATGGTTCAGTAAACGGAAAATATGAAGGTCTAAACCTAATTTCCATTTTTTTTCCAAAATATTCGTCTATAAATGCAATCAATGTTCCTTTTAAATGGCAAAAATTTATACCTTTATCTATATAAAGTCCTTCAATTTGATGAAACATCGGCGAATGAGTTGGGTCAGAATCACATCTATAAACTTTTCCAGGGGTCATTATTTTAAGTGGTGCACTTTTATTTAACATTGTGTGTATTTGAACCGAAGAAGTATGAGTTCTTAATAATTTATCTTCCAAAACATAAAATGTATCGTGCATATCTCTTGCGGGGTGCGATTCTGGTATATTAAGCGCCTCAAAGTTATAATATTCATTTTCTACCTCTACCCCTGTAACAGGTGTAAACCCATGAGACTCTAAAATTTTTGTTATTTCATTTATTGTTATTGATATTGGATGTCTAGATCCTACACATACATTTTTACCTGGCAAGGTAACATCAACAAACCTTTCCTTTGTTTTATTATTTATAATATTTGTATTTAAAATAATATCATGTGCTTGAGATTTTAGAATATTTAATTCTTTTCCTAATTTTTTCTTTTCAGATTCTTGCGCATTTCTCAATTTAGAGAATTCATTTGTGATATAACCATTTTTTCCAAGATATTCAGATTTGATATTTACTAAATCATGAGTTGTATTACAATCTTTTAATTTTTCTCTAAGTTCTGATATTAGTGAAGAATATTTTTTTTGCACAGGCAATAACTATTATTTTTGTGTAGTTAAAGAATTTATGATTGCTGAAAAACTTTCAGCATGATTAAGAGCTAAATCAGCAAGCATTTTTCTATTTATATTTACATCTGATTTTTTAAGCTGATATATAAATTGACTGTATGACATATTATTTAGTCTTGCCGCCGCATTAATTTTAGATATCCAAAGCGATCTAAATTGCCTTTTCTTTTGTTTGCGATCTCTATATGCATATTGTCCAGCTTTAATTACTGCTTGTTTAGCAACCCTAAAAACTTTACTTCTTGCTCCTTTATATCCTTTCGCAAGTTTTAAAATTTTTTTATGTTTTGAATGTGCTACAACACTACGCTTTACACGGGCCATTTTTACTCCTTCCTAATACGGTAACATTCTTTTTACTAAAGCTTTGTCAGCTTTACTTACCACCATATCATCTCTTAAATGTCTTTTCCTTTTGGTGCTTTTCTTAGTCAAAATATGTCTACGATGCGACTGTGCTCTTTTCATTTCACCTGATGGCGTTTTTGAAAATCTTTTGGCAGCACCTCTATTGCTTTTCATCTTTGGCATATGTTCCTCTTATTATCAGACTAAAAACGTTACAAGTATACAGTAATTATATATTTTATACATAATTTATTTTTTTGGCGCCATCACCATTACCATTTGTCTACCTTCAAATGAAGGTATTTGTTCTACAATCCCGTATTCATCAAGATCTTTTTGAATCCTATCAAGGAAATCTCTACCTATTACTTGGTGAGCTATTTCACGACCTCTAAAACGCATCGTAATTTTAGTTTTATCTCCACCAGTTAAAAATTTAATTAAACTCTTAAGTTTAACCTGATAATCTGCTTCCTCAGTATTAGGTCTAAATTTTATCTCTTTTACCTGAGTTATTTTTTGTTTTTTCTTTGCTGAATGTGCTTTTTTTGATTGCTCAAATTTATATTTTCCGTAGTCCATTATTCTACATACGGGTGGCTTTTGATTAGGAACTATTTCAACCAAATCTAAATCTTCGTTTTTTGCTAATTCTAATGCTTTAACTGTTTCTACGACGCCCACTTGGTCTCCATTTGATGCAATGAGTCTGACCTCTTGAACATTTATCCTAGAATTCATCCTTAGTCTTTTATTGTTTGCTATTATATTCTCCTAAATAGTTAAATTAATGCTTCTCTTGTCTACAAGAGTTTCTATCATTTTGATAAGATTTTCAACACTCATCTCTCCTAGGTCATCTCCAAGTCTAGTTCTAACTGATATTTTACCACTTTCTAACTCTTTGTCTCCAACAACTAATAAATATGGAGTTCTTAACATAGTATGTTCTCTTATTTTATAACCTATCTTTTCATTTCGTAAATCCATATTTGACTTAATTTTAGATTTTTTTAGTCTTTTTAAAATTTCTAAACAATAACTTTCCTGGTTTTCTGTAATATTTAGTATTGTTACGTGAACAGGAGATAACCATAAAGGTAGATTGCCAGAATATTCTTCTATTAGTATTCCCACAAAACGTTCTAAAGACCCTAGAATTGCTCTATGAATCATAACAGGTGCGATTTTATTACCCTTTGAACCTATATAATTTGCACCAAGACGAGATGGCATTGAAAAATCTAGCTGTATCGTTCCTAATTGCCAAACTCTATCAAGTGAATCGGTTAATGAAAAATCAATCTTTGGACCATAAAATGCGCCATCTCCTTCATTTATTAGCCAATCAATGTCATTGCTATTTAATGCTGATTTAAGCGCACTTTCTGATTTATCCCATATTTCATCGCTGCCAACTCTGTCCTTAGGTCTTGTTGATAGCTCTATTTTTATTTCTTCAAAGCCAAAAATTTTATATATTTCATAAATATTTTTGATTAATTTATTTATTTCTTTTTCAATTTGTTCAGATGTACAAAATATATGAGCGTCATCTTGTGTAAATGCTCTTATTCTCATCAAGCCATGCAAAGTTCCTGAAGGTTCGTTTCTATGTACTTTACCAAATTCTGCAAATTTGATAGGGAGATCTTTATAACTTTTTAATCCTTGGTTGTAAATTTGTATGTGTCCTGGGCAACTCATGGGTTTAATTGCATATTCTTTATTTTCTGACGAAACGTCAAAAATTAAATCTGAAAATTTATCTAAATGCCCTGATTTTTTCCATAACGATTTATCTAAAATTTGAGGAGTATTTATTATTTCATAATCATTATCAATAAGATAATTAGTAATAAAATTTTTGATAGTATTAAATAAAGTCCAACCATTATTATGCCAGAACACCATGCCAGGTGATTCTTCTTGGAAATGAAAGAGATCTAATTTTTGCCCTAATTTTCTATGGTCTCTTTTCTCTGCCTCAGTTAATTTTTCAAGGTAGTTTTGAAGTGACTCTTTAGAGTTCCATGCTGTACCATAAATTCTTTGTAATTGCTTATTTTGAGAATCACCTTTCCAATAAGATCCTGAAACTTTCATTAATTTAAAGTTATTGAGAAATTTTGTATTAGTTAAATGAGGGCCTCTACACATATCAATATATTCTTCATGATGATAAATTGCTATTATTTCATTATTAGGTATTTCTTTAATAAGTTTTAATTTATAATTCTCATTTCTTTCACTAAATACTTTCGCAGCTTTATCTTTCGTTACAACCTCTCTTATAATTTTATATTTTTTCTTTGCTAGTTTTTTCATTAACAGTTCTATTGAGGATAAATCTTTTTCAGAAATTGTTTCTTTGATGTCGATATCATAATAAAAACCATTATCTATCACTGGACCAATAACCATTTTCGTATCAGGATAAATTTGTTTTATTGCATGCCCCAAAAGATGTGCGCAAGTATGTCTTATAATCTCTAATCCTGTGTTATCTGATGATTTAATTAACTCAATATTACAGTCTGAAGTAATTAAATCGCTTAAATCACATAAATCATTATCTATTTTAGCAGCAACAATATCTTTATAATCAAAATTAGATTTAATCAAATCTTCTATTGATGTATTATCTCTAGCTTCTAATTTTCTATCTTCTATAATTACTTTAAACATAATTCCTCATCTAGGCACGATTGGACTCGAACCAACGACCTCCACCATGTCAAGGTGGCGCTCTAACCAGCTGAGCTACGCGCCTAAGCTATGTAAAATTAACATGCTGTTAGCCTATACTCAAGTCAAATATATTTACATGCTATGTTCTTTTATTCCTCTTATTTCTATTTGGCATATCCAAAAAATTCTCTTGAATATTTGAAATCTGGTCTCTTATTTTTGCTGCTTTTTCAAACTCTAAATTTTTAGCATGTATAAACATCTGCTTTTCAAGTTCTTTCATAACTGAAACAACATTGCTCCCATCAACTTTTGGAAATTTCTTTTTGATATTAGATATTAGTGTAATTTTTTCTAATTTTTTATTTGAAATATAGTTATCGTCACCAAGTGTTTCTTTAATAGCTTTTTTAATGCCGGATGGTTTTATTTTATTAAGTTTATTATGTTTCTCTTGTATTTTTCTCCTTCTTTCAGTCTCATGGATAGCTTTTTTCATTGATGGAGTAATTCTATCACCATATAAAATAACTCTACCAGAAATATTTCTTGCTGCTCTACCAATAGTTTGAATAAGAGAACGATCTGATCTTAAAAAACCTTCTGTGTCTGCATCTAGAATAGCGACTAACTCAACTTCAGGAATATCTAATCCTTCTCGCAATAAATTAATTCCTACAAGAACATCAAACTCTCCAGATCTTAAGTCTCTGATTATTTCTACTCTTTCAACGGTGTTTATGTCTGAGTGCAAATATCTAACCCTAATACCAAATTCTTCAAGACGCTCTGTAAGATTTTCTGCTGCTTTTTTGGTAAGTGTTGTTATTAATATTCGGTTTTTATTTTTTAAAACCTTATTAATCTCAGACAAAACATCTTCTACTTGATTCGACGATGGTTTTACTGTAACAGTTGGGTCAACAAGTCCAGTTGGTCGTATTACTTGCTCTACTATTCGGCTTGATTTCTCAATTTCATAAGGTCCTGGGGTAGCAGAAACAAAAATTGTTTGAAAATTATATCCTGTAAACTCTTCAAATTTCAGTGGCCTATTATCAAGAGCTGAAGGTAATCTAAATCCGTAATCTACTAATGTTTCTTTTCTTGATCTATCTCCTCTATACATTCCACCTATTTGTGGAACTCCTACATGACTTTCATCAATGATAATTAATCCATCTTGAGGCATATAATCAAGTAAACATGGAGGTGGTTCGCCAGGTTTGGTATTTGCAATATATCGAGAATAATTCTCTATGCCAGAACAATACCCCATTTCAGCCATCATCTCTAAGTCATGACCTGTTCTTTCTCTCAATCTTTGCGCTTCTAGTTCTTTATTTTCTTTAGAAAAGAAAGATAGTCGATCTTTTAATTCTTTTTTTATCTCTATAATTGCATTATCAATTATTTCTTGCGGAGTTACATAGTGAGTTTTTGGATATACCGTAAACCTTTTTAATTTTTTAATAATAGAGCCAGTTAATGGGTCGAATAAATATAAATTCTCTATTTCTTTATCAAATAACTCTACCCTTAATGCTTCTTTTTCTGAATCAGCGGGAAATATATCTATTATTTCTCCTTTAACAGAAAACGTTCCTCTTCTTAATTCTGTATCGTTTCTCTCATATTGTAATTCAGTCAATCTCTTATAAATAGTCCTTCTGTCTATTATATCGCCTACCACGATATGAAGAATCATTTTTAAATATGTATCTGGGTCTCCTAGCCCATAAATTGCTGATACACTTGCAACTACAATTGCATCTCCTCTCTCAACAAGTGATTTTGTTGCTGACAATCTCATTTGTTCGATGTGTTCGTTTAAAGAGGCATCCTTTGCTATGTAGGTATCTGATACTGGAACATATGCTTCTGGTTGATAATAGTCATAATACGACACAAAATATTCAACTGAGTTCGTAGGGAAAAAATCTCTCATTTCTGAATATAGTTGAGCTGCTAATGTTTTATTTGGCGCCATAATTAAAGTTGTTTTGTTAGTCTTTTCTATAATTTTAGCCATAGTAAAAGTTTTTCCAGAGCCTGTAACACCTAGTAACGTCTGATGACCTTTATGTTTATTAATTCCATCTATTAAGGAGTCTATTGCTGTAGGTTGATCACCAGCAGGTTTATAGTTTGATACAAGTTTAAATTGTTTCATGTTGATATTTTAACATGAAGTTTACTTGAAAGGCTTAAATATGGTACGATTACATATCAAGGAAAAACGTTGACATTTTCTAAAAGAATAAAATTAATCAAACCATCATCAACCATGGCGT
>Ga0066836_10001680_pt1 | contig 11693 bp, 6 predicted proteins | sample ETNtaG_18_FD_71568 | JGI IMG/M metagenome (GOLD analysis project Ga0066836, IMG submission 71568) | Marine microbial and viral communities from oxygen minimum zone, Eastern Pacific Ocean - ETNP201302SV91 | ecosystem: Environmental > Aquatic > Marine > Oceanic | place: Pacific Ocean: Eastern...
GAAGAACTAGAGTCGATCATTCCAGAAACTTTAAAAAATTATTCATGGAGAAAATCAATGAAATGGTCCATTTATGATTTGAGTTGGGGCAGACCGCTAAAATCAATTATAGCTATACTTGGAAATAAAGTAATAAATTTTAATTTTTTTCATTTGCGTAGTGGAAATTTAACTTTACTTGATGACGTTAATAAAGAAAAAGTGAGGAAAATAAATGGTTTTAAATCATATTTAAGCATTCTTAAATCGCAAAATATTATTTTAGATCAGGAAAAAAGAAAAAATTTTGTAGTTAAAAAAATGAATAATATTTGTAAATCTAGAAACTTAAAGGCTGATTTTAACGAAAAATTAGTTGAAGAAGTTGTAAATTTAGTAGAAAAGCCTAACGTTATTTTGTGTAAATTTGATGAAGTTTATTTAAAGGTGCCTCAAGAAATTTTAATTGTGACCATGCAGCAACATCAAAAATATTTTCCCCTTTTTGATAACAATAGCAAATTAACAAACTTATTCTTATTAGTAGCTAATCTAGCAGATAAAAAAGGGTACATAAAAACTGGAAACCAAAGAGTAATTGAAGCTAGGCTATCTGATGCTAAATTTTTCTGGGAAAAAAATAAAAAGCAGAGTCTAGTTAAACAAGTAAGCAAGTTAAAAAATCTATCTTTTTTTAAGGAGTTAGGAACATTTTATGACAGAACTCAAAGATTAAGAAAATTAGCTGGCATGATCTCTGACCAATTAAATATAAATAAAGAAAAAGTAGAGATAGCAGCATCAATTTGCAAAGCAGATTTAGTATCAGATTTAGTGGGAGACTATCCAGAATTACAAGGTGTGATGGGAAAATATTTTGCAAAAGAGCAAGGATTTGAAGATGATGTTTCCGGTTCAATCAGCGATCACTATTTACCAGTAGGTATTAATAGCAAAGTTCCCAAGAAACCAATTGGTATTGCTGTTTCTATAATTGATAAAATTGACATCTTGGTAGGTTTTTTTGGAATTAATGAAAAACCAACAAGCTCAAAAGATCCGTTTGCTTTAAGAAGAAATGCTATTGGTTTACTAAGAATTATAATTGAAAATAAATTAAATGTTCAACTTAAAGATTTAATTAATTTTTCTGTAGGAATTTATGAAGATCAAGGTGTAAAATTTACCAATAAATCCGCACTTAAAGAAGTATTATTCTTTTTAAGGGAGAGACTTAAAAATTTATTAAAAGAACAGGATATAAGAAGTGATATTATAGAGGCTGTTGACAGTTCACATAGTGGACATGATTTTTTAATATTTTATAAAAAATGTTTAATTATTAACAAAAATATTTCTAAAGATTTATGTAAAAGCATTATAGAGACTTATAAAAGAGCCTCAAATATTATAGAAGACGAGTTAAAAGACAGAAAAAGTGAAGTTCTAGGACAACCCGAGTCTTTTTTGTTTAATAAAGAAGAGGAAAAAAATTTGTACAACAAAATAAATGAGATACGCCAGTACTTTTCAAGCGTTAAAAAAGGTGAGAGATATGACGAAACCTTAAAAAAACTATCAGAAGCAAAACCAGTAACTGACATTTTTTTTGAAAATGTAATTGTAAATGATGAAAATTTAGATATAAAAAAAAATCGCTTAGAATTATTACAAATGTTTTGTAAGACTTATAATAATTTTATAGATTTTTCAAAGGTAGAAGGTGTTTGAGTGCATAAATTAATTTACAGATTTAATAATCAGAAAGTTAGTAGTAAAATTAACTCAAAAGAGATTCTCGGAGGAAAAGGTGCGAATTTAGCTCAAATGGCACAATTAGGTTTACCTGTTCCTCCGGGTTTTACAATATCAACTAAAGTTTGTGAATATTTTTATAAAAATAATAAAAAAATTCCAAAAAATCTTATTAATAAAACTAAAAAAGAAATTAACGCAATTGAAAAAATTACAAAAAAGAGATTTGGAGATTTATCTAACCCTTTATTAATTTCTGTGCGATCGGGTTCGAGAGTATCCATGCCTGGTATGATGGATACAATTTTAAATTTAGGGCTAAATGATAAAACTGTTAATGGACTTAAAAATAAAACAGGTAACGGAAGATTTGCAAAAGATAGTTATAGAAGACTTATTCAAATGTATGGAAACGTTGTTCTTGGAATAGAATCTCATTTTTTTGAAGAATTAATTGATAATTATAAATTAACCAAGGGCGTAATACAAGATACCGAACTAGAAGAGGAAGACTGGGATGGTTTAATAGAAAATTTTAAAGAGGTTGTTAAGAAAAAAACAAAAAAGAATTTTCCACAAGATGTTAATGAGCAACTGTGGGGCGCAATTGGAGCAGTATTTCTTTCTTGGAATAGCAAAAGGGCAAAAATTTATAGGAAAATAAATTACATTCCAGACCATTGGGGAACAGCGGTTAATGTTCAAGTTATGGTATTTGGAAATATGGGAGACGATTGTGCTACAGGCGTTGCTTTTACAAGAAATCCATCTACAGGAAAAAAGGAAATTTTTGGAGAATATCTTATTAATGCACAAGGTGAAGATGTTGTTGCTGGAACAAGAACTCCTAAAAATTTGTTATCCATGAATAAATCAATGCCAAAAATTTTTCAAGAATTAAAAAAAATTTTTAGTAAGTTAGAAAAAAAATATAAAGATATGCAAGATATCGAATTTACTGTTGAAAATAGCAAATTATGGATGTTGCAAACTAGATCAGGAAAAAGAACAGCTAAAGCAGCAATAAAAATTGCTGTAGATATGGTTGAGGAAAAATTAATTTCAAATAAAGAAGCAATTTTAAGAATTGATGCAAATACACTTGATACATTATTACATCCAACTTTAGATGAAAAAGCTGAAAAAAAAATAATAGCATCTGGACTTCCAGCATCTCCTGGTGCTGCAAGTGGTAAAGTAACTTTTTCTGCAGATGAAGCTGAAAAGTTAAAAGAACAAATGCAAGATACAATATTAGTAAGAATTGAGACTTCACCAGAAGATATAAATGGAATGCATGCAGCCAAAGGCATTCTTACAGCACGAGGAGGAATGACTAGTCATGCCGCAGTAGTGGCCAGAGGTATGGGAAAACCATGCGTATCAGGATCAAGTGAAATTAAAATTGATTATGAAAAAAAAGAATTTAAATCGGGAGATCAAGTAATAAAAGAAGGTGAGATAATTACAATTGATGGGGCAAGTGGAAAAGTTATGCTTGGAAAAGTTCCAACAGTAAAACCTGACATTTCTGGAGATTTTTCTAAAGTTATGCTTTGGGCGGATAGAGTAAGAAAGCTTAAAGTAAGAACTAATTCAGAAACACCAGCTGATACAAAAATAGCAAGAGATTTTGGAGCTGAAGGTATAGGCTTGTGCAGAACAGAACATATGTTTTTTGATGAAAAAAGAATTATTTCAGTAAGACAAATGATCCTTTCAAAAACATTAGAAGACAGAAAAGAAGCCTTATCAAAACTCCTTCCTTATCAAAGAAATGATTTTATTGAAATTTTCAAAATAATGAAAGGTCTTCCAGTAACCGTTAGACTTTTAGATCCTCCATTACATGAATTCTTACCAAAAACAGAAAAAGATATTGAAGATATTGCAAAAGAATTGAATATCACTAGCCAGAATATTAAATCAAGAATTGTAGAACTTCACGAACAAAACCCAATGCTGGGACATAGAGGGTGTAGATTAGGCATTTCATTTCCAGAAATTTATGAGATGCAATGTCAAGCTATCTTTGAAGCGTTAGCAGAGTGTAAAAGAAAAAAAATAAAACCTGTTATACCTGAAATAATGATACCACTTGTATCTACTGCAGCAGAAATACAAATACTTAGAAATCTTGTTGAAAGAATAGCAGAAAAAATTAAAAAAGTTCACTCAATAAAAATACAATATTATGTTGGTACTATGATTGAATTACCTAGAGCGGCATTGAGAGCGAAAGATATCGCAAAGTATGCTGATTTTTTCAGTTTTGGTACCAACGATTTAACCCAAACCACATTTGGTATAAGTAGAGACGATTCTGGAAAATTTTTGAACGACTATGTTGAAAATAAGATATTTGGAAAAGATCCTTTCGTTAGTATTGATGAAAGAGGGGTTGGAGAATTAATTAAAATTGCTACAGAACGAGGAAGGATGCAGAAAAAATCTCTTAAGTTAGGTATTTGCGGCGAACATGGAGGAGATCCAGCTAGTGTTGAATTTTGTGAAAAAGCTAAACTTAACTACGTTTCTTGTTCTCCCTACAGAGTTCCAATAGCTCGTTTGGCAGCAGCACAAGCTCTCTTAAAGAAAAAAAATTAAAATAAACCTTCTGTCTCACCTTTTTCATTTAACTTAATAGAATCTGCGGCTGGTACACTAGGAAGTCCAGGCATAGTCATAATCGAACCACATATAACAACAACAAATTCAGCGCCACTTGACAATTTAATTTCTCTAATTTGAAGAGTATGACCAGAAGGCGCACCTTTTAATTTAGGATCTGTAGAAAAACTATACTGAGTTTTAGCTATACATATTGGAAATTTTGCAAACCCAGAATCTTCAATTTCTTTTATTTGTTTTTTAATTTTATCATCCGCTTCGATACCTTGAGCTCCATACATTTCTTTAGCAATGGCTTCAATTTTTTTTATTATAGGAGAATCTGAATGGTATAAAAATTTAAAATTATCTTTTTTGGTTTTATTGCAAAGTTCAATTACTTTATTAGCAAGATCTCTAGTTCCTTCTCCTCCTTTTGCCCAATGAGTACATAGGCTTACTTTTATCCCAAGTTTTAAACAGTATTCTTCTATAATCTTAACTTCTTTATCAGTATCAGTAATAAAGTGATTTATAGCTACTGTAACTTCTAAACCAAATTTTTTAATGTTTTTAATGTGTCTTTCAAGATTTGGTAAACCTTTTTTTAACGATTCTATATCTTCTTTTTTTAAATCTTCTTTTTGTGCACCTCCATGCATTTTTAGAGCACGAACAGTAGCAACAAGAACAACACAGCTGGGCTTAATATTTGCTTTACGGCACTTAATATTTAAAAATTTTTCTGCGCCAAGATCTGCGCCAAAACCTGCTTCTGTTACAACATAATCAGATAATTTTAATGCAGTTTTTGTAGCTATAATTGAATTACAACCATGTGCAATATTCGCAAAAGGTCCTCCATGAATTATTGCAGGATTGTTTTCAAGTGTTTGTGTTACATTTGGTCTTATCGCATCTTTTAACAATACAGTCATAGGACCGTGTGCATTCAAATCTTTTGCATAAATTGACTTTCCTTCTTTTGTATAGGCAATAGTGATATTTCCAATTTTTTCTTCCAGTTCTTTTAAATTATTTGATAAACAAAAAATTGCCATTACTTCTGAAGCAACCGTAATATCAAAACCATCATCTCTTGGAATATTGTTTTTGAGTTTGCCAAGATTAATCTTTATATTTCTTAGAGCGCGATCATTTAAATCAACAACTCTTTTCCATACAATTTTTTCTATATCAATTTTTAATTTGTTTCCCCAATAAATATGATTATCGATTAAAGCTGATAGTAAATTATGAGCAGAAGTAATTGCGTGAAAGTCACCTGTAAAATGTAAATTAATTTGTTCCATCGGAACTACTTGCGCATAACCTCCTCCAGCAGCGCCCCCTTTCATACCAAAAGAAGGTCCTAAACTTGGCTCTCTTAAACAAACTATAGATTTTTTTCCAATTTTATTTAAACCGTCACATAATCCTACTGATGTAGTAGTTTTTCCTTCTCCAGCTGGAGTTGGAGTTATGGCTGTAACTAAAATTAAATTACTTTTTCTTTCACTTAATTTATCAATATAATCTAGATTTAGTTTTGCTATATGTCGACCCATAGGGCTGTAAGAAGCAGGGTCATCAGAAACGTTAACTTTTGCAAGCACGTCTTTAATAGGCCTCATTTTGGCTGCTCTAGCGATTTCAATATCGGGTTTTATCATGCTAATCGCACTCCTATATCTAAAAAATTATATTATGTATACAATTTATTTTTAAGGTCTTTCACAATATATTTGGGTTATATAAGATTATAAATATGCAAAAATATTCAATATTTAGTCTATTAAAAAATGCATTTAGCAACCATAAGAACTGGGAAGTCGCATGGAAAGATCCTGAACCTAAAAAAGAATACGATATTGTAATAGTAGGTGGAGGAGGTCACGGGCTTGCTACAGCATATTATTTAGCCAAAGAACACAATATTACAAATGTAGCAATTTTAGAAAAAGGTTGGATAGGAGGAGGTAATGTTGGAAGAAATACGACAATACTCAGATCTAATTATATGTGGGATGCTAATGGTCTTTTTTATGAATACGGAATGAAACTTTGGGAAAATTTATCAGAAGAATTAAATTATAATGTTATGTATTCGCCAAGAGGAATAATTAACTTAGCTCATTCTGATGCACAATTAAATGTATATGCTCGCAGAGGAAATTCAATGAGATTAAATGGAATTGACGCAGTAATGCTCAGTAGAGAAGAGTTAAAAAAAATGATTCCTTTTGCAGATTTTTCAAGCTCAGCACGATTTCCAATTTTTGGAGCTTTAATGCAACCACGAGGAGGAACAGCGAGACATGATGCTGTAGCGTGGGGATACGCAAGACAAGCGGACTCAATGGGAGTAGATATTATACAACATTGTGAAGTTACAGGATTTGAAATTAAAAATGGAAAAATACAAGCCGTTAATACATCTAGAGGAAATATTAAAACAAAAAAAATAGGATTATGTGTAGCCGGAAGTACTTCATTATTAGCAGAAAAACTAAATATGAAACTTCCTATAGAGTCACATGTTCTGCAAGCTTGTGTTTCTGAACCTGTAAAACCTTTTCTTGATCATGTTGTTACATTTGGTGCTGGACATTTCTATTGTAGCCAATCTGACAAAGGAGAAATGGTTATGGGCGGAGATCTAGATGGTTATAATAGCTATGCACAAAGAGGAAACCTTCCAACTTTACAACATGTATTGTCAGAAGGTGTTGCGATGTTTCCAAACCTAAGCAGATTAAAAATGTTAAGAACATGGGGAGGAATTATGGATATGTCTATGGATGGATCACCAATAATTGACAAGAGTCATATTGATGGACTTTATTTAAATTTTGGTTGGTGTTATGGAGGATTTAAAGCAACTCCTGTTTCGGGATTGACTTTTGCACATACTATTGCGCAAGATCGACCTCATAAATTGAATGAAAAATTTACTTTAAATAGATTTAATACTGGTCACCTTATTGATGAAAAAGGTGTTGGAACTAAAACTTGGATAGGTTAGCAAATGTTAGAAATTAAATGTCCTTATTGCGGAAAAAGATCTCAAAATGAATTTTCCTACGGAGGTGATGCCAGTGTTAAAAGACCAGATTTGGGAACAGAAATTTCAGACAATGATTGGGATAATTTTGTTTATAATAGAAAAAATCCTAAAGGAAAACATTCAGAGTATTGGCAACATGTGGCAGGTTGCAGACAATGGTTTAAAGCATTAAGAAATACAGCCACTCATGAAATTTTTAAAACTGCTAAAGTAAACGAAGAACTAGAATAATATGTCACAAAATTTTAGATTAGATAAAGCAGGATATATTAACAGAAATAAAAAAATTTCTTTTAAATTCAATGGAAAAAAATATTTTGGATATGAAGGAGATACATTAGCATCAGCTCTAATTGCTAATGGAATTCATTTAGTTGGAAGAAGTTTTAAGTACCATAGACCAAGAGGATTTATAGCTGCTGGTGTTGAAGAATCAAATGCGCAAGTTCAATTATATAGTGGAGCTAAAACGGAGCCAAATGCAGTCGCTACAACAGTCGAGTTAGTAGAAGGATTAGTTGCTAAAAGTCAAAATTGCTTTCCATCAGTTTTTTTTGATTTTGGGGCAATAAACAATTTCTTACATAAATTTTTTCCAGCTGGTTTTTATTATAAGACATTCAAGTGGCCAAAAAGCTTTTGGTATAAAATTTATGAGCCAATTATTAGAAAGGCAGCAGGTCTAGGTGTTGCTCCGTTAAAACCCGATCCCGATAGATATGAGCATAAATTTGAACATTGTGATATTTTAGTTGTTGGATCGGGACCGTCTGGCCTAGCCAGCGCACTAGCTGCAGCAAAAAATGGAGCAAGGGTTATTTTGACCGAGGACAAACCTAGATTTGGAGGAAGCTTATTAACAGATGAAGTTACTATAGGAAACAAAAAAGGAAAAGATTGGGCTGATGAAATAATAGTTCAATTAAAATCAAACCCTAACGTAATCATAAAAAATAGATCTCAAGTCTTCGGATATTACGACCATAATATGATGGTAATGCTTGAAAGAACAAAAGACCATATTGAGAATCCAAATAAATACAAACCAAGACAAAGACTTTGGTATATCAGAGCCAAGGAAGTTATTATTTCAACGGGGTCTCTAGAAAGGCCTTTAGTTTTTGGAAACAATGACAGACCAGGAATCATCTTAGCTTCAGCTGCAAAAGAATATATGAAAGTCTATGGAGTGCTTGTTGGAAAAAAACCAATAGTTTTTACAAATAATGATAGTGGATATGAGACAGCAATTGAGTTTAAAAAAAATGGAATAGATCCTCTAGTTTTGGATGTTAGATCAAATATTGAAAGTCCAGTTATCCAAGAAGCAAAAAATTTAAATATTAATATTAAATTTTCTTATGGCGTTGTTAATGCTTTAGGCTACAGAAAAGTGAATTCTGCAATAATAGGAAAACTTAATAAAGAGAAATCTGGATATGAAAAATTAGAAAATGTAAATTGTGATTGTATATGTGTTTCAGGTAATTGGACGCCAACAATTCATCTTTCTTCGCAATCCGGAAATAAATTAAAATTTAATGAAAAAGTTAATGCTTTTACTCCAAATGAATCAAAACAGAATGAAAGCACTGTAGGGTCGGCAAATGGAACGTTTACTCTAGAAAATTCATTAAAAGAAGGATTTACAAAAGGTTATGATCTATCAAAAAAGGTGACTGGAAAAGATATAAAAATCCCCACTCCTACTTGCAACGAAAGAAGTCACGGAATTCAAGATAAATTTTGGTGCATGCCTCTTCCTCCAAAAAAAAACTACAAACGATGTGTAGATTTTCAAAATGATGTTTATGTATCTGATATAGAATTAGCTATAAGGGAAGGATTTAGATCTATTGAACATGTTAAAAGATATACGACATTAGGAATGGCTACCGACCAAGGAAAAACAAGCAATCTAAATGGTTTGCAATTGGTTTCAAAAATTGAGAAAAAAATAATTCCTGAAGTCGGTCATACTACTTTTAGACCACCATATACACCCGTAACCATAGGAGCCATAGTAGGAAGAGAAGTAGGGAAACATTATCGTCCTACAAGAAAATCTCCAATACATACATGGCATGAAAAAAATAATGCTGTTTTCGTAGACGCTGGACTTTGGCTAAGACCCAGATATTACAAACAAGGTGATGAAAATTTGGCGGAAGCTGCAAAACGCGAAGCTAGAAACGTAAGAAATAATGTAGGCGTTTGTGATGTCACTTCTCTTGGAAAAATAGATATTAAAGGCCCAGATTCAGCGGAATTTTTAAATAGAGTGTATACAAATGCATGGATGAAGCTGCCAATTGGTAAAGCAAGATACGGAGTGATGTTACGCGAAGATGGAATGGTATTTGATGATGGTACTACCACTAGAATTTCTGAAAATCATTATCATATGACAACTACAACAGCACAAGCACCAAATGTTTTAGCCCACTTAGAATTTTATTTACAAGTAGTCTGGCCGGGATTAGATGTAAATGTAGTTTCAACAACAGAACAGTGGGCTGGCGCAGCTTTAGCAGGACCAAACTCAAGAGAATTACTAAAAAAACTTTTTCCAAACTTAGATGTTTCAAACGAATCTTTCCCATTTATGGGGTATAAAGAAAATGATTTATTTGGAGTTCCAGCAAGAATTTTTAGAATCTCATTTTCTGGTGAGCTTGCTTATGAAATAAATGTAGAGTCTGGTTATGGTGTTTTTATGTGGGAAAAAATAATGGAGTTAGGTAAGGAAATGGATATTGAACCATACGGAACTGAAGCTCTTTCTACTTTAAGAATAGAAATGGGCCATGTAGCTGGTTCTGAAATTGACGGAAGAACCATAGCATCAGATCTTTCTCTGGATGGAATGTTAAGTAAGAAAAAAGATTTTATAGGAAAAAGATCATTAAATAGAAAGGCTTTTATAGAGGATAATAGGGAAAAAATTGTTGGAGTTGTTCCAATTGACAAAAAAACAATGATCCCAGAAGGATCGCATTTAGTAAGCAATAGTGATGCGGAATTGCCAAATCTAAAATTAGGACATATATCAGCATCATGTTGGAGTGTTGAATATAACAACCCTTTTTCATTGGCTATACTAAAAAATGGAAAAAAAAGAATAGGAGAGAAACTTTATGCTCTTTCATCCCTTAAAAATAAAAGTATACCTGTAGAAATAGTTTCTTCCCATTATGTTGATCCTAAAGGAGAAAGAGTAAGATCATGACAGCTATATCACCATTAGAATCTATTCATAAAAAAGGTATTTTTGGAGATCACCACAAAAAGAACGAAAGTGATTTAATTCAAATTTCTGAAGTTAAAGCTTTAAAAATAGTTCAAGTTTTACAGTATAAAAAATCAACAACAATATTAAATAGCATTAAAGTAGACGAATTAGAATTACCTACAGAATCTGGAAAAGTTATATCAAATCAAAAAACACGTATTCTTTGGAGCGCTCCAAGAACCTGGATTGTTATGTCGAGTCAAGAAGATATTATTAATGAAATTAATAAAAAATGTAACGACAAAGATTTTGCAGTTACTGATATTTCTCATTCAAGATCTATAATTCAAATAAAAGGTGAACAAACAAAAGAAGTATTAAAAAAAGGAATCCCAATAAATTTTAATAAATTCAAAAAAAATGAGTGTGCTAGCACAGTCTTTAATGGGATTACTATAATAATTGATTTCATAGAGAAAAATCCTGATAAGTTTAATATTTTAACACTGAGAAGTTTTAGCGAATCTTTTTATCATCATATTACAGATGCTTCTTTAGAATTTGGTTATGCTGGTGTTTAATATTTATAATTTATTTGATAACTTCAGCCAAACACAGCCAGGCATTAACATCTTTACTAGCAATATAGTTTGATTTAAAAAATTCTTTAACATCCCAAGATTTATTTTTTTTTAATTCATTAATTTTTTTATCAAAGCCATACTCTTCATATATGCCTTCATTAATTGTAAAGCAGATTAAAGCTTTGTTTCTAGAGATTCTAATAAATTCATCTAGAGCTTGAGGTTTGACATGACCGAAAGTAAATGTTCCTACACACATTATTGCATCATAGGTATCATTTTTTACTTTGATTGGTTTATTTAAATCTACTTGATCAAGATTTTGATAATATCCTTGCGGAACTAAATCTAATAACTTTTTTGATAAATCCATTCCATCAATATTTAAATAATTGTATTTTTTTAATTCAATTCCAACAAGTCCAGTTCCACAACCTGCGTCTAATATTTTAATATTTTTATCTTG
>Ga0066836_10001682_pt1 | contig 11688 bp, 9 predicted proteins | sample ETNtaG_18_FD_71568 | JGI IMG/M metagenome (GOLD analysis project Ga0066836, IMG submission 71568) | Marine microbial and viral communities from oxygen minimum zone, Eastern Pacific Ocean - ETNP201302SV91 | ecosystem: Environmental > Aquatic > Marine > Oceanic | place: Pacific Ocean: Eastern...
CCAAAAGATTTTCTTCCGTTAGAAGAAAAATAAAAGTCAATCATATTTTTATGTAAAAATGGTGCAATCTCATTATTCATTGTATTTACTTTATCCCCCAAATTCTTGGCTATATCCCAATCATTACCGTTTTTTTTAGACATCCAAATATCTTTACCGCCATATCCCCCCGGTCTATTGGAAGAAAAAAATAAAAAATTACCATCTGATGATAGGCTAGGATGGGATTCCCAATATTCAGAATTAATATTATCATTTAATTTTATTGGCATATCCCAGATTCCTTTATTTATTTTTGAAAAATAAAGATCACAACTTTGCCCTTTAAAACTTGAAGTACAAAAGGAAAAAATCATTGTGTTTTTATCAGATGAAAAAGATATAGATCCTTCATTGTTTTCGGAATTTATAGTTTTAGAGATTTTCATGATGTTTCCCCAATTATTTTTATCTGATATTTTTTTTATATAATATAAATTTTCATCATCATATAAAGAAGTTCCTTCTCTTGCTGTAAAATATAATACTTCATCTTTTTCATCATAAAAAGGAAAGTATTTAAGAAAGAAAACATCTAAAGACTCAATTCGTTCTGGAATAACTAAAATGGAGTCATTTAAATTTTTTAAAGAAAAATTAATATCATCTAAATATTTATAACTTTTCTCCAATAAAATTGGAGTTTTTATTTTGGTAAAATAAGTTTTTGACAACAGGTACTCCCCTAAAAAAAAATACAACTCCCCTATCATATAATTCAATCTATCGAAATCATAGTTTAAGTTATTATTTAAAACATTTGCGAAAATATGTATTGCTTCAAAATAATCACCTCTTTTTTTATAAATTTCTCCTATATTAATATAAGGCAAAGCAAATTTTGGATCTGATTTTATTGATTTATTATACTTATCTAAAGCAAATTCAAATTCTCCTATTTTAGAAAAACTTACTCCTTCATAGTAAAGCTTATTTGCTTTTTTGTTTTTAGATAAAAAATTTGATTGGCAAAATGTGGTATTAGATATAAGAAAAAGGAAGATAAAAAAAGAATTAAAAAAAAAATTCATAATACTATTAAGCTATATTTTTTTTATGAGCTTTCAATGTATTCATAAGTAGTGAAGCTATAGTCATTGGACCTACACCACCAGGAACAGGTGTAATATAACTTGCCTTTTCATATACCGAATCAAAATCTACATCCCCTTTTATCGAATATCCTTTTTGTTTGGAAGAATCTTTTACTCTTGTAATTCCAACATCAATAATTATTACCCCATCTTTAACCATCTTTCCTTTTAAAAATCCTGGCACACCCAAAGCCGATACAATTAAATCAGCGTTTTTAGTATAAAAATCTATATTTTTTGTTCTACTATGAACAACTGTAACTGTTGAGTTTCCTATTTTGGCCTTCCTACTTAAAAGTATACTTATAGGTCTTCCTACAATATTACTTCTACCTATTATTACAGAATTTTTTCCATTCAGATCTATATTATATCTTTCAAGTAACTCAATGATTCCAAATGGAGTAGCCGGAATAAAGCTTTCCATATTTAATGCCATTCTACCAAAATTTTCTGGATGGAAACCATCTACATCCTTATTTGCATGTATAGACAGCAAAACTTTTTCTTCATTTATATGATTTGGAAGAGGTAATTGAACTATAAAGCCATCAATTTCTTTATTATTATTAAGCTTTTGAATTTCCATTAATAATTCGTTTTCGCCAATTGATTCTGGAAGCCGAATCAAAGAAGATTTGAAACCAACTTGTTTACAAGAAAGAACTTTATTGGTTACGTAAGTCAAACTCGCGCCATCTTCACCTACCAATATTGCAGCGAGGTGAGGGGGCCTTTGCCCTTCTAAAATTAATTTATCAACTTTTATTTTTATTTCTTCCTTTATCTTATGTGAAGTCTTTTTACCATCTAATATCTTATCCATAATTATAATTATTCTTCAATTTTTAAAACAGCAAGAAAAGCTTCTTGAGGTATTTCAACATTACCAACTTGTCTCATTCTTTTTTTACCTTTTTTTTGTTTTTCTAATAACTTTCTCTTTCTTGTAATATCTCCACCATAACATTTTGCTGTAACATTTTTCCTTAATGCTCTAACTGTCTCTCTGGCAATTATTTTATTTCCAATTGATGCTTGAATAGCTATTTCAAACATTTGCCTTGGAAGTAATTCTTTTAATTTTAAACATAACTTTTTACCCCATTCAAATGCTTTTTCTTTATGAACTATGGCTGACAAAGCATCAACTTTCTCTCCATTTAGTAATATGTCTAATTTAACTAATTTTGATTTAACATAACCAGATAATTCGTAATCAAAAGAAGCATATCCTCTAGAAATTGATTTCAGTTTATCATAAAAATCAAAAACTATTTCTGACAGAGGAAGATCAAATAAAAGTTCAACTCTACTCTTAGAAAGATATACTTGGTTTTTTATAATACCCCTTTTATCAAGACACAATTTTATAATATTACCTATGTACTCTGACTTAGTAATGATTTGAGCTTTAATAATAGGTTCTTCTATATATGATATATTAGTAACGGGAGGCATATCAGATGGAGCAAAAATTTCTTTTGTTATTCCATCTGTTTGAAAACATTTGAATTCAACGGAAGGAACAGTAGTGATTACTGTCATATCAAATTCCCTTTCAAGCCTTTCTTGTATTATTTCCATATGAAGCATACCTAAAAACCCACATCTAAATCCAAAACCTAATGCAGCAGAAGTTTCAGGTTGCCATACTAGAGAAGCATCGTTTAATTGTAATTTTTCTAAAGAAGCTCTTAAATCTTCATAATCAGAATTTTCAACAGGATAAATTCCAGCAAAAACCATTGGTTTTACATCTTCAAAACCTTTAATCTGATTTTGAGTAGGATTGTCTTTATGAGTAATAGTATCTCCAACTTTAATTTCTTTTGCTTCTTTAATTCCAGATATTAAATACCCAACATTTCCAGCCTCCAAGAATTCTTTAGGTTCTTTTTTTATTTTTAAAATTCCAATTTCATCTACAGTATATGTTTTTTTTGTGTTAACAAATTTTACTGTGTCTCCTTTTTTTATTGAACCATTAAAAATCCTAAATATAACTTCAACTCCTCTAAAGGAATTGTATACTGAATCAAAAACCATCGCCTGTAAATTTTCTTTAACATCTCCCTTTGGCTCAGGGATTTTTTTTATTATTTGATCTATAATTTTATCAATACCTATACCATCTTTTGCACTTACATGTAAAATCTCCGATGGATCACAATCTAATAAGTCAATTATTTGATCTGAAACTTCTTCAATCATTGATCCTGGTAGGTCTATTTTATTTAAAATAGGAATTATTTCTAAACCTTGATCTAAAGCTAAATATAAATTTGAAATGGTTTGAGCTTGAATACCTTGTGAGGCATCAATTACTAAAAGAGCCCCCTCACAAGAAGCAATAGATCTTGATACTTCATATGAAAAATCAACATGACCAGGAGTATCTATCAAATTTAATGTATAATCATTATTATTAATGTTATAATCTAATTGAACAGCATGACTTTTAATTGTTATTCCTCTTTCTTTTTCAAGATCCATATCATCAAGCAATTGATCTTTCATGTCTCTTTTATCTACAGTATTAGTATATTCTAAGAGCCTATCAGCAAGTGTACTCTTACCATGGTCAATATGAGCTATTATACAAAAGTTTCTAATATTTTTCATAATTTATTGTAGTGCAAAATTAGGCAATAATTTGTTCAAAAATAATTATGATCTAGATAATAAAAATTATCTTTTATTTATCTTCCATCTCTTGTGAGACCATAGCCAATCTGAAGGGTTTTTATAAATTTCTTTTTCTAAAAATTTAACGTATTTAGGAAGTATTTCAGGTTTTTTCAATTCATATGGAGGAGAATCTAAATTAATTAATCTTACATTATAAAAACCTCTTTTTGATCTTCTCATAGAAATGAAAAAAACTTTAGAATTAAATCTTTTAGGAAGGAGTTCTATCCCTCTATAAAAAGCCGTTTTTTGATTTAAAAGTTTTTGCCAATACACTTTCATATCTATCCTTGGAGATTGGTCTGAAGCAAGTGCAATAATTTCTAATTTATTTAGGTTTTTATTTAGATAGGTTACCGAATCTTTTGCCTCAATCATTTTAATACCAAATTTTGATCTAGTTTTTAGCATGATTTTATCAAAAGTTTTATTAGATAACTTCTTGTAAGAACAAACAAAATTTTTTCTAAAATAAGCTCCTAATGCTAAAAGAAGCCACTCCCAATTACACTGATGTGTTGCTAATAAAATGATAGGTTTTTTTTCATTAATTATTATCTTATTAATCTCTTCATAATTTTCAATTATAACACGTTTTTTAATTTCTTTTGATGTAATTGTATAAGCCTTAATAACCTCAACAAAGAGGTCACATAAATTTTTATAAAAAGCATTAAAAATATTATTAATTTCAGCATCATTCTTTTCTGGAAAGGAATTAATAAGATTATTTTTAACAACACTTTTTCTATAAAATTTCTTAAGAAAAAAAGACATAGAATCAGACAATACATATAAAAATTTTAGAGGTAAAATAGAAATAATATAATATATCATTTTCATAAAAAAGAATTAATCTAATGTTAGTCTATGAAGTGAATAATCTTCTGGTATACCTTTAATTTGAACAATGTTTTTTATTGTATCACTTTTATTAAAAAGAGGATTTACATATACCCATTTTGCAATTACATTCTTACTATTAAAAGACAAAATGAGATAACCATGATCCCTAGTATTTGAATATTTTAAATGAGGATTTATAGAACTATTTGTAATATAATTTTCATGTTCAATAATTTCATCGATTGGGGCATTGAAATACCTTTCGTCCGAATTACCTGCACTAATACTCGGCGTCCCAAATTCAAATGCATATGCTTTATTCTTAGAAAAAGGCTTATGGTTTGCTTCAAATGCCCATGACTGATGAGTATCTCCTGTAGCAATCACAACATTTTTTATGTTATTATTTTGAATAAAACTTGCTATCATTTCTCTTTCTTCTGGATATCCATCCCATGAATCCAAATTTATTTTAAAATCTTCTCTACCATAATTTAAATATGAAAATATGACTTGATTACCAATTACTTTCCACTTAGCATTTGAATTTTTTAACTTATTTAAAAACCAATCAAGTTGAATTGAACCAAGCATACTCCTTGAGCTATCATATAATGAAGGATCTTCAAGATTTCTTGCTTGTTTGGTTCTTCCTTCAAACCTTTCTTCTAAAATAAGTAAATCAACTAATTTACCATAAGAAAAATATCTGTAAGGTTTTATGTTTTCTCTAATAGGAAGCCACTCATAATATGCTTGCATTGCATTTTTCTTTCGATCAATAAAATTTCCCTCAGAAGTAATTTGATGGTTTTTAGCACCCGTCATATAAGTATCATTACTAGTTTCATGATCATCCCATATTACAATAAAAGGGTGTGATGCGTGAGCTTTAATAAGATCGATATCAAGCCTATATTGTGAGTATCTTGTTCTATAGTCTTCTAATGAAATTAATTCTTTGTCAGGCAGATGTAATCTATTAAATATACCATTACTATAATCTCTAGCTTTGTATTCATATATATAATCACCCAGATGTATAACAGCATCCAAATTATTTTCATTTGCAAGTGCAGCATAAGAATTAAAATATCCTCTTTGATAATCACTACAACTTATAATTGCGAAATTTAATTTATCAGAATGCAAAGACGTAGTTTTAGTTTTACCAACAATAGATTTATGACCTAAAGAACTAAAATAATAATAATAATTTTTTCCTGTCTCTAAGCCTCTTACATCAATTTTAACAGTAAAATCTTTGTCAAGATTTGTAGTAAATTTTCCTTTTTTAAATATATTTTTGAAAGTACTATCGGAAGATAAGAACCACTCCCCCACAATTTTCTCAGTAATAAATTTTGGGGTTACTCTTGTCCATAATATAATTCCATCATGAAGAGGATCTCCTGAAGCTACTCCATGATAAAAAGGGAAAGAAGATTCTAATCTTAAATGTGAAGTAGATTCATAAAAAAGATTTGATTTGTTTTTTGAACAAGAAAATAGAAAAATTAATAGAAAAAAAATTCTTATGTCAAGCATACCCACAATTTAATAACTATGAATTATAAATCATATAGATTAAAAAATTAGTAATTAATTTATATTTGTCAACTAATGAAAATATCTGCTTCAATTTATTCAAGTTCAAACAAAAGTTTTGAAGAAAATATTAAAATTCTTGATGAGTTAAATATTGATATGATTCATATTGATTTTAATGATAAAAAATCTGATGAAAAAAAAATATTTTTGGATATTAAAACAATTAAACGCCTCTCTTCAATACCTATTGATCTTCACATTATTTCAGAGAATCCTTCAAAGTATTTTGATTATATAAATGAATTAAAAATTGATTTCGTGACATTTCAGTATGAAACAATTAAAGAAAAGTTCACTATTCCTGATTTTAAAGAAACAAAAATTGGTATTGCTATCGTCTCAAATACTTCCATTGAAATAATAGAAAAGTATAAGAACAAAATTAATTTTATACTATTAATGACAACAACACCAGGAGAAAGTGGAGGGAAATTTAATACAATAAACTTTAAGAAAATTAGAGAATGTAGAACAAAATTTCCTAAAATAAAAATTCATGTTGACGGAGGAATTAATGATGAATTAGGCTTTATAATGAGAATATTAGGAGTTCAAGCATGCGTTTCAGGTTCATATCTTATGAATCATAAAAATATTGCTTCCGCATTATATATATTAAAAAGTTCAGTTGTACATTCAGAATATATTCTAAAAGATTTCATGATAAATATAGAAGAATGTCCTGTCTTAAATGTTAAAGAAAATTCAATCAAAAAAACTTTATCAACTATTGAAAAATATAATTTAGGTTTTGTGATGTTTGTAAATGATAGTGGAGAATATAGTGGTTTAGTTAGTAATGCAGATATAAGAAAAGGAATTTTAAATGATTTTGAGAATTTAAACAAACTAGATTTGGATAAACTAATTAATAAAAAATCTATAACTATAAATGAAAATAGCTCTATTCGTGAAATGTTAAAAATAATTCAAAAGAATGATTTTATTATTTCATTTATACCTATACTTGATAACAAAAAAAAATTAAAAGGATGCATCACATTCTGGGATCTTATAATTAGTGAATCATGATAATACACTTAAAAAAAAATATTGAAGAACAAGAAGCAAAACAAATAGCGAAGGTTACTGAAGCTATAATTTATAAAAAAAATAATTTTTTTATTTTAATCACACCATCAAAATTAAAACATCCTCCAATTGAATTTAAAAACAAGATTGAAGATTTTTTTCCAATGGAAAATGACATGCAATTATCAAACAAAAAATATTCAAAAAAAACTAGAGAAATTAATTTTAATAATATTTCTATTGGGGGTAACACAAACAATACATTATTAATAACTGGACCTTGTTCTGTTGAAAGTATGGAGCAGATTACTAAATCTGCTGAATTAGTTAAAGAACAAAATTTAACAACCTTAAGAGCAGGTTGTTACAAACCCAGAACTTCTCCTTATTCATTTCAAGGTTTGGGATTAAAAGGATTAGAAATGTTATCAGAAATTAGAAAAAAATACAATTTAAATATCATTTCCGAAGTTAGAGATGCATCTCATGTAGATGAAGTAATTGAGCATGTAGATATTATTCAAATAGGAGCAAAAGCTATGTATGATCATGGAATATTAAGGACATGTGGAAAACAAAATAAACCTGTTTTACTTAAAAGAGGATTTGGATCTTCTTTAAAAGAATTTATTCAAGCAGCTGAATTCATATTATCTGGTGGAAATGAAAATGTAATGTTATGTGAAAGAGGAATTAGAACATTTGAAACTTATACTCGATTTACATTGGATTTATGTGGAGTTTCCTTCATTAAAGAACATACAAATTTACCTATCATTCTGGACACAAGTCATGCCATGGGCTATAGTTATGGAGTCCCCGATCTAACAAGAGCATGTGTTGCTATGGGAATTGATGGTTTATTAATTGAAAGTCATCCTAATCCTAAAGTAGCTAAATCAGACGCATCTCAACAATTAGATTTTAAAGAATTTAAAAAAATGTTTAATTCACTAAAACCTATAGCCAAAGCTGTAGGAAAAAATATTATCTAGAATATGATTCCAAAAATTAAAATGTTAATTGTTGATGTTGATGGAACCCTAACTGATGGTGGTGTCTATGTTGATGAAAATGGAAAAGAATCAAAAAAATTCAATGTTAAAGATGGTATTGGTATGATGGAACTTATAAAAAATGGTGTTGAAATTGGAATTATCAGTAATAGTGAGAGAGGAGGTGCAATATTGTCAAGAGCAAAATATCTTGGAATTAAACATATATATATCGGTGATGATCCTAAACAAAAAGTTCTTGAAAATTGGATAATATCAAAAAATATTGCTTTAGAAGATATTGCTTTTATTGGTGATGATATTAATGACTTAGGCATAATTAATATGGTTAAATTTTCTGCTTGTCCAAAAGATGCTGTAGATGAAATCAAGAAAAAAGTTTCCTTTATTTTAAATACTTGTGGAGGAGATGGTTGTGTAAGGGAATTCAGTGACTTATATTTAAGGAAAAATAAAAATATATGAGTGTTTTAGTTAATAAAAATTCTAAAGTAATTGTTCAAGGCTTCACGGGATCTGAAGGAACTTTTCATGCATCAGAAATGATTAATTATGGAACTAATGTTGTTGGGGGAGTGACTCCTGGTAAGGGAGGAATATCTCATTTGGAAAGACCTGTATTTAATACAGTAAATGAAGCAAAGAAAAAAACGGACGCAAATGTTTCTCTTATTTTTGTTCCTCCTGCGTTTGCATCTGATGCAATTATGGAATCAATAGATGCAGGTATTGAAACAATAATTGCAATTACTGAAGGAATTCCAGTAAAAGATATGATTAAGGTTAAATCATATTTAAAAGGTAAAAACTCAACACTTCTTGGTCCTAATTGTCCTGGAGCTATTACGCCAGATGAAGCTAAAGTTGGAATTATGCCAGGTTTTGTTTTTAAACCTGGAAATGTTGGGATTGTTTCTAAGTCTGGAACTTTGACTTATGAAGCTGCTGATCAGGTTGTTAAGGCTGGATTAGGAATATCCACTGCAATAGGAATTGGTGGTGATCCTATAGTAGGAACCTCTACTAAAGATGCTATAAAATTATTCATGAATGATCCAGAAACAGAAGGTATTGTTATGATTGGAGAAATAGGAGGGAATTATGAAGCTGAAGCTTCAAAATGGATAAAAGAAAATGGTAATAAAAAACCAGTTGTAGGGTTTATTGCTGGACAAACAGCACCACCAGGTAAAAGAATGGGTCATGCTGGAGCCATTATTGGAGGAAAAGATGATACTGCCATAGCAAAAATGAAAATAATGAAAGAATGTGGTTTGCACGTTGTTAAGTCACCAGCTGAAATTGGAAATAAAATATCTGAAGTTTTATAAATGTATTACTTCATCATAAGCTGCTGCTGTAGCTTCCATAATTGCTTCTGACATTGTAGGATGAGGATGAACTGATTTTATAATTTCATGACCAGTAGTTTCAAGCTTTCTTGCTGCTACTACCTCCGCAATCATTTCAGTAACATTATAACCAATCATATGGCATCCCAACCATTCTCCATATTTTTTGTCAAATATAACTTTAACAAAGCCGTCAGTGTGACCAGCTGCATTAGCCTTCCCAGAAGCCATAAAAGGGAATTTGCCAACCAAAATATCATAACCTAACTCCTTAGCTTTTTTTTCATCAAAACCAACAGATGCTACTTCAGGGCTACAATAAGTACAAGATGGTATATTATCGTAGTCTAAAGATTCCACATTCAATCCAGCTATTTTTTCTACACAAATAATTCCTTCGGCAGAAGCAACATGAGCCAAGGCTGGACCTTTAATAATATCCCCTATAGCATAAACACCCTCTATGTTAGTTTGATAATATTCGTCAACATTAATTTTTCCATTTTCTGAAATTACACCTAATTCTTTTAAACCAATTTCTTTGATATTGGTATCAACACCAATAGCAGACAATACAATATCACATGAAATAGATTTTTTTTCTGAGCCTAATTTAAAATGAACTATACAATGTTTTCCTTTTATTTCGACATTAGTAACTTCAGTATTTACTTTAACATCAATTCCATTTTTTGTAAATGACTTAAGTAATTCTTTAGAAATATCTTCATCTTCCAATGGTAGAATATTAGGAAGAAATTCTATTAGAGTAACATCAGTTCCTATACTATTATAAAAGTAAGCAAACTCAGAGCCTATTGCTCCTGAACCAACAATTACTATTTTTTTAGGTTGTTTTTTTAAGGACATTGCTTTTCTGTATTCAATTACTTTCTCTCCATCTATAGGGATATTAGGTAACTCTTTTGATTTTCCTCCAGTTGCTAAAATTACATTATCACAGTCATAAATTTTAGATTTATTACCATCATTAATAACCTCAACTTGATTTCTAGATTTCACAATCCCAAAACCTTTGATTACATCAACCTTATTTTTTTTCATTAAAAAATTTACTCCTTTGCTCATTTGATCAGCCACCGATCTACTTCTATTTATAACAGAATCAAAATTTACGGTAGCATTCTTAATATTAATTCCAAAATCATCAGATTTATTAACGTAGTTAAATACTTGAGCACTTTTTAATAATGCTTTTGTTGGAATGCAACCCCAATTTAAACAAATACCTCCTAAAGATTCTTTTTCTACAATTGCAACTTTCATACCTAATTGAGACGCCCTTATTGCTGCAACATATCCTCCTGGACCAGAGCCAATAACTATCAAATTATATTTGTTATCCATATTTAAATGCAAATATGAAATTCTTAAATAAGATAAAAAAATATAATTGTAGTTTTATATAGAAAAAAATGAAAAAAATAATTGTTAAATTATGAGTTAGAACTTTTTATTTAATATATATGTATAATGAAACAACTAAGTAATAAAACTGCAATAGTTACTGGAGGAACAAGAGGAATTGGGAAAGCAATTGTTTCAAAATTTATTGAACAGGGATGTAATGTTGCTTTCACTTTTCATTCAAGTAATGAAGAAGCTAAAAAGCTTGAACAAAAATTATCAAATTCGAGTGTTACTTGCAAAGCATATAAATCAAATGCTGCAAATTTTTCTGAATCTTTAGATTTAATTGAAAATGTAACCAAAGATTTTAATAAAGTTGATATTCTTGTAAATAATGCTGGAATTACAAGAGATGGTTTAATTATAAGAATGAATGAAGAAAATTGGGACGATGTAATTAATACTAATTTAAAATCATGTTTTAATTTAACTAAAGCTATTTCTAAAATATTCTTATCTCAAAAATATGGTTCAATAATCAATATAACATCTATTGTTGGCATTAAAGGTAATGCTGGTCAATCGAATTATGCAGCTTCAAAAGCAGGAATCATTGGTTTTACTAAATCAATAGCT
>Ga0066836_10001683_pt1 | contig 11685 bp, 9 predicted proteins | sample ETNtaG_18_FD_71568 | JGI IMG/M metagenome (GOLD analysis project Ga0066836, IMG submission 71568) | Marine microbial and viral communities from oxygen minimum zone, Eastern Pacific Ocean - ETNP201302SV91 | ecosystem: Environmental > Aquatic > Marine > Oceanic | place: Pacific Ocean: Eastern...
TTTTATAATCATCACCTTTTGTAGAACTATTTATTTTATTTAGCAAAGGAATACTATATGATATTTCGACACCGTTAATAGTAAAAACAAAATTTGTTTTTACAGGAAAATTATTATCAGGATTTCCAATTAAATTTGGATCATTAATATCATAGTTTCCATAATTGGGAGTATTTATTAACCAATACTTTTCAGTAAAATTTTCAGATTCAGGAATCTTTATGGTTTTTTCTAACCTAAAAAATTCATTATTAATTAAATCTTTTTCTATCAAAAAATCTTCATTAAAAATTGACAATTGTTTTAAATTAATTTTTATTGAACTTCTGTTAATTACATCAAAATTAAGTTTAATATTTTCTCCACTAGATGAAATAGACACATTAGATAAAGATTCAAAAAAAAGTCCCGAACAAGCTTTAATTAAATTTTTAATTTCATTTAATTTAATATTTTTCCAATCTTTATCATTAATCTTAGTTACTTTTTCATATAAGATTGTTAATTTATTTACTGTTTTATAAGGATTTTTCGGATCATATTCATTAACTAAATCATTAATATATTTAGTAATTTCATTATTTTCACCAAATCTATTCCAACTAACATCTATACCATCCATTAAATCATCATAGTATTTTTCACCTTGAGTTAATATAAATAGCTCTTTTTCACTTCCTCTTCTTTTTAAGGATCCAAAACCTTGACTTTTATGCATTGATCTACTTTCAGAAGAAATTTCATTATAGGATTTACCAAGTATGTTGTTATATAATCCTACATCTATTTTTAATATTTCATCATCAGAGTATTTACTTAAATCAAAAAACCTAGTAGATGTATTCCAAAATATTCTTTTTGCTTTCCAGGTTTTCAAAAATTCAAGTTGATCTGGAAAAATGTCAGGATTGCCAGAAATAAGAAATGCTTTATTAGCTAAAATTGATGATGCTGTATGATGACCATGTGTTATCCCTGAAACTTGATTAAATCTAGTTATAATAACATCGGGTTTAAACTTTCTAATAATCCAAACTAATTCATATAATATCTGATCTTCATTCCAAAATTCTAGTGATTCTTTTGCGTTTTTTGAATAACCAAAATCAATAGCTGAAGTAAAAAACTGAATGCCTCCATCAATTTTTCTTGCTTCTAATAATTCCTGAGTCCTTATTAAACCAAGGTTTTCTTTTAGGTCTTTACCTATTAAATTTTGGCCGCCATCACCTCTAGTCAGAGAAAGATAGGCAGTTTGATATTTTTTTTCGTTAGACAAATAAGTAATTAATCTTGTGTTTTCATCATCAGGGTGAGCTGCCACATATAGAACCTTTCCTAATGTGTTTAATTTTTCAAGCTTAGATATTATTGAAGAAGAAGAATATATATTTTTTTCTTCTTGTGAATAAAGGTTGAAGTTAAGTAATGAAATTAAAAGAAATTGTATTAAATATCTTAACATAATTATCTGCTAAAATAATTCATTTGAGTAATATGCTTTTACTTTTTTTCTTAAATTATAATTACTTGACATAACTTCACCATAAGCTCCAGTAGACCTAATAACTATTAAGTCTCCAATTTTAGATTCATTTAAAAAATGATCTTTAACAAAAGTATCAGATGATTCACAAAGAGGACCAACTATGTCATATTTTAATTCTTTTTCATTTGAAGATATATTTTCAATATGATGATGGGCATTATATAGTGCTGGTCTTATCAATTCAGTCATACCAGCATCAATAATTATGAAATATTTATTAAATGATTTTTTTAAATACAATATACGTGAGAACAATGAACCACATTGACCTACGATAGATCTTCCAAGCTCAAAATGAATTTTTTGATTATCAAATAATATTAAATTCTTTTTAAATAGATTAAAATAAGATTTAAAATTCGGTATTAAATTTAGATCAGGTTCTTTATAATTTATACCTAAACCTCCCCCTAAATTAATATCTCTAATATTAAATTTACTGTTTTTTAAATACATGTTTATTTCATTAGAAACTTGACATAACTTACGGAAAACATTCAAATCATCAATTTGAGAACCTAAATGAAAATGATAACCTTTTAAATCAACATATTTAAGTTTATTTATTTTCTCTAAAACCTCATTCAAATTATCTATTTCTATTCCAAATTTACTATCAAAAGTTCCAGTCTTAATGTATTTATGTGATCTTGAATCAATATTTGGATTTAACCTTATAGCTATTTCTGTTATTACATTTAATTCTTTTGAAGTTTTGTTTATTAAGTTAATTTCATCTAAAGACTCACAGTTAAATAAGTATATTTTTTTCTTTATTGCAAAAATGATTTCTTCTTTTGTTTTTCCAACACCAGCAAAAACAATTTTTTTTGGATTTATATTATGATTTAATGATTTATTAATTTCTTCACCACTAACAGCATCAATTCCAAGATTATGATTTTTAATCGATTTAATTATATGACTATTATTGTTAGCTTTAATAGCATAATAAACATTATAATTTAGCTCTAAAGATTCTTTTAAAGATAAGATGGTTTTATTTAAAAGATCTAAGTCATAATAATAAAAAGGTGTCTTTAATTTATTAAGTTCTTGAGTTAATTTAGAATTAAACAAAACTATAGAATCAAAATTATTTGATTGTCTTAAGTACTTCAGAAAATGATTTTGGATCATTCATTGCCATATCAGCAAGAACTTTTCTATTGAGTTTTACATTGTTCTTCTGAAGTAAACCAATAAATCTTGAATAAGATAAATCATGTTGGCCAACTGCAGCATTAATTCTTTGTATCCATAAGCTTCTCATATCTCTTTTCTTTCTTTTTCTATGAGAATATGAATATAAAAGTGCTTTCTCTACAGCATTTTTAGCTACGGTCCAAACATTTTTTCTTCTTCCAAAAAACCCTTTGGCTGATTTTAAAATTTTCTTTTTTCTTTTTTTTGAAGCAACTATATTTCTTGATCTTGGCATAACATTAAATTTAAATCATTTTTCTTATATTCTTTTCATCTGATTTATGAACCAAACTAGACTTAGTTAAATTTCTTTTTTGCTTTGTTTCTTTTTTTGTAAGAATATGACTTTTAAAAGCATTCTTTCTTTTAATCTTTCCCGATCCAGTTAATTTGAATCTCTTTTTAGCACCTGATTTTGTTTTCATCTTAGGCATAATTATTATTTTTTAGGTGTTAACATTAAAAACATTCTTTTTCCTTCTAATTTAGGTAATTCTTCAACATTAGAAATATCATCTAATTCTTGAGCTAACCTTAACAATAAAATTTCTCCTCTTTCTTTAAAAACTATTGTTCTACCATAAAAATGAACATAAGCTTTAACCTTATAACCATTTCCTAAGAATTTCTTAGCATGATTTAATTTAAAATTAAAGTCATGATCATCAGTGTTAGGACCAAACCTTATTTCTTTTAAAACATTTTTTTGAGAATTAGACTTAATTGATTTTTGCTTTTTTTTCTGCGAATATTTGAACTTTGAATAATCAATTACTTTACAAACCGGAGGATCTGAATTTGGTGATATCTCAACCAAATCTAAACCTTTTTGATTCGCAATTTCTAATGCTCGCTGTAATGGATAAATATCAACATTGATATTGTCTCCAACCAATCTAACTTTAGGAGAAGTTATTTTCTCATTTATTTTAAATTTCTCCTCTCGTCTTCTTCTAAAAAATGTCTTTTTCCTTCTTATAGTTTTAAAATTTTATGCAAATATCTAAATTATTTAAATAAATAAAAGAATATGATTACTTATTTATGATAACATTTTTTTCTTTCTTTAATGTAGAAATTAAATCATCTAAGGACATTTTTCCTAAATCACCTTCAGTATGTTTTCTTAATGAGATTTTTTTTGATTTTAATTCATTTTCCCCAATAATAATCATGTAAGGAATTTTCTTTAACTCAGCATCTCTTATTTTTTTTGATATTTTTTCTGATCTTAAATCTTTTTTTACTCTTAAATTCATTTTTTTTAAAGATTTGAAAATTTTTTCACTATATGTATTAAACTTATCAGAAATAGATAAAATTGTTATTTGTATTGGTGCAAGCCAAAAAGGAAAATTACCGTAACAATGTTCAGTTAATAAAGCAACAAACCTTTCTAAGGAACCAAATGGTGCTCTATGAATTACAACTGGTGTTTTTTTAGTATTATTTTCAGTTATATAATCTAATTTAAATCTTTCTGGAAGTTGATAGTCAACTTGAATTGTTCCTAACTGCCATTTTCTATTTAATGAATCTTTAACCATAAAATCTAACTTAGGACCATAAAAAGCTGCCTCACCATATTCAACAGAATATTTTAATTTTTTTTCTTTCACTGCTTCTAAAATATCATTTTCAGCAATTTCCCATGTCTTCTCAGATCCAATATATTTAGATTTATCTTCTTTATCTCGTAATGAAACCTGGACACTATAATTATCAAATGAAAGAGAATCAAAAACTTTTAAAATTAAGTCGATGACTTTAATAAATTCAGGTTTTACTTGTTCATTTGTGCAAAATATATGTGCATCATCTTGCGTAAAGCCCCTTACCCTTGTCAAACCATGAAGCTCACCGCTTTGTTCATACCTATATACAGTACCAAATTCAGCCAATCTTAAAGGTAAATTTTTGTAAGATCTTGGTTTAGATTTATAAATTTCGCAATGATGAGGACAATTCATTGGCTTAAGAAAAAACTCTTCATTTTCATTAGGTGTTTTTATAGGTTGGAATGATGATTCACCATATTTATCATAATGACCAGAGGTAACATACAACTCCTTAGATCCAATATGTGGTGAAACTACAGGTAAATATCCTTCTTTGACTTGTTCTTGCTTCATAAAATCTTCTAAACACTCTCTTACAATAGTTCCATTTGGCAACCATAAAGGAAGACCTTGACCTACTTTTTCACTAAATGTAAATAATTCTAATTCTTTACCAATTTTTCTATGATCTCTTCTTTTAGCTTCTTCTTGTATTAATAAAAAATCTGATAATTCTTTATTATTAGGAAATGAAATACCATAAATCCTGGTCAATTGTTTACCTTTTTCATCTCCTTTCCAATAGGCACCAGCTATATTTAGAATCTTAATTGATTTAATAAACTTAGTATTTGGTAAATGGGGACCTTTACATAAATCAATAAAGTTTCCTTGTTTATAAAATGTAATTTCCCCATCATTTAATTCATTAATTAAATCAATTTTATAATTATCTCCTTTATCATTAAAATATTTTAATGCATATTTTTTGGAGACTTCTTCCCTATTAAAATCACATTTTAGTTTAGCAAGTTCTAATATTTTTTTTTCTAATTTGACTTTATCTTCATCTTTGAATTCATTTTTTCCAAAATCAACATCATAATAAAATCCATTTTCAATTGGTGGACCAATACCAAATTTGATATTAGAAAATAAAGATTCCAAAGCTTCTGCCATAAGATGAGCTGTTGAATGCCAAAATACTGATTTTCCTATATCAGAATCCCAACTATAAAACATAATATTAGAATCATTTTTTATTTTTTGTGATAAATCAACAATTTCATTGTTTAAGCTAGCAATGAGTTGATTTCTCGCAAACCCTTGACTGATATTTTCAGCAATTTCAAAACAAGTAACGCCAGTATTATAAGACAAAACCTTACCGTCTGGAAAAGTAATATTTATTTTATTTTTTTTATTCATAATTAAAAAACAATTACAAACATAATATCATCAAACTGTTTTTATAAATAAATTATTATCAAATCGTATTTGATCACCAAAAACCCCTTTTTCTTTATCTCTTTTGCCTGCCCCTATAACCATAGATATTTGAGCTTTTCTAGGTAAATTAAGTATTTTTTTTACTTTTAAAGAATCCATCCCTTCCATTGGGCAAGTATCGTATCCATATGCTCTCATAGACAACATAAAGTTTTGACATGCTAAAGCAATTGATTTTTGTGACCAAATCTTCATATCAGAAAATGATGTTGGTTCTCTTGGAATAACTCTAAATATACCAATTATATTAATAAGGATTTTTTTTAGATATCCAAAAAAATTAAAATAACCTTGTGAATATACTATTTTAGTAATTTTAGAATAATAATATTTTAATGATTTAGAATCTAAATTATTTTTTTTTATATGATCTAACATTAATTCATTATTTCTTTTCCAATTATCTGGTCTAGCTACAAAAACAAATAATTCTTTAGCAGTAGAAGCAGCTGGTTGAGATAAACATGCTTCAATAAGTCTTTTCTTTTTATTTAAATTTTTAACCCAATAAATTTCCCAAACCTGTAAATTAGAAGAATTTGGGGCAAGTAAGGCATTCTTTAAAGAGTTTTTTATTACAATTTCAGGTATTATTTCTTTAGTGAAAAACCTAACACTTCTTCTGGATTTAATAACTTTCTCAAATTCTTTATAATTTATTTTTGGAAGGTAATTAGATGGTTTTTTAATTTGAGATGAAAAATTAGATTTATCTGATGACATTTAATAAAAAATTAGATGTAAATATATTCTATTTTAGCTAATCTTATTTTTAATACTATCAATATCAGATTGAATATTTTCAACTACAGTTTTTAAAGAATTAATTGTTTCATTAGGTTTTGGTAAATCATGGCTATAAAAACCAATAGCTTCCCAAAGCTCAATAATATCATTCAAGGATATAGAATAAGGTTTGTAAATTATATTATCAGAAATTAAATTTATTTTACCATCATCTTCTAAGGAAACTCTTTTGTAAATTACACCGTCATTTTTTGTTAATATTATATAAGTCTTATTGTTTTTTATGTATTGGATAGAATCTAAATATTTTCCTATAACAATTGATCCTGTATTTAAAGGTAACATAGAATCGCCTTTGATCTCAAATGCTCGATGAGTTCCATTACTTTTTAAAAAAGGCAATTGAAATCTTGGTAGATTTTCAATGAATTCAAAATCAGAATATGAATTTAAATATCCTGCTGAAGCTTTTTCATTAATTAATTCAATATTTTCTGAATTATTATTATCAACAGTTATTGATAAAACTTTAACTTTTTCATTTTGAGAAGAAAGCAAATCATTTTTAGAGATTTTTTTTACATCTTTTGTAAGAATATTATCTAATGAAATTGAAAAAGTAGAAGCAATTTTTAATAAATTAGATAATCTAGGATCTGCTCTTCCTTCTTCATATGCTCCAACTAAAGATCTTTTAATGCCAATCTTTTTTGAAAATTTATCTTGCGTCCATCCCTTTTTTTTTCTTAAATATCTTATATTCTCATTTAATTTAATCATATTACTATTATTATTAGTATAATAATTAAATTTAAAAAGAAAATTAATTATATGCTAATATAATTAGTAAAAATAATGAATAAAGATATTTACTTTCATGTTGGTTTAGCTAAAACCGGATCAACATTCTTACAAAAAAAATTTTTTCCATATTTAAAAGATATTAAATATATAGATGCTCATAAATATATAAACTGTATAGATATAATAAATAGTACTGATCATAAATCTTACTTAATTTCAAGAGAGTTTGACAAGCAATTTGAAAAAGAAATTAAGAAATTCACATCTTATTTCCCTAAAACTAAAATTATTGTTGTCTTCAGAAGACATGATAAATGGATAGCATCTCAATATAAGAGATCAGTAAAAAATGGATGGTATTGGGATTTTAAAAATTATTATAATATAAACAACAGTGCCTTATGGAAGAATTCAGATATGACATATATGAATAAAATAAAAATTATTAAAAAATATTCTAAATCAAAGCCACTAATTTTGAAATTTGAAGAACTAAAAGAAAATCCCTTTAATTACCTTAATAAAATTTCTGATTTTACAAATTCTAGATATTTTAAAAATGAAATATCATTAGACGTTGTTCATAAATCCTATACTGAAAAACAACTTGTTTTTCTTCAAAAATTTTGTAAAATTTTTAAAAAAACACCTCCAAAATATTATGATTATCAAGAAATTACTCTAGATAAATCGATTAGTAATAAAAATAAAATAAAACATTGGATCTTTTATAGACCATGGTGGTTATTATTTCATTTGGTTATGTATACCTCATTAATAATTCCAAGAACTTTAATTGTAAAGAATCCATTAATTAATAAAAATGAGTTAGATGAAATTAAAAATAAATTTAAAGAAGATTGGGACAATATATTTAAATCTTAAAATTTTAATCTATTGATGTTATTTTCTTCTATTTGTCTATTAATTGTTTCAGTGTATTCTAAAAGTAGTTTGTTTAAATTAATCAATTCAACATCCAATTCGTTTTTTATTTCTTTAAAAAACTCTTGAGCTTGATCTGTAGGAGGATAATCTCCTCTTTGAGAATCAGCCATTAAAAAAGCTAATCTATTATTAATTCTAATTCCGTAATTAAGAGGATCTTGTCTACTTTTATTTTTAGTCATATGAATATTATTTTCTACTATTGTTATTTTTTGATCAAATTCATTTATTAGATTAATTAATTGATCATTATTATTAATTTGCTTTTTAATAAAATTTAAATTTTCTCTACCTTTTCTAATATCTATAATTGCCTGATTAGCTCTACTAACCTGATTTCTTACATTAATTAAAAAGTTAAATTGTTTTTTATAATCATCTAAGGTATTTGAAACCCTAGGATCTTTAACTATTAAAAAATTTTGATTTATAATATCATTATTATAATACATTTTAACTTTATAATTTCCAGGAACAGCTTTAGGTCCAACATTAGGTGATGAATACAACACCATTCCATCAAATGTAGTGAAACCAGGATATCTCATATCCCAAATTATTCTATTACCTCCAGATTTAACTTTTAAAGATTTTATATTAAATCCTGTTAAAGCATAATCTATATCTTGAGAATTACTTAAAACAGGTTTAGAATCATTATTTTCAATATTATCATCTAAATTCTTATTTGAATAGCTTTGTATTATTTTGTTTTCTGAATCTAAAATGTCTATTCTTACTTTGTCATTTTCTTTTAAATTTTTAATATAATAATTAATAATTACTCCATTTGGATGATTTTCTCCAACAAGTTTAGTATTTACTCTTCCCCAACCACCTGACTGATGCATTCTATAGGATTTATCTGGTTTAAATAAATAAAAATTATTGTTAATCATTTCTTTATTTAATTGATGTAAAGGGGTTAAATCATCAATCATCCAGAAACTTCTTCCGTGAGTGGCTGCAATTAAATCATTATCTCTAACATGTAAATCTCTAATCGAAGTAATTGGTAAATTCAATTGAAATGATGCCCAAGATTTCCCATCATCAAAAGAAATAAACATTCCCCATTCTGTTCCTGCATATAATAAACCTTCAACTACTTTATCAGATCTAATAACTCTAGTATAATAGTTTGAATTAATTCCATTAGTTATTACCTCCCATGTTTCACCATAATTAGATGTTTTGTATAAATAAGGAGTATAGTCTCCAAATTTATATGAAGTAGCTGCAATGTACGCGGTTCCATCTTTAAATGGACTAACATCTATTGAGTTAATCATATTTAATTTAGGAGAAATTGATTCAGGGGGAGTTACGTTAACCCAAGAAGAACCATTATCTTTTGATAGATGAATTAAACCATCATCACTACCAACCCATATTAGACCTTTTTCTCGCATAGATTCTTGAATAACAAAAATATTAGCGTAAAATTCAGCTCCGGTATTATCTTGAGTAATCAAACCTCCAGAAGATTTAATAGTTTCAGGAAGACCTCTAGTTAGATCAGGCGAGATTACTTCCCAAGATTGCCCTTCATTAGTGGTTTTATGTAAAAAATTTGATCCTGCATATAATTTTTTAGAATCATGAGGACTAAATATAACGGGAAAATTCCAATTGAATCTATATTTCATAACTTCAACACCAGAGCCTGCAGGATTATCAGGCCATACATTTACTGATCTGGTTTGATTAATAGAATGATCTCTTCTCATCATGTATCCTTTATATGTGCCGCCATAAACTATATCATTATTGTTAGGATCAGGAGCTAAATGTGCACTTTCTCCTCCAGCAGTAGATTCCCAGTCTTTTTCCGTAATTGAACCTCCCGATGTTCTATGGGATATTCGTATAGTGCTGTTATCTTGTTGAGCTCCATAAATTCTATAAGGAAATGTATTATCAGTAGTAACTCTATAAAACTGAGCTGTAGGTTGATTAAAATAAGTTGTCCAATTTTCACCTGCATCATTTGAAACTTGAGCTCCACCATCATCAGCTATTACCATTCTATTGTTATTATTTGGATCAATCCATAAATCATGATGATCACCATGTGGTGCATTTTTTAATTTAAAGGTTTTACCACCATCAGTCGAAACACCATAACTAACATTTAAAACATAAATTTTATCTTCATTTTGTGTATCCGCATATATTCTTGTATAATACCATGCTCTTTGTCTCAAAGCTCTATTAGAATTTACCTTTTCCCAAGTTTCACCAGCATCATCTGATCTAAACAATCCACCATCATCTGCTTCAATCATTATCCAAATTCTATTTGAATTAACAGGTGATATTGTAATACCAATAATTCCCCATGGAAATCCTGGCAAACCCTTATGATTTGATATGTCTACCCAATTTTCACCACCATCATTACTTCTAAAAATTTTACTATCTGGACCGCCACTATCCATTCTATAACCATTTCTTTTCATTTCCCATGTAGAAGCATAAATTATTCTGGGATTATTAGGATCTAAAATTATATCCCCTACCCCTGCCTTATCACTAACATATAAAATTTTCTTCCAAGATTTTCCTCCATCGATAGATTTATATAGACCTCTCTCTTTATTTGGCTTCCATAAATTACCAATTGAAGCAAAATAAACAATGTCAGGATTTTTAGGATGAATTCTTATTCTAGAAATATGTTCAGTGTTATTTAAACCTATAAATGACCATGATTTGCCAGCATCTGTACTTTTCCAAGCTCCTTTACCTGACGAAACATTACCTCTTAATGTTTGCTCGCCCTCACCAACATAAATTATATTTGGATCGCTTTCAGATACAGAAACTGAACCAATTGAACCACCAAAGTATCCATCTGAAATACATTCCCATGTATTACCAGCATCTTTAGTCTTCCATACACCTCCTCCTGCGGTTCCCATATAATACAAATTATTGTTACCAATTACACCAGATACAGTTCCAGCTCTTCCTCCTCTAAAAGGACCAACCAATCTCCATTTAACTGAATTATATAGTGATTCCGGATAAGATATTGTAGTAGTCTTTGTTTTAGTTCTTTGAGAAAAAGATAAATTGGTTGAAAAAATTAATAATAATAGAAAGAGTATATTTTTCATTTTTAGATTATTTAAGAATTAAAGTTATAAGATAATAAATTATCAATTAAAATCAATAAATTGACAAATTGTCAGTCTTTATATAAATTTGCGAAAAAATACATTAATGTTAAAGTTTAAAAATAAAATTTTTTCTAACAAAAAAGTATATATAGAAAGTTACGGATGTCAAATGAACTTTTCCGATAGTGAAATAGTATCTTCAATTCTTTTAAAAAAAGGTTTTAACCATACAAAAATT
>Ga0066836_10001684_pt1 | contig 11681 bp, 21 predicted proteins | sample ETNtaG_18_FD_71568 | JGI IMG/M metagenome (GOLD analysis project Ga0066836, IMG submission 71568) | Marine microbial and viral communities from oxygen minimum zone, Eastern Pacific Ocean - ETNP201302SV91 | ecosystem: Environmental > Aquatic > Marine > Oceanic | place: Pacific Ocean: Eastern...
TTGCTTGCAACCTAGAGTTCGATACCGCAGACTGGGACCCCGAAGAAACTCAATGGGGTGCGATGGTCATTGAAGATGTGGACACAGAAGAAGAATGGGTGTTCGACTGATAGGGGGGCGAAAGCCTCCCTTTCCCTTTAACAATTAAATAAGGAGACAATATGAAATTCTCAGAACTACTTGATGATTTTGCAATCGACGAAGCGACCATGCGTGTAAACGACATGCGATTCGGCGACGTGATTCATACAGTAGAAATAAACATGAAAGAACATCTCGGAATTTTTGATGATGTTCAAGAGAAACTAGTTTTAGAATTTGCTCGGTTAATCCAAGCAGGATCTGATAACCAGAAATTCTTGGCGGATGACTAATCTGTGTAAGATTTGTCAAACAGAGGAACATTCCGAGTGTTGGGAGATAGAGCCTGACCTCGAATGTTCTTGCTGTATTGACACGATGATAGCAATACTTACTAAACAACAACCGAACAGGTAGGAGGGGGTAACCCCCTGAATAGCCCCGACCTTTGACTTGCGAAAGCAGAGAGTCGGGACTGTTCACCCTTCTTTATAAAGACGGGACTGCCTGACTAAAAGACCTGTATAGTCCCGAGGTTTCTTTATATATCGGGACGTGCAAGGGTGTGAAAAGAATTATAAATCAGAGGTTGTGATACTAGTATTGACTTGGATACAATAGATATTGACATAGAGCGAGATGCTTTTGCCCAGTGAGGGTTGGCGATAACGCAGAGGGATAGTAGACCAGTAATGGTTTATCAGGTACTAGGTAGTACTAGTACCAGCAAAACAGTGGCAACACTGAAGGAATCAAATCTGTTGCTATCACCACATTGAGGTTAATAGCCTTGATCAGTAGAACGTTTGAGGCATCAAACTCCATGTCAGGTGGTACTGAACACCACGCTATGCCGAGTTGATCACGGTATAAGTTCAGTTAAATCGAGGGATGAATTTAAACCGAGCGAATCCCGAATGCCACCACACCCTTAAATCTAATGTTTGAAAAGTTGAATGACTTGGATACAATAGATATTGGCGCAGTGAGAACTGCGTCATTACAACTAAATAAACAGTAAGGAGACTGTAAATGAGTAACAACTCACAACTCCCACAATGCTGGCAGGACTTCAATGACGTACTGCAAGCAGGGATTGACCGTGTTATTTTATTCGGACCGCCCGGAACTGGCAAAACTTTTGCTGGATTAAATTCGGGTACAGATGATGACAGTGGAGCATGGCGTTTGGTATGTACCGAAGACATGACTAACTTTGATGTAACTGGAGGGTTCCTACCCGATAGAGAAGGTTCATTCAAGTGGCATGACGGAAGTGCTATTAAAGCATGGCGTGGAAATGGAATTACTGGTGGTCGCCTCGTCGTAGACGAGATTGACAAAGCCGGTGGTGACGTGTTCGCAACATTGCTTGCCATGACAGATACAGTTGAATCTGCTAAGTGGGAAAATCCTGCTACTGGGCGCATAGAGATTCCGCGTGAAGGTTTTAGTGTCATTATGACAACTAATATCGAGAACATGGAAGAACTGCCTAGTGCTTTAAAGGATAGATTCCCATGTGCAATCCGTATCAATGAACCTCATCCTGACGCATTACTTGATCTTCCAACGAATATCAGGGAATACGCAAGGAAGATGGCAGATGCGGGTGATCGCAGAATCAGCCTTCGCCAGTTTTACGCCTACGGACAATTAAAGTCCTCATGGGGTGACCAGCGAGCCGCGGAACTTATCTTTGGTGAGCGTGCCGAGTCTTTCCTAGATGCTGTCGCAATTGACACCATCGATGGAACGCAGATACGCGAATAGTTCAACACGGTCAGGGGGGTGGAAACACCCTCCTACCCTTACACCTAATGTTTGAATAGTCGCAAGACTTGGATACAATAGGTATTTCATTAGATATTGACTATAAATAAGGAGATTGATAATGTCTTTGAAAACTGAATATGCACAGGACCTCCGACCTTTGCCTGAATTAATCAGGCGTAAGGATGGAGCAAACGACGAGCCTGCTGAATGGACTATTGATCCATGCGCGGCAGAGCGAGGCGTTCCTAGAACTGCTGTCTTACATAGGCACATGGTTACACCAGTCCAAAACTTTGAATTGGATCGTGTAATACGTGCCCATGAAATGATGCACGCGAAAGTTTCGCCGGGAAATCGGCAACCTTGGGTGGATCGTGGTATGGCAACAGATCGGGCGTTGGTATGTGCCGAAGAAGCAAGAGTGAATTTTCTTTGCAGTAAAGCAGGATTTGACATGGATTTGCTAGAAGACGGCACAGAACTAAACGCAGGAGAACGTATCGCAGAGCGAGGCGATTGGGCTGAAGCGGTCTACTTTATGGCTTGCTTGGCAGGTACTGGTGGAGTAAATAAATACTTGACTGGTATCCGTCGACACAAACCACAATGGGGAAACCGACTCAGGAGAATAGGTCAGTTAGTTCTTAAAGAACTACGACACATTTACCGATATCAACCTAAGAGCCTGTCTAGCACGTACACATCCACAGGGATGCTAGATCCTAAGAACGAACTCGTAAATGGGTTCTTTCACACGGAAGCAATAGCAGAATACTTGGATCGTCTTGCCGATCCTTCCGGTCAGGAAGAAGAAAGTAAAGACGAAGAAGAAGAATCCTCATCTGAAGAAGATGGAGAAGAATCTGAAACAGGTAAAAGTAAGGATGGTACTAAAACAAAAGGTCAAGTTGGTTCTTCGGAAACCAGCAGAGATGACGAACCTCCAATAACAAAAGAGGATTTGGAATCTATCAAACCTGTTAGTGCTGGCGATGCTGGAGCGTGGGCGCAGTTGAATGTGAAAAAGCAAAACCTAACTCGGCATGTTCCGGGTGGACTAGGAAAGCGCAGGATCGCATCCAACATGGGTCGTAACCCGAGAAGAATAGGAAGAATGTTCACCGATCCGCAGAAGCGAATCTTTGACCGTAAGGTAAAAGGTAATGGTGGAGTTGTTCTTATCGACTACTCAGGTTCGATGGCTTTGTCAGAAGCAGAGGTGCTAGAAATAATGGAGTCGGCTCCGGGATGTACCGTTGCCTGCTACAGCACCAATGACTATGACCATGACGGCGCAATCAATTGCTGGGTTTTGGGAGAACGAGGTCGAATGACCACGAAGATTCCCGAATCGAGAGTTGGGAACGGCGTAGACCATCCAGCCTTAGTGTGGGCAATCCAACAAAAGCAACGACGCAATGCACCAGTAGTATGGGTGACAGATGGCGGGGTGCTTGGACCGGGATGTGGCTACACAGATCAGTTGGCTATGCAGTGTATAAAAACTTGCATAAAGTCTAAGGTTCTCATTCGGAATGATGTCGAAGATGCAGTCGAATTGTTGAACGATCTTGCCAGTGGTAAGAGAGTGAAGCAGTGGTGGCCTCAATACTTCAAGACAACATACGAAAGAGTATCCGGCGTAAAGTTAACAATCGGAACCTGATGCATTAAGAACTTGGGGGGAGGCAGAAATGTCTCTCCCCAATACCCTTTTACTAAAATAAACAAAGGAGCAATATGACAAACATACTTGTGGTATTAGACGGAGGACTCGTACAAGAAGTACGAACCGACGCACCAATACCTAGTGACGTAAACGTCGTTATCGTTGACCACGATGCGGACTCAATAAACTGGGGACAACCCCATTTAGATGGACCGCCTGATGGAACGATTGTTATGCCTAATGGTTCTGACGCATTTACCCATAAGCCTTGGATAGGTCCATTGGATATGGATGCGCCTGACACGAAGGCTGTATTCGACTACCATTTAAGTAACACAACATAGGTCGCATGAGGCAGGAGTTTTCTGATTTATCAGTCTCCTTTCTCCTGCCTCCTGTTTAGGGGAGGAAGTGAATTTCCAATTGGAATGAAACTTTCTCCCCACTTTCCCTTTAACCCCGCAGCGCGGGCCTTTCTACCATTGAAATCTTTTAAAGATTTTGAAAGTAGAAGTTCCGCCCGGGTAAAATGCCATGCAAATTGCATGGTTTTGAAAACTGAATAGCGCGATAGGATAGCAACATGAATGAAAATGATGCACGTTCGTTATCAGACATAGTAGAAGAACTAAGCGAGAATAGTATTAACTGGGATGAATCTTTAGAAGGTTTACAAGGTGATGCTGATACAGCGAAGTTCGACGTTATAACCTCACGGGTCCAGACAGTGATAGAAAACTGGATGAACACAACCGTGTGGGCTAAAACACCAGAAGAATTCGGTGAGCCATTGATTGTCTCAGTAGAGAAACAAGATGACACCACCATGGAAACGAAGTTAGGCGAACTAGCCTCGGTCCAGTTCTTAGGTGTATTAGCACGACTGTGTGTGAAAGCGGATGTTGATATAGATCCTCGAATTATCTTTGCTAATAAACAAATGATAATGCAAGCCGTCGGATGTCTGATGGTTGAGGGAATTATGGTAGCCAATGCGCCCGGCTGGTCTGATGAAATGGACAAAGCGTTAGGGGATGTAAGAGAGTCCCGATGGACTCAAGCATTCTTTAGCCCACATTCTGAGATAGTAAAACAGCGGGACGTTTCTACCGACGACGAAGAAAAGGAAACAGATTCTGAATGAGTCCCGTGTGGGGTACTGTACCGCCGAACTTAATAGAAGTAAATGCCTGCCCGTGTAAAGAGGTAGGCCATTGCAAATGTTCGGAAGAAAACAATTGTGGATGTGATTGCTGGAAGCAACATACGCCATCATAGTTCTACTTACGAAATCTTTAAAAGATTTTGAATCTAGAACTTTACGCCCCGGTAGAACTTCTACTGGAGCATGATCCGGCAGTGTCCACAAAATTCTAACTGGCCATGAAACTCAGGGTCAGTTGTTTCACGTTCACAAGGGTACGTCTTACCACATGGTTCCAATACTTGGTCACCAGTTAAATACTGGCGTAAAATATCTACTTTTGTAGGAATCGGAGCGGCGGCTGGAGGAGGTGCAGGTAAACCCTGTTCTTCTTCCAGTGCTTTCCGTATAACAATCCCACACCATTCGTTCATTGTCGTACCCAGAGACTGAACATGATCGACTAATTCGTTACGAATTCTGCCGGGTAAATGTAATATTGTCTGGACCGACGCATGTTCTGGATACTTTTTAGGAGTTTTCATACTTGTCAGGTTGCCTTACTAGTCTATTACTTGCTATACTTAACAGAATTTTTTGCAGCGAACTCGCAGCGGCCCGGAACTACTATTGAAATTCTTTAAAGATTTTACAACACTTCCGGGGGCCGGGGGTACTTTACGGGAAGATCCTTATTTTGAAAGGGTTCAGCGACGGTCTTCCCCGGGCCGTCAGCCTACAATCGAAATTCTTTAAAGATTTTGAAAATACCCTCCGGGCCAACCAGACAGCGAACCCAGATAAGAACTACGAATCCCTATCCACTAAAGAAATAAGATACTCAGTGACAGTAAGATCATACGCCTCGGCGTGATCAATCATTTGATTCTTTATATGAGCAGGAATGCGCACAGTTAAAGTAGTCGAAGTACCTTCTTTGGCTCGCTTAGGTGGGCGACCAGTCTTAGGATGATTCGCTTCAGTGTATTCCATTAAACAATACCTTTCGTATTGACCCGTGCTGGCCCGGAACTACTATCGAAATATTAGCAGAATTTGAATAATATCCTTGCATACCCTTTTGAAAACTTAATAACAACCTGAGGAAAAAAAGATCCTTGATTAATGAGCATTTACTGGCTATTGTATACAGTACAACCAGACGGTAAAGCATCACGACAGGTTCTTCCCTCCTCTCTTGCCTGTCAATGCTGGTCCTCACCGGCTGTTGTAAGGCAAGGGGTCGGGATTCTCTATAGGGTGGCTTGAGTATAAGAGTCCCGGCTCTTTGTCTCATGCTATCTAGTAAGAGCGGGACTGCAAAACCACACAGAAAAACTACCTGTATACGCCCCGCAAAAAAGACTCACCATCCAAACAACGGGACGGCCTCGCCTCTCCCTTCTAAAACCAGAGCGAACAGGCGTTCGGTCTACCAGCAATACCAACACCGATACGCTTTGGCGAATACCAAGCGTATCTGTGTTCAAACCAAATCACAACCTCCGACACAAAAAAATATCTACTGCATAACCCCTCAGCAGGATCCGCAGCGCGAACGATTCAACTGTCGAAATCTTTAAACAATTTGCAAACTACGGTACGGGCCACCCGGTTCCCGTGCAACTTGCGCTCCGCCGTCTGGTTCTACAAAAATAATGCAAAGATTTACAAAGTAGCAGTATGGGTCGTACCCTCCCTACCTACTATAGGTAATGGTACTACTACTAATAGCAACAGTACACTGCTACTAATAACAGTAGGACTACTACTACCAGTAACAGGACACTACTACTAACAGCAATAGCACTACTACTACAGCAACAGAAACTACTACTGTAGTAACAGCAGGAAAACCCATACAACAACAAAAGAAAAGCAAAAGACAAAAAATCCGACACGCGACCTAAAATTTATTGTTATTTGTTGGTGGTTTGGTTTGGGGGGTTTTGGTGTTGGGGGGTGTTTATTGGAGGATTGTTAGGAGTATGACGAGTCCTGTTATTAGTGTGATTGCTAGGATTTCGCATAGTCTTATTGCTTTGTCTGTGGTTTTGTCTATGTTTTTTAGGTTCATGTTGGGTGGGTTGTCCTGTTTGTTTCGCCTGTGGGGTATCGGGGTTTTTTGGGGGTGTTGTTTTTGTTGAGTTTTTTCATTCGTTTTTTTTGTGTTTTTTTCAGGTGACGTTTCGCTTGTTTAGAAGTTCGTTTCACAGAAACCCTTTCTTGTTTTTGTTTTACTACATAGTAGGGATTCCAGCGAATTTAGAGAAGGGGTGGTTTCGTAGGGAATTGATGCGCCCTTTTTCTTTTCGTGTGTGTTAATAGTTTCTTTCCCCTAAGTCTTCTTCGTGTTCGTACATTTCCCATGCGTCGTTTAGTATTTCGTCGTCGTCGTATCCTTTTCCCATTGATGCGTCTATTAGCATTTGTCCTATTGTTTCCGCTTCGGGGGGTGTTAGCAGTGTTTGTTTGCTTCCTATCATTAGGCGTATGTCTTCTGTGCGTGTGTTTATTTCTATCTCAGTGTTTTTGTATTCGATGAAGTATGTTTCTATCATTCTGTTAACCATTCGGGGTGTTTGAGTGTCCAGTTTACTGTTCGTTCAAATGATTCTTCTAGTGTCATGGGAGCATCCCATCCGTACTCTTTTAATTTGCTTCCATCTAGTGAGTATCTAAGGTCGTGTCCCGGTCTGGATGAGTGAAAGTCCACTAATTCGTAGTGTGGTTTCATTTGAAATATGTCTGCAATCATTTCGACTATCTCTAGGTTGTTGATTTCTTTCTCTCCTGCAATGTTAAAGCGTTCAGGTTCGGGAGTATCGTCGTCGTATTCGAGAACATTGACGTTATTTAGGATGTGTTGCACTGCATCAGCGTGGTTTCTTGCGTGTAACCACACTCTTGCACCTATATCCCAGTTGCCATCTTCTCTTTCTTTGCCATGCACTTCTATCTTCTCTTTGTGCAGAATCCTTTTCATTACCATTGGAACGTATTTCTCTGGGTGCTGTCTTTCTCCAAAGTTATTCATAGTGTTTGTGACTATCAGTGGTACTCCGTAGGTTCTCCAGTAGGAAAATGCGATCATTTCTTGTGATGCCTTTGATGCCGAGTATGGATTCGAGGGGCGTAACACTTCTCCTTCTTGGTGGGAATGTCCGTAAGGAGCAGGACCATATACTTCGTCTGTGGAAATTTGAATGAATTTCTCTGGTTGTATATCACGGGCGTATTCGAGCATGTTTAGAACTAGATTCACGTTGTTTTGCACGAAGGGAACTGGGTGGGTGATAGACCTGTCCACATGAGAGTCGGATGCCATGTTGACTATGTAGTTAACATCACCGATAGTTTCCTTTAGTTGCTCATGTATGGGTGCGCGGAGGTCGTGCCACACTATTGAAACACGATCAGGATCGTATGCTTCTATCTCTGTTAAGCGTTCCACCCTGCCCGAGAACCTTAAAGCATCCATAATAACTATATGCCAGTCAGTATTCTTTAGCCAGTGTTCGACTGTATGACTACCTATAAATCCAAGTCCACCTGTAAGCAGAACCCGAGTTCCCATTTACTAACCCTGTCTACTCCATCCAGATGTCCAGTGTCCTGACCATCTGATTCTGATAATCTTCTTGAGTATTTTCATCATCAACAAGTACATTATCTTCTGCGTCACCGTGCATGTGGGATGGTTCTGGGGGCTACTTTGCAAATTCTTTAAAGATTTTAAAAACTTCCTGTAGGGGAAGTATCTTTCGATTTTGGAAATAAAATCTGCATATTCTTTGTGACATTCGTCACATCGAGGTTGGTTTTTGCTATTCCTGCTTATATGGTACTAGTCATACATATAACAAGTAATAAGAAGAAGGAGTTACTAGTGAGCAATAAGTTCTGCGATATGTGTGGAGACACCAACGACAGTGTTGGTTTCTCAGGATGCGCTCATCCTGAACATGCAGACATAATGATTTGTGACCTGTGTGACATAGACGGTTCGTTGTATAACGGCTGGTGTCACGAAGCAGGCGAAGAAGGTGTTGATCCCAGCGTTGGGTATTCAATTATAAAAAATGAAGAAGGAGAAATATGAAAACAAAGAAATATACACATGGCGTTAGTTGGAGTCTTAACATCGAATCCGATTATGAAGATTTTGATGACGTTATGCGTAACGAACCTGAAGTAGTTGCTGATAGATTCAGCGACCTTTTGATGGATGTCCGGCAAGGACTCGAACTCGAATGTTTCGAGACACATGAAAACTGAAAACGTAAAAGAATTTGAATACGACGGTTATCATCCAACGATTGATTTCGCACAAAGTCTTGGTTGGGACAAAGACCCCGACCTTGATGATGACTATCTCGATTCAGAAGGCTACCTAGACACAGACAAAGCGCTCGATGAGGCGTTTGTGTTTATTCGCAGTTGTGGCTGGAAAATATTTGGAGAATAAAAAATGAAAATAGTTAAAACAGAGTTGACATTTGTTGTTGACGATCACATGGGATACGGAGATTCCGATCTTTTTGAAGTGAGTACGGGTTGGGACAATCTCATAGAGGATCTTTCCGACGCAGGATTCATACTGCTTGACAGCAGTAAAGAAACTGAATTGGAAGTCAAAGACTTGACCAGTAAACAGCAAAAGAATTACACCAAACTCGAAAACCAGTACCTACTGGACAAATTCGAGAACATGGAAGAAGGTGCAGAGTCAGATGAACTATACGCCTTATTGATAGAAAGAAAGGTTATAACAAGATAATGGCAAAATTTAAAACAGACACAACAGGATTGAAACCCAACATCGCAGAAGTTGATCACTGGCTAGAACTAGTCATTGATAAATCGTTAGCGAATGGAGATTCAATACAGCAATTTACTATCAATCTAAAAGAATTCGTCAAGCGTTGTGAGGAATACATCACATGCGATATCTAATGTTATTCGTTGGCTTTATACTCATCCAATCCGTTGGAGGCGTACTAATGGCAATGCTCATTACACAGAGTTTGCCATCCATAAAAGCATGGAAATCTTTTGATGAAAAAGAATTCTTTAGAAATATGAATCATTAAACAGAAGGAGAAAAAACAATAATGAAATCATGTCCAAGATGCGACGAGAAACGAATAGATCCTATGCAGGTTCTTAATAGTCTCAGTCGTACAACTAGAACAGAAGAATCCACACCTATATACGTATGTAACGTATGTGGAATGGATGAAGCCTTTGAAGATTTTTACAAAGATTCAGGGGCTACTCCACAAAATGAATGGCCTTTGAAAGAATTAGCCAATAAAGAATTGGTTGAGATGCTACAAAGGCAACACGACCTTTTCATAACAAATGAATTGGAAAACATAAACAATGTCTAAGAAACTTCAAACAAGAGGTGAGGGACTTCATGCAAGTCTCGACTTTCTTTTCGACCACGATGGAGAGGGTATACCTCCAATGTTGTGGGATTGGCTTGCCCAATTGAAAGCAGATTTAGATAGTGCATGGGATGAGGCATCTGAACTTGACCTAAGTTTTGATGGATTGAATGACGATGAACTCATCGAATGTAGAGAAGCATTGCGTGATAGAGCGCAACGCATAATGGCGCATCTGCATAACTACGCCGAATGGAAGGAAGACTAATGCCTAGTCAATACAAAATAACCATGATCGTTCAGCAAACAGATGAACAAGAAGAATTCAATAATTCACCTCACAGGTGGGACTTGGACTTCATGGGGAATTGGATTCCATCTGATATCGGAAGCACATGCCTAATAGAGGTTGAGGACATGGACTTCGATAGTGACCTGTCCACCGATATCGACCTGATAGAGGTGGGCTAATGCTTAGTTGCATTGTGTGTGAAGAAGAAAAGTCTGAACAAGATATAAGTCTTGAGTCGGATGACACAGTGTGTATCGACTGTGACGAGGAAGTCAAATGATTTGCTGTCATTGTGGAACAACTATACGACAAGTCATCGGGTTTAATTGGCGACCACCAATTTACTTCGATGTTGAAACAGGTGGAGATGTTTGCTGTGCAGACAAGTTTACCGAGAAAAACGAGAACGGGCAACACGAACCGTTTTCAAAAATATAAACAAATTTGCAAAGTGCAAACAAAATAGAGAAAGAAGGATACTAATGGATTTTAAAGCAAGAGGCGCATTTTTCGCGGCGAAGAAACTCGTCACGGGAAGTAAGAAAAAAAAGCGTCGTAGTAAAAAAAGTTATTAAAAATAGAGAAAGAGAGAACATATAACAATGGGTGACAGAGGAAATATAGAAATAGTGCAAGGAACAAAACTAGGCAACAATGGTGAACAACGTGCCTTAGACAGTGTGTATTTGTATACGCATTGGAGAGGTAGTCAAGTTTGTCAGGTCTTAGCAAAAGCCTTGAAAGAAGGACAAAGATGGGATGATCCATCATACTTAACTCGTATTATCTTTAACGAATTGCAAGGTACTGATCGTGAAGCGACAGGCTTTGGAATTGGTATAGGAATTCCTGACGATAATGAATATGCAATTCCAAAAGTCATTTGGTCAAATAATGAGAAACCGGAACTACGTGTTCATTACAACGGCAGAGATTTTTCACCGAATGAATTTATTGAAGAATACAACGAAGATAAAGCAGATGTCTGACTCAGGTGGTCTTTGCGATCATTGCAATACTAACTACATAGAGAACGGACACGGAATCTATGTGAACGACGATAATGATCGCATCTGCGACGTATGCGAAACCATCTATAAAAAAATAAGATAGACAACTAAAAATCACAACACCATCAAAAGCGACGAGGGACTCCTTCCCCTCGTCGCTTTTTTTTGTGTATAATTATCAATATGATTACAATAAAAGGCACTATCCGAGAAGAACCATTAAACGATAATGATGAATGGTATGACACATGGGATGGCAACATCGACACTATGCGTGTAGGGATAAGCAGACCACCAATACGCAAACCTTATCCAC
>Ga0066836_10001686_pt1 | contig 11679 bp, 11 predicted proteins | sample ETNtaG_18_FD_71568 | JGI IMG/M metagenome (GOLD analysis project Ga0066836, IMG submission 71568) | Marine microbial and viral communities from oxygen minimum zone, Eastern Pacific Ocean - ETNP201302SV91 | ecosystem: Environmental > Aquatic > Marine > Oceanic | place: Pacific Ocean: Eastern...
CAGATCCAGATTCTAAATCAAAGTGTACATTATATCCAATAGCAAACACAGAAACGATCTGTAATGTTGCATCATTAGAAAGTCTAACGTGACTTGTTTCCCACCCAGTTCTGTAAACTGCTTCTGGATCTAAATGATAAACAGTTGATACGTTGGTGGAGTTTGCTTCTTCTGCAAGTTTTGCTCCTGCACGTTTTACATAACTAATACCACTATAATCTCTAGAAGATGGATTATATTTTACAAATGCACGGTCATCTTTTTGAAGTGAAATACCAGTAAACTGGGCAACAACCATGGATTTAAATCCAGATGATTTGCTACCGTCAGCGTGCATACCCTGCATACCCCATACAGAACGTAAGGAGCAGTTAAAGATGTATGGAGAAGCACCAGATACTGTGTCAGTCTCAATAGTAACCGTAGCAGAACCACCACTTAAACCAGCAGCAGGACCAGCAGGTAAATTATCTCTTACAAAAGGTAATAAGTATGTGAATGTTGTATCACCAGTAACTCCTTGTACCTTTCCAGAAATATTATAATCATTTACATTAACACCACGAATCTTAATTGGAGTATCCGCTGTTAATCCATGTGGACTTGCTGTCGTTACTGTTACAATATTACCAGGTGTTGCACCATCACCAGAAATAATATTTGTTACATTAATTGGATCTGATTTAAATGCACCAACAATTTCCCATTCAGGTCTTTGCTTGGCAAAAGATCCTGCCTGTGATGGATATTTTTGATCAATCTCTCTACTAGATGCTCTATTATATGCATTAGAAACCTTACTATAATACATATCAAGGTCTGATAAATCATACCCAGATGCATCATTTACACCATCTGCATATTCAAATACAGTTAACTTATGGTGAGAAAATGTTGGTTTAGTCTGATTAGTTTCTGAGAAGTTTTGATGATCAGTATAGACAAGAGTAGCTTCATTACCGTCAAAAATACTAAATTGCCAAAAATAACAAGAACCAGTTATCCTAAAAATAGCACTAGTTGGAACAATAGTATCTGTTGGGTTTGGTACATACCTTGGTCTTATCTTTGTCTTTCTTAAATCTAAACCAACAATAGAAGTACCACGAGGAACAACTACACCACCATGAATACTATTATATTTGTAAAGAATATTATCTGGCTGAGTTAAATCAAAGTTAGAATTAAGGGTTAATGTAAGTGTATCTTGGGCAAATGAAGTTGTGCCAGCAGGACTAATTGTTGTTGCTACATTATTAACGTTCTTTATCGCATATCCTGGTCGGTTATCAACAACGTGCTCACCAGGAAAGAGTAAAATAGTAGTTTTTTCTACTATATCATTATCATTTCCACGCAAATATGAGAACCTCGCTGCTTCGATAAGTGCTCTCTGTATCGTTTTAAAGGGTTTTGTCAGCGAATTACCCTGATTTTCTATACCGTCTGTGGCATCAAGGTCATTTGGATTTACATACAGAATCCGCCCTTCGGTATTCTTTATGAAATTTTCTAATTTATTAAGAGGCATCGGAGAATATTGGCCAAGATATTTCTATGTTCTATTTAGCTTGGATAGATTACCCAAATTCTAAGTTGAACGAAATTGATATCCTATCTTCATTACTTCTGTTTGGTTGAACACAGTGATAAAGAGAGGATGGAAATAAAAGCATTTTACCTGAGCCAGGAAAAAGTTCATATTCTGGGTGGAGAACCATTTGTTCTATAAAATTTTTATTATAAACAGAAATCTCTTTAGAACAACTGAAATAAGATGCATTTTGCAATACTATTCCACCACTGTTCTTAGGTAATTGTAACCAACATACACCAGACATATGTGATTGTGGATGCATATGAGATTTATTATATCCCCCATTACCATTTATATTCATCCATAATCCAGTCAATTTATACTGAAAATCATTACTAAAAGTATCACTATTAGATTGAAAATAGTTAGTAACATTCTTCGTAATAAAATCCTTTAAAATATTTTCAAAAAAATGATACTCATTATTGGAATGCCACCCACCCTCATTTGACAGGTTCAATCCCTTTGGATCTTTCTTTTGTTCATTATATACAAATTCAATTATATTATCCTTTACTTCTTCAAAATCCTGGATATCTACTCCATGAATAATAGTTGGGAATAATGGTATTACTGGCATTAAGTCTCCGCACTCCCACCTGTTCTCTGTCTTCTAATATATTCCTCTTCTTCCTTATCCTTAGAAAGAGGGGGATAATCTTCTATTCCTGCCTGTTCCATGCATTCTTCATAGAACATCTCTGCTAATTCATCTTCGCTTTTTTTCATGAATTGCTAAATCCGCATACTCTATTCTTTCTGGTTCCAATAAATCAGTTACAACTTCCAATACATCCATGAACTGTTCTGTTGTTTCACACGTAACCCTTTTCTCTTTTCCATCATCACTAATGATCAAAAAAGTTCTAGTACATACATCTATGACAGTACCTTTAACAAAATCATCATCCATACAAACTCTTCTAATACTAAGGTATAATACCCTAGTTAGGTCAATTTGTCAAGCCTCTCCTCAATGGCATCAACCTTTTTGGACAATTCTTGAATCGCTGCTGTAAGTGCTGGAATCATTTGTTTCTTATCCAATCCTTGATAAGATTCTGGATTCTCACTCCATAACCTGTAAGATTCATAATCTGAATTATCTAATGCTTTTTTAACATCCTGAGCAATAAAACCCGTTTCTCTTTTTCCACGAGTATGTTCATTATAATCAATATCTTTAAATGTAAAACTTACTACTGGTATTTGATTAACAAAGTTTAATGCACCTGTAAATGGTACAATATCTTCTTTAATTCTTTCATCAGAACCTTGATCCTCAAAAACATCTCTAACTTTATACTGAGCACTACCAAGATCAAACAGATTATTAAATGTTGGAAGTAAAGATCCTTGAAAACGTAACTCCTGTGATGATGAAGTAAGATCATAATACAGTCCAGCAGTTGCACCACCAGCAGCATTAAATCCACTTATTGAAGTAACCACACCAATAAATTGTTTTGCTGTTATGATGCCACTATTACTAATAGTTACACCAAGACCTACTTTAACCTGAGATTGATTAAATTCAATCTGATTAAGAAGGACTTTATCACCAACAATATCATCATAAAAATATGATTTATCATGGAAAAGTGATTTATCATTATGTACCTCTAAATTCTCAGAATCTTCCCATGCACCACCAAATAAATCTATCATACATCTGTACCTACATCTACCTTAGACAAATCTGGTTCCTTAACTTTAAGGAAATTACCAACATTAACCTTACCCATCCACCCTTTATAAGGAGCAAGATTTCCCAACCACGCTTTTGCACGATGCATAATCATACTAACCAAATCTATTCTATTCTCTGCTTTAATTAAAATACTACCACCAGCAACCAGAGAAATATCATCAGCAGCATCAAGATATATACTTGCTCCTTTTATTTTAATCTTTCCATTCTCCTCAGCAGTAATCCAAACATCTCCACTCTTTCCAGTGATAACAATATCAACAGAAGGATTAGATGCATTTTGACCAGCAATCATTTCAATTCTCTGGTCATTATAGATGTTCATAACACCCGTACCAGACATACGAATTACATTTTTATCCCCATAAGGACTGTATCCATAGAATCCATAAACAGTACTGCCATCATTTCCCATTGTAGGATTACCAGTATCAATGGTAAACCAAGGACTAAATTGGTCATACTGTCTAATTTGCCAATTTTTATTAGGTGCTTCTGCCATTTAAGTTACACAATCGATTACTTCTTTAACTTCACCCTGATATTCTGGTTTTGGTTTTAGTTTTGCTTTAAGTATAGCACCATATCCAACACTAGAATCAATAGAAATCTGAATATCTTCCGAATCCTTAACTTCAGGTAAACTAGTTATATCAGTATTTATTTTACTCACAGAAAGAATCATACCACCAGTACCAACCTGTATAGTATATTTCTGCCCAACACCATCAGTTACCACATCATCTTGATCATAATTATTTCCAGGTTTGACAACTATCACTTCATCAATAATATAAGGTGGTTCTGATTCTGGTGTTGCCTTAGAGTCAGAAACTGGATAATTTTCACCTTCTGAAACAATATAGATATCAGTTATTTGCTGATATGTTGGAGATTCTTCATTATAGTCTATTACTGCTCTTGCAATAGCACCATATCCCTGATTACAATTATCAACTATTTCAATAAATGGTGGAGTTTCATATTTCTGTCCAGGATTTGTAACATCAACTGCTAATACACTACCTGTTGTACTTCTACCTTCACCAACAGTAGATCCAAGAATTGGTACAGCAGATCCATCATACCCATTACTTCCAAATATTTTTACTTCTGGTGGATTACAAGTTGTATCTTTTTCTCCACTACATTCTCCACCATCACCATTCGCTTCATTAAGAATATCACTAGGAGATGGAACATTGGGGAATTTTGGTCCAGTACCAATACCGAACTGTGTCACATCAGCAAGAGGATTCTTTCCAGGAAGATCACATGCACTAGCACCCATTACTTGCCCAAGTAAACCTTCTACTTTTTCCCTAAGCATACCACCAATATCAAATCCACCTGGCATAATTTTACTTATACCACCCAATAATGGTCCCAATCCACCAGATATTCCACCAATAATTTTATTCATCATTCCACCAAGGAACTGATTACCAATACAACTCTTAAATTTCTTAACACTACCAGCAATACCTTTTAATAATCCTTTAATAGCATTACTCATGCCACCAATAATATTATTGGCAATACAAGGCATAGCAGTTTGCATTGCATTTAATGGACTTTCAAGAGCTCTTTGAGCAGCAACTCCTGCCATATGTGCAATACGATTACTCTTAGTTGCCAAGTATACCATAGTCTTAACTTTTTTATATAATTTTTTTAATCCACCATTTGCCAAAGTAGAAACTTTATCATATGCATCATATACCATACTACCAACTAAACCAGTAGATAAATCACCAATATGAGAAGTTATACTACTAATAGCACCATTAAGTCTTTGATCCAATACCCCAGTCAACCCTGCAATATCTGCACCACCAGTAATAGATTGAATTTTACCAACAAAATTATCAACTGCTACTGAAATTTTTTCTATTGTACTCGTTACAGATGTACTAGCACCAACAATTGTTTGACCAATACCATCAAAAGCAGTTCTGGCATCTTCACTAATCATTGAAGCAATATCACCTGTTACATGTCTAGGCATTACTAATGCCTTAGCATTAGATTCACTAGATTCAGAACTACCAATATAAGCACCATCATTTGTAATCTTACTGGTATACCCAGTATAAGGTCTAAAAGGACCAGCATATTGAGTACTAGCCACTTCTAATGTTCTACCAAGTAAACCTTGAATTACAGGAACCTGAGCATTATCACCATCTAAGAAAAATCCATAAACAGTATCACCAGGAGATATTCTTATAGTCCTCCTTCTACTTCCACCACCAGACCCATCAGTAGTACCAATTAAAACCTGAGACCAAGGAAGATCATTATCTGGAAGTTCAGTAACATCATCGGGATGATATCCCATAATACGAACTTTATATCTATTTCCCCATCCAGATCCATTGATCTGATCACCTTGTGCATCTTCTGGTGCAACTTGACCGATCCACCAACGGAAACCATCTCGTCCTATAAAATTAGTTTTTAATAAAGATTCCTCTATTGACATTTTAGATTACCTTATGTGTTCGTACCATATCTGCCGAACGTATCTCTTATAACTTTCATAGAAGTCCAAGATCCATCTGGACTAAAATGATGACATAACTCTTTAATCATATATAGACCACTCTGATCAGGATCATACTCATTTAGACTCTCAGTACTTGATAATGGAAACTGACACTCAATTATATCACCAGCACTTAAATTTGTATTTGATGGTACAATCATATTCAATGTTTGAGTGAATAAAGTATTATATCTCATAAGTGCCTGAGATTGATACTGCATAGGATCAGCATTAGTTGCAGTTGAAACTCCAACTTCAAAAGTACCAACATCTAAAACCTGAGTTATAACTCTTGATGGTAAATCTCCAAGAGTTTCTTCTCCACCTTCATCTAATGGAGGTAAACTTATTTCTTTACCAAGGTTTTTAGAATTACCAGAGTAATCTTCAAGTTTAAATGTCTTAGATGGAAAAGTGAAATTTAACGGATTATAGAATACTCTATTACTAGAATATGCACCTAATCTAAGTTTCTCTATAATATCCTCATTTTTAGAAGTATTGTATGAAATAATATTATGATCATGATCATCTTCTTTCCTACTTACTTCCGTATAAGTATAAATTTCCTTTGGCGATTGAGAAATTAAATCATCAAGTGATTTAAACTTATAAGAATCTTTTGTTTGATAAAAAACAAATCCTGCTGTTCCATCTTCACTTGAAGTTTCAGGGACAGATTTTGCTGCTAACCACGTCAATATTGTGAATGGTTTTCTCATATTACCAATAAAACCATATGTATTTTGAGTAGTATCTACTTCAACAGTTTTACTAGTTGCCAAATATTCTTTTAAAATAATATCAACAGACTCAGAGATTTGTAATGTAGATGGAAACTTTCTACCAACTCTTGATGTTTCATTAGTAATACACTCTTTTGATGCCAAATTTAATACAAAACTTTCTTTCTGTGTTTTACTAATAATATTTGAAATACCAGAAACATAAAGATAATCATCTTGATTAGTTGAAAAATCTAATCCAGGATTATCAGGACTATTACCTTTAATTTTTAATGCAACTCTTTCACCACCTCTCAACGGTAAACCATTATAAATCGTTTGCAACTCTCCACCATCACCACGAATAGCATTACCAGTTGTATAAACTTGAATCTTCGCAGTAATTGTTGGAGAAAATATATCTTCGTAGTAATCAATCGAAACAGCACCACCCGATATATCAACAGTTTTTGAACGATCTGCTGATTCTAATAGTATCTCTTCGTATATTGATGGGTCTATTGCTGCCATTTATGTGTACTGTAGACTATTTAAAGTGATCTGTCTTGCTAGTTCACGTGAACTATTTAACCACCTAACCTTCGTAGATGATCCCCCAGCAGATCCACCACCCGATTGTGCTGTTGAAGATGGTTGTTTTTGAACATAGACTACCCTACCTCTTCTTTCTGGTGTTATATTGGAAGATTTACTTTGGAGATTTTGTCTTTCTAGAAGATTTCCTTCGGGATAAATCTCCACACCAATATTCTTTTGCCATCCATCACCAGTCCATGTACCTAAATTGGGTTTAGCCTTAGCCGGTGTAAATATACCCTTTTCTTGTATTGGTTTTTGACCAAACATTTCCCGTTCTTGATTAACGGCATCCATATCTTCTTGGGTTAATGTATTAGCCCAATTATCACCTGCTTCCTGATCAGTAGGAAGTATCCCAGACATATTAACTAATGGTGTTTGAGGTTCTGGTGATTCTACTTCTGGTGGTTTATTTTTCTTATCAAAATCAAATGCATTACCAGTTACAAGATCACCAAAACCAGCAAGACCTCTCATAAAACCTTGTGGTTTATCCTTTTCTTCTGTTGTATTTGGTGTTTGATCTTGTTTATCAAAATTCCAAGTATCACCAGTAATAGCATCAGCAAATCCAGTAAGACCTCTCATAAAACCTTGTGGTTTCTCTTCTTCTTTCTGTATTTCTTCTAGTTGTCCTTCTTTTGATTCAGTTTCTGCTTGATCTACACCTTCCGTATCAACTGGCTGCTGTTGTATTTCTCCTCCTCCACCACCAGATCCATCAACAGAAAATGAATCAGACATTAATTTAGCCTGAGACATCTCTTGATCAATCAATCCAAGTGATAATTGTACTTTAGTAATTGATCTCTTTAATTTTCCTTCCGAATCACTAAAATCAAATTTTAATATATTACTCAATGTTGCAGTTAAAATACCAAAAATTCCACTAACAAATAATCCAACTCTCTGAACAAATCCAGATACAACACTAACAAGTCTATTAATTTTTGTAATTACACCTTTTATTCCTTCAATAATTTTAGGTAAATCATTGATAATCCAACCAAGAGCTATAACAGATACAACATCCAATACCCTCCCAAAAAATCCTCTGGTACTATTAGCAATAACTGCTCCTAGATTTCCAACCCTTCTTCTAGCACCACCAAGAGTTGATAATTCTGCCGTATCCTCAGCATTCTTTCTTTGAACTGCTTGTCTTCTTCTATGAAAATTTACACCCTCTAATTTTAGTGCCTTTCTTTTAATGGCATTACGTTCAATTAAATTTTCTTGTAATTGTGTTGCTGAAGATCTAGCCTTAGATAGTCCCTCACCAAACGAAGAAACTGAATCTTGTATTGCTGCAATACTTAAATTAGACTTAATTAAACTCTTTTTAACTTCTGCCATAATTTATGCCGCCACTACATTAAAATTACTTTGAGCAGACATAGCATAGATATTTGATTCATCTTTAGATGATATATTGGGTGTGGCATTAACTGGTCCATTTGGATTCCCACCACCACTTGGAATAATTCCAGACATATTAACTGCTGGCAATTCAATAACCGTAGGAGGTAATTCTTTTAATGGACCTACTGCTTCTGGACCCCATTTTCCATCAGCACCACCTGAAATTGGATTGAATATTTGCCCTTCACTTCCCATATTATCAAAATCAGTAGCACCACCTGTTACTGCATCAACAACACCAAGTGTTTTACTCCACCATCCACGTTCTTTTTCTTGCCCAGGAACAGCCTGCTCAGTAGGTTGTACATTAGGTTGTACAGCACCACCACCAGCAGGATTTGCAAGAAATTCTCTTGCTGCTGTTACTTGTTCATGATTAAACAATTCAGGAGTCCGTACAATACGGGCTGCCTCCTCCATTCTTTGTTGGTCTATTTGAACATTCTCTTGTCCATCAGGAATTACGTTAAGGAAATCCCACCATTGATTATCTTTTTTTACTGTTTGTGAAAGATTACCCTGTTGATCTTGTGTTACACCCGACTGATTACCTTGTGATCCCATCCACCATCCAAGAGCAGCAGTCGACGCATATCCTACTCCCTTTATCAACGGATTACTTGATTTTGAAGCTATACGTGACATACCTGTCAAAGCACCAGCTTTTGGAAGCACTCGACCACCAGCACCAATTAAACCTCTCCAAGCTTGAGTAGCTAACTTTCCAAAAAATTTAAGAAGTGCTGCCAATGGTCTAACAACTAAACCTTTAATTACAAAAGAACCTATTTTTATACCTATACCGGCAATAGCAGTAATAATACTTCCTATACCAATAGTCGCTATTGCTAATACACCACCAATAGTAAGTGCAGATTTTAAAACAACATCTTTAATCTGCCTCATCAATCCGGTATTACCGTTTGCTTTTGCCCTCATCCATTCTATAAATTTATTACCCAACCACCCAACAACTAAAAATGCAAGTGTATTCTGTAATCTCTGAAAAATACCAGTTGCTGCAGCAGTAACCGTCCTAACTGGTGTCATTAATGCATTTTGAATCTTCTTCTCAGCAACACTTTCTTGTCCTTGTCTAAGTGCCTCCTGTGCAAGAATATCTTGTCTCTTTTGTTCGTTTGCTTCTCTCTGTTGTTCTAAAAAAGTATTTTGTGCAATTGTTTGTTGTACTTGTGCCAAAGATTGACTCATTGCACCCATTTGCATGGATATATTAGCAATCTGAGCAGAAACAGATCCTAATGCTAATGAATTCCTTTGTATTATACTAACCGATGCACTATCAATCGTTGATTGATTTCCACCTGGTATAAGACTATTTGTTGGTGTTACTTCAGCCATTATTTGCTGCTTGCTGTGCTTTTAGATTTTCTTCTTCAATATATTGTTTTAGAAGAGAAAGATAAACTTCCCTTTCCCACGGTATCATATTTTCTAGCTCTGTTAAGCTATATTTATGGTGTTGCATCATGGCAAAGTTAACTTTATAGTATGACTCAAGAGTTTCATGAGCCATACTTACCCGAAAAAACTTGTCAATCCTTCTAATACAACCTCACTTTCAACTTTTGTTTCAGGATTAGTTATTTTAATAGTATGAGAAAGTTTTGGCATTGTCTCAAAAAACTTTTCAACTTGTTTAAATTGACCAGAACTCAACTGTTCAATGAAATCAGAAAGTTCCTTCTTAGTACAATCAGATGATGCCCAAGATTCTTCTTCACTAAAAATTTGATCAACACAATTTGTAATTAAATTAAATGTATCATTAACTCCTATTTGTTCTGTTACAAAATTATTTTTAATAAATTCATTCATAGAAGGATATTTCATTCTAAGAGTAAGTTTATCATCTAATTTAATGTCTTTACTATGTTCTTTATTAGTCTGAACGTGAATTGAATCCAAATTAACTTTAACTGGAACCTTAGTTACATTATCATCAGGACAAGTAACTAAAATTTCAACATCCTCACCAACAGACTTACCCCTAACATTAAGGAATAAGTACTCAATATCAAATGTAGAAAGATCTTGTACTTTTACACCTCTACTTAAAATACAATTTGATATTACATCTTTAACTGCGGAAGCCATTTGCTTTGGATCTTCACTCTCCATAGCAATAATAAGAACTTTTTCTTCTTTAACTAGAAATGGTCTATATCTAATTTTCTTTCCAGTTGAGGGTATCTCCAATTCATAAATGGGAGTATTAATCTTTGGTAATGCCATACTATAATTCAGATCGTATATTTATATATAAGGGATTTAGAACATTTCAAATGTTGAAGCATTTCCTGACCCTAAGAAGGTTCCACCTAACGTATTTGCTGCTTGCAATCCTTTTGCAAAAGTACCACCAACTGCATCAGTAAAGATTCGTTGACCAATATCTCTATTAAAGAAATCTACATTAGGAACACTAATACCATTACTCTGCTTTCTTGGTGTAAATGAATTTAAATTTGCATTGCCACCAACATTGTTACGATCAAATCCACTCCACCATGCCTTAGAAGTAGTTTCTCCACTAATATACCTATCATAAGCAAAAGTTGCCATTACTTTTAAGACCTGAGATCCTTCATAAGAAACCTTAACATCATTAAGTGCTTTAGGAAATAACCCAATAAAAGTATATTCAATATATCGATTATAATCTCGCTCAAATTTAATAATTTTAACATTATCAGTTTTATATTGATCAGGATACCTCATTCTAAAATGATATCCAGGTTGTAATTCATTGCCACGAGATCCACCTGCAATAAATTGAATCCAATGCTCTAAAAATTTTAAAGATTTATAATCTTCATCAACATAAAATTCTAATTGCATATCCATAAAGATTCTCTGATGGGCATGTTTCTCCATCAAACCCATATGATTACCCCTTATCTCAGAAGTTCCTAAACTGCTTCCAGGTAAAGCAGCACTATTGCATAATAATCCAATCTCATCACCAACATATCTGGGTCCAACTCCCTTAGAAGAAAGATGTCTCATCAAAATTGAACTTAATCCACCGAATCTTACTTGATAATGAGAAGTT
>Ga0066836_10001687_pt1 | contig 11678 bp, 11 predicted proteins | sample ETNtaG_18_FD_71568 | JGI IMG/M metagenome (GOLD analysis project Ga0066836, IMG submission 71568) | Marine microbial and viral communities from oxygen minimum zone, Eastern Pacific Ocean - ETNP201302SV91 | ecosystem: Environmental > Aquatic > Marine > Oceanic | place: Pacific Ocean: Eastern...
CCTCCAAACCCACCGCCACCGCCACTCAATCCCTTTGACGTTCAGCCAAACCCATAGTCGCAAAGTCAAAAGACGGAGCAAGTACCCCGTTGCGTATGAGTGGCAGCCCGGCAGGGACTCGAACCCCGACTGAGAGTACCAAAAACTCCTGTGCTACCATTACACCACCAGGCTACGCGAATCACTATGAACATCACTCCGCCAAAGTCAAGAATGTTGCTTTTGGGCTTAGTTAACAGATGAAAGCGAAATACAAAAGAATAGTCCTGAAGATAAGTGGTGAAATCCTTGGAAGCCGAAGCGAGGGCGAACCCATTCACGCTCAGTCCCTTGAAAACATATGCGAGGAGATAAAAGCTGTTTCCGACATGGGAGTAGAGGTAGGGCTGGTCGTCGGAGGTGGAAATATCTTTCGGGGGTTGCAGGGAAGCGACAAAGGCATCGACCGAACAACCGGAGACTCGATGGGAATGCTTGCAACCGTAATTAACGGTCTCGCCCTTATGGACAGGCTCGAGAAAATGGGCGCTGTCGTTCGAGTCCAAAGCGCCATTCCGATGGATAAGCTTGCCGAACCCTACATTCAAAGAAGAGCGATCCGACACTTGGAAAGAGGAAGAATCGTGATTTTTGTAGCCGGAACCGGCAATCCATATTTCTCCACCGATACCGCCGCCGCCTTGCGGGCAAGCGAGATTTCTGCAGAGATCATTCTCAAAGCCACGAAGGTTGACGGCATTTACGACAAGGACCCGCACAAGCACGAGGATGCAACGAAATTTGATAGCCTTACCTACATGGAATGCTTGGAAAAAAGACTTTCGGTAATGGATTCCACCGCCTTTTCGCTTTGCATGGACAACGGCATGCCCATTTTGGTTTTCGACCTCCAGCAAAAGCACTCGATTCGAACTGCAGTTTGCAAGCAGAGCATTGGAACGATCGTATCTTAATTCGAGAAACTTTGACGGAATTTCAACATAGCTTAGGAAAATAGACGCTAATCATTACAACAGGACACGTTATGGAAACTAAAGATATATTTGATGACATGGAGCGGGAGATGCAAAAATCCGTAGACCACGTCCTGCATGAGTTTGCATCCCTTCACACCGGGAAGGCAAACACCTCAATGGTGGAAAGCGTAAACGTCGACGTTTACGGTTCAAACATGAAGCTTAGAGACGTAGCGGCCATTACGACACCCGATGCCCGCACCATTCAAATTCAGCCTTGGGATAAAACCACGGTTGGGCCAATCGAAAAAGCCCTGATCGAAGCCAAGATTGGGATCAACCCCGTCGTAACCGGCGAACTCATCCGCCTGCCCATCCCCGAGCTGAGCGGTGAGCGCAGGGAGGAGCTATGCAAGATGGCTCAAGGCTTCGCAGAACAAGGTCGGATTGGAGTCCGGGCGTCCCGCAAAGACGCTATGGACGCGCTCAAGAATGCGCAAAAGGAAGGTCTGCCCGAAGATGATTTCAAGCGCGGTGAAAAGGACGTTCAGAAAAATACGGATGATTGCGTAAACCAGATCAACCAAGCGCTAGCCTCCAAGGAAGAAGACCTTCGCAAGGTTTGATATCTCCGGGCATGGATGCTTCCCCGGCAAATCGCTCTCGGATAACAAGGTTAACAGAAAAAGACCGGGAGGGCTGATTGAAGAAAATAGTGGTCAAATTGGGGACGGGAATCCTTTCTGCCGGGGAGGGGCGAATTCATTCGGATCGAATGATCAACCTTGCTCAGGGAATTGTTGATTTGCGGGCTTCCGGAATAGAAACCATTCTCGTAAGCTCCGGTTCGGTCGGTCTAGGGATGGGGAAGCTCGGGATTAGCGAACGCCCCAAAGACCTTTCTCTTCTTCGGGCCTGCGCATCCGTCGGTCAATGCCTTCTCATGAACGCATGGAGCAAAGCATTCGAAGGCGTGGGCCTTGTTGCCTCGCAAGTCCTGCTCACCCGCGAAGACTTCAAAAGCAGGGATCGCTCGCAAAAAGTTCAGGAGACTCTCTCCGCCCTACTTGAACAAAACGTCGTGCCGGTCGTCAATGAGAACGACTCCGTAAGCGACGAAGAGATTAAGTTTGGGGATAACGACGTACTTTCCGCCCTGCTTGCATCCCTTGGAAAAGCCGAGCTTCTGGTTATCCTTTCAACCGCAAGAGGCTTGATGACGCACCCGGACGTCGGTGATCTCGTCCCGTTCGTAGCCGAAATAACACCCTCCATCGAGCAAATGGCTCAAGGAACGAACAGTCCAACGGCCGTGGGTGGAATGACGACCAAGATCGAGGCGGCGAACATTGCGACCAAATCGGGATGCGCCGCATTCATAGGAAGCGGGGAAAAGCCCCAAGAGCTTGGCAAGATAGTAAGCGGCCTGGCGGAAGGCACCTTCTTTGCTCCATGCGGACTCGAACTGAATGAGAGGAAGAAGTGGCTTGCCTTTTTCCCTTCGCCCAAAGGAAGCCTGCATATTGACGAAGGCGCGTGCGAAGCCATTCTCCTCAACGGAGGCAGCTTGCTTGCCCGTGGCTTGAGCGAAGTGTCCGGGGACTTTGGCAAGGCTGAGGTCGTGGAAATCGTCAACCCATCGGGGAAAACGATCGCCCGTGGAATCACCCGTTTTTCCAAGGAGGAATTGCTTCTCATACAAGGGAAGACCAACTCGGAAGTGCTTGACGCTTTTGCGGGAAGAAACAGGCCCGAGGTCGTTCATCGGGATCATTTGGCACCGTTACAGACAAACCTCGACTGAATACGCTTGCTCGATTTGTCTCTTTAGGAGAAAGCTAGCAAACGTGTACGACTACGAAGATGATGAAGAAGATATGTTCGGATCTCCGCCACCCGTCAACTCGACCCCGGAGATCGATTTCAAATCCGAACTAAACGCCGACCAGTTTGAAGCGGTAACAGCTCCCGACGGACCTGCTCTCGTTTTGGCAGGCGCGGGTTCGGGCAAGACCCGGACCTTGACCTACCGGGTAGCCTACCTCTTGACCCAAGGTGTAAGCCCAGAAGCAATCTTATTGCTAACCTTTACCAACAAGGCCTCCAAGCAAATGCTCGACCGGGTCGAGGAACTGACGGGCGTGGGGGCTCACAGGTTTCTAGGGGGCACCTTTCATAGCGTCGGAGGACAAATTCTGCGTTTGTACGGTGATTCGGTCGGATTACCCAGAAACTTCACCATCCTGGATGATGGCGATTCCGATTCCCTGCTCAACGAAATCATCAGGGAATTGGATCCGGGGTTTTTCAAAACGAAGGAAAATCCGAAGGCCAAGCCAATCAAGGGTTTGATCAGTTACGCCCGTAACATCATGGAGCCCGTCGAACAGATTGCCAAGGGGCGTTACCCTTCAAATACCGAGCTTATGGCGAAAGTAGACGATTTTGCCCGGGAATACCAAGACGTTAAGCTAGAGCGAGGCTTGGCTGATTACGACGACCTTCTTGTGTATTGCCTGGACGTGCTATCCAATAATCAGGACGCCGCTCAGTACTATCAAAATAGGTTTTCCCACATCCTCGTGGACGAGTATCAGGACGTGAATTCCCTACAAGCTCAAATCGTGGACAAAATCGGGGTTCATCATCAAATTATGGCAGTGGGTGACGACGCTCAATGCATCTACACCTGGCGCGGAGCCGATCTTGATCAAATCATGGGTTTTCCCGAAAAACACCCCAACACGAAAATATTCAAAATCGAGACAAACTACCGCAGTTCTCCGGAAATTCTCAAGTTGGCCAACTGCATACTCGACAACCGGGCGGAAGAGAGCAGTTATTCCAAAATTCTCAGGCCCTCTTGCCCCCATCAAGGCCTGCCCGTTGTCGTCCCGACGATGGATGGTTATCAACAAGCTGATTTCATCTTGGCCAAGGTCGAACAACTTGTGGACCGCGGTGCCCGTTACGACGACATCGCCATCCTCTACCGGGCCCACTACCACGCGATGGAATTGCAGGTCGAACTTTCGCGCCGGGGGTTGCCCTTTGTCATAACGAGCGGGCTCAGGTTTTTCGAGCAAGCTCACGTAAAGGATCTAGTCTCTCAGATCCGTTTTGTCGCGAACCCCAAGGACTTGACCGCTTTCGTGCGCTTCGCCTGCTTGCTTCCCAAGATTGGAGACAAGACGGCGTCCAAACTCCTGCGGATGGCTGAAAAAATCTCGGGCGAACAAAGCATGAGGATAACGGATGCGCTCGCGCAGCCCGAACTCGTAAAAAAGGTGCCGACTGATGCCAAGGAGGATTGGAATGCTCTGGTAGAAACCCTGCAATCCATTGACAGCCTGGCGGGTAACGCAACTCCGACCAAGGTTGTCGACGAGGCTATCAACGGTTGGTATTCGGAATACTTGCGGGCCACTTATGAGAATTGGCCAAGGAGGGAAGAAGATCTCGAGAGCTTGGTCGACTTTGCAAGCAAGCATGAAAACCTTCACGAAATGCTTTCCCAACTCGTGTTGTTGAGTTCGGAATCGGGTGACCGCGTAGTCCGAAAAGGCGAAAGTTGCCTGCGTCTCTCAACCATTCATCAATCCAAGGGCTTGGAGTTTCCGCACGTCTTCATCATCGGGTTGGCAGATGGTCTTTTTCCAAACAAGCGCGCGATTGACGGTGAAAGTGACTTGGAAGAGGAAAGGCGCTTGTTTTACGTTGCGACCACCCGTGCGGAACGTTCGTTGCATCTTGTCTTTCCCATGCTATCGAATCAAAAAGGGACTCCGGTCCGCCTTATGCAAAGCCGTTTTCTCAAGGAACTGCCTGAGTCACAATACGAATTGCACAATGCGCACTCATCCTACCGGCAACGGCAGACCGGATGGAATCAATTCAGGCAAAAAGGCAGAGGCTACGGAAGATCGTTCTAGGGTTTCAGCGCTATAAGCAAAGCGCGCCAGGCAAGCATGGCGCAATCATGCCTTTCAGGAAAACGGGCAATGGATTCGTACACCGCCAATTCTCCTGGCAGGACTGCTTCCTTGCCATTCTCTAGAAACTCAATCACCGACTCAGCCAAGGAGAAGGCTTCGCCATGCACCAAGCCCACGACCGAAGAAGCCATGAGAGAGGAGCAAGCCACAGCCAACGCAGAACCCTCGGCCTTGGCTTGGATCTGACCGATCCGATCGTCTTCGGAACAGATTGATACCGAGCAAGCATTTCCGGTCTTGGGACTAGTCCATAAGGATTCCTCCGAAGGTCCTTCTACGGGTATTTGATGGGCGGGAGAACGTGCGTGGTCCTCTAGAATTTCCCGATGAAGAGGGTCTTCCAACAGTCTAAAAGTTATTTTTCCACATCATGGATTCGACAGGCTCGGGGGTACGCTGGTTATATTTTGCCGAAGCCTTGCTTGCGTAGTCAACGTCCACGTCACCCTCCACCAAAAAATAAATCAGCTGACCAATCGGCATCCCCGCATAAACACGGACCGGTTGGGAAACCGAAATCTCGAGAGTCCAATGGTTGCAAAATCCAACGTCTCCCTTTCCTGCAGTTGCATGAATATCAATGCCTAGTCTTCCGACACTTGATTTTCCCTCGAGGAAAGGCACGTATCGTCGGGTCTCGGTATATTCGAGGGTCGACCCCAAGTAGGTTCTGCCCGGTCGTAGCACGATTCCCTCATCCGAAATCTGAAAACGCTCCACTTGGTTATGCTTTTTCGCGTCAATCACCTCGTCCACGTAACAAGCGAGAAAAGGTGACAAGTGAACGTCATAACTGTTCGTCCCCAAACAAGCGCGATCATAAGGCTCGATCACGATATCGCCTTCTTCGATCGCGGAGAATATGGAGGTGTCGGAGAGGATCATTTTAATTGATATTTAGGTTAACCACACAATGGACTCAGACCTTTCGTCCTTGGAGATACAAGTTGCAAGAAATCCAAGCCATCCAATTCCGATTCTACCGGAGCAGGACGGACTGACGAGAAGACCAACAATGAAGCGCCTTTGTATAGAAAGGCGTTCTTTGATATTTCGGTTGGCTAAATCAGGCAAAAGGATTGTACTTGCCCGGAATAGCTGCTGGGTAAAGACCATTCGCATCAGGAACGACCGGTGGCTTGGTCTTGTAAGTGTAGTCGTCGATACCGGGAGCATAGTCCCTTCCGTCCTTGAGAAGCTTGGCTGCATCGATCTCCTTGCCCGAGTAGCAGGCTTCGCGTCCGAGAATCGCTGTGAAGGTACTCATTGCTCCGTACTCGGCCTCATTGTAATAACCTCCCTTGTGAAGGTTCTCGATCAAGTCCTTTTGCTCTTGATAGTGACCTCCTCCGGCTCCTCGGATTCTCATAGGGTCGCCATGACCTTCGAAGGGCTCAATGTGAGAAGCAATCTTGGAGGTGCCTTTCGAGCCGTGAGCATACTCCGCAACATGACTCCATCCGCCCTTGAGGTGACGCCCCTGGCTGTACATCTTGCTGCCGTCCTCAAAAGTGTACTCTACGAAGGTATGGTCGAAAATCTGGGACAAGGAACGGTCACCGCCCATGCGCATTTCGCCGCCCCCCATTCCGTTTGCCTTGACCGGGAACCCTCCCTTGATCCAGCAACCGACGTCGAGGTTGTGGATGTGCTGCTCGCAAATTTGGTCACCGGATGCCCAGGTGAAGTGATACCAGTTGTTTACCTGATACTCCATCTCGGTCATTCCATCCTGTTTCGGGCGATGCCAAATCCCTCCTCCGTTCCAATAAACGCGCAACAGGTTGATATCGCCTATCGCTCCGTCCTGAAGTCGCTTGACGCAATCAATGTAGCGCTCCTCGTGACGACGCTGCAGGCCAATGCCGACCGAGAGCCCCTTTTCCTTTGCCTTTTTGGCCGCGGCCAAAACCCGGTTCACGCCGATAGCGTCACTTGCAACCGGCTTCTCCATGAAAACTTTCTTTCCCTGGTTGATTGCATACTCGAATTGCTGGGGCTTGAAACCCGGAGGGGTGGCAATGACCACCATGTCGACTCCACTGTCAATCGCTTGCTTGTATGCATCCAATCCGTTGAAAATCTTGCCTTCCACGTCCACGCGGTCTTCGCCAAACTTCTTCTTGAAACCAGCGAGTCTTTGCTGGACTTTCTGTCCATCCGCAAAGGCATCGGCTACGGCTACGAGCTTGGTATTGCAGTTAATCCCTTTGCTTTTCTGCAAGTCTTTGGGCGCGCTCAGGATTTGGTCAATTGCCCCGGAGCCTCTTCCGCCAAGTCCGATAGCGGCAACACGTATGGTATCGCTCTTGAGGGCTTCGCCTTTTGCCACATAGGGAAAACTGGCGGCGGCGCCGGCCAAGGCGGTTGAACCGATAAAACTTCTGCGACTAACGATTTCTTGTTCTTTCATAAGGAATTTATTGGGTTTGGTTATATAAATCAGGAAGGTTATTTGGAATTTTTTGACTGAGGGATTGATTCGGACGGACCGTCAATGTCACCGAGAGCCCATTGGATGCCGTCTAGAAAATGCTGTAACATATAGGGGGTCCACCAAGTCGCCTTGTTGTGACCGAAGTTGGAATAGAAAATCTTGCCCTTGCCATAGGAACGAACCCAGGAAACCGGGTAATCGTTGGTTTTCGAATTCCCCTTCTTCCCACTCTTGACGGCGTCCAATCCGATTAATATGCGGAGCTTGGACCGATCGTAACCCTTGTACTGGTATATCTCATCGGAAAACGTAAATTCCTCGTCCTTGAAAGCCTTGTTGACGGGGTGCTTGGCATCTTCCACGAAGAAAGGCCACTTCCCTCCGGCTCCCCAAGGGTGCCCGGCAAAGCAACCTCCGATCATGTCGGTGTACTCCTGCCATTGAGGCATTCCCCCGTCCGAAGCCGAATGGAAACCAGCAAACGCTTTGCCCGACTTGATAAATCCGAGAATCGCATCGCGTTGGGCCTGTTCCTTGAATGCCTTCTGCACATGAGTGCAGTTGTTAAAGATGATCATGTCGTATTTCGCGAGTCCCTCCTTTGTGAACTCGGTAGTTTCAAGGGTAAAGGTCGCTTCGAATGCCTTGGTTTTCTCCGCCATGACCCGGAGTCCTTTGATCCCGGTCGGGATTGAACCATGACGGAAACCGCTGGGCTTGGAATAGACCAATACCTTGTGGCTTTTCTTGGGCTTGGCGGTAGGCTTGGAAGGCATCGCCTCGGCAATCTTTTTCTCTTCGTCATCCGCAAAAGCAAAGGACGCGAAAAGGCATTGGAAGGCAAAGCATGCAAGGGTAAGGATTTTCATAAGGAATAAATTCGGGGAACTACAAAGTGAAAGGTTTGCCAACCGCAAAGCAAGAAAGTAATGCCAAAACTAAGGAGATTTAAATTTTCGCCACCAGTGATTCCAGTCTTTTTGCAAATTCGACCCAGACTGCCCGGCCCTCTCCTGAATCATCAACGTCCTTGCCCGCATGTATGGCAGCCTTGATATGAGGTTCGATTGAAAGCCAACCGTCATAGCCGGTTGCATCCAAATCCCTGAAAATTCTCTCCTGCACGGGATCTTCATCTGCATGACAGGTTACGTAATCTCCACCTTCAGGCCCGGGTTTGGCGCACTTGACGTGGACGTGGGTGATCTGATCGCGACAAGCCTCGTAGTAATTCCAAGTCACTTCCACGTCATTGTCGTGCAGACTGTTGTTGCCGGTATCCATAATCAATTGCAAAGCAGGGCTTCCGACGCTCTCGACCAATTCCAGGTAACCTTCCGGGTTGTCTCCGTAACCGTTGCAATTTTCATGAGCCAGAACGATACCCTCCCCTTCGGCAATCGAGCACAACTCCTTCAATCTTCTGACAACCTCGTTTTTCCACGTTTCCTTGGCAAGTGGAGATTCGGCATCGTTCGGATAGGACATGATTCTTAGAAACTTGCAGTTTGCCTGACGCATTCTGGGCGCAACCCTTCGGATCTCATCCAGATCGACCTGAAAATCGGTCGTCACCGGACGAGCCCAGTTCCCGATCTGCCCACCGAACCCAACGATTTCAATACCTTCGCCCTGGAGGGTCGCAAGGGTTTGATCCCACTCCTCGGAAGACTGGTCGCAAACGTTTTTCCCGTCAATCAATCGAAGTTCGATCGCTGACCAACCGACCTCCTTGAGCGTTGAAATTTGACCGGCAAGGGTTTTTTCCGCCTCATCGGCGAATCCAGTGAATCGAAAGGGCATGGCTAAAAAGGGTTAAAGTGCGTATTTCAGGTTAACGGCGAAAGGAAGCAGAAAAATCATCTCCGGACAATTCGACAACCTTTTTCTCATGAGTGGAAGCGACTATCAATTCGTTCAGCTTGTCTTCCCAGGCCGCCCCGTCCATTGGCAACTCAAGCGGGCCTTCCAAAAGGCCCGAGAAAAGCATGGCATTGGCCAGTTCAACGGAACCAAGTCCCTCATCTCCTGGGGCGATCAGGTCCTCGCCCTTGAGGATCGCACTTGTGAAATTTGTCATCAAGACAGAGTGAGGGGCTTCAGCACCAGGGATATCGATCTCCTCGACCGTGGTCTCGGGTTGCTTGAATCCGATCTTGGAAGTCTTGCACCACTCGTCCGAAGGAACGGCGTTTCGGGTGAAGATCAGCCGGTCGTTCTCCAAAAGCAACCGGCCCTTGGTCCCGGAAATTTCCAAGCGGTTACTGCCCGGAGTCTCCCCGGTGGAGGTGAGAAAGAGGCCCGATGCTCCATCGGGAAATTCCATGTAACAAGAAACGTCATCCTCCACCTCGATGTCATGCCACTTCCCAATCCCGACCTGACTATTCACCTTGCTCGGCATACCAACCATCCACTGCATTGCATCCAATTGGTGCAAGCACTGGTTAAGTAACACTCCCCCCCCCTCGCCCTTCCAAGTGGCGCGCCATCCACCACTTTGGTAATAGGCATCGGAACGGAACCAGTCGGTCATAATCCAAACTACCCGCATGAGTTGCCCAAGTTCCCCTGCCTCGACCAATTCCTTGATCTTGCGGTAGCGTGGCTCCACCCTAAGTTGAAACATGCCGGCAAAAACCAAGTCTGCCTTTTCCTTGGCCTTGGCTATCAAACGCTCGGCATCCGCCTTGTGCGCCGCTATCGGCTTTTCGACCATCAGGTGCAAACCTGCATCAAGAGCCTGCATGCCCAAGGAAACGTGTTGGTAATGAGGGGTAGCGATGACGATTGCATCAATCTCTCCGGATTGGATCATCTCCTCTCCTCCCCCAAAAACCTTCAGCCCCTGATCTCCATACTCCTTCAACTTCTCAGGCGAGGTACTGGCCACAGCCACAAGTTCGCCTCCCTCGACTTTGCCATCCAGCAAGTCCTGAGCATGAAAACGCCCCATGTTTCCCATTCCTACTATACCGATCCTTACTTTTTTCATTTTGGGAATAATCTCATTTCCCAATAAGGAATCAACCAAGAAACCTCAGGCGCAACTCGGACAAAGACCGAAGACCTCCATGACGTGAGAAACCTCGGTGTACCCGAAACCCTCGGCCGCTTTTTCCAGTTCGTCACCCATGCACAGGTCGATCCTTTCCGTACCTCCGCACTTTCTGCAAGTCAGATGGTGGTGGTGGCCATGTCCATGCCCCAAACAATAAACCTTGGTTCCGTTTTCGCGCACTCCTCGCTCCACGACTCCCGCCTTTTCAAACTGCTCCAGGCAGCGGTATGCGGTAGCCGGATCACAAGTGTCGTCAGGAAGCGCGGCATGGGTTTCCTCGGCTGACTTGGGGGCTTCCGAGCGGGCCAAAGCCAAAAGAATCGCCCGACGTTGATCGGTAACCCGCAACCCCAGTGCCCGTAACTTCTCAAGAGATTCTTCTACCAGATTGCTCATTTAAGAAGTAATGAAAGCATTTTGATTTGATTCAAGACCTAAAGCATCGCAGGGCAAATCCGATCACTTGCCGAAGGTTGTCAGCAGAAAAATTTGTTTCGAATAAGGAATTTACTTTTGTCAAAGGCGCTTTTCTCCTTAGCTTGTCTTCATGAGAACGCACATATTCTTTTCTGTTTTTTTCCTTTCCCTGAGTTTCTTCGGGCTCTGTTTGGCAGAACCGGGGGATAAGATCTATCAAAAAGGCTTTCTTTCGATTGAAGATGCGAGAAAATCGATTGAACTCCCTGACGGGTACTCCCTCGAACTCGTGCTCAGCGAACCGCAAATCGAGGAACCAGTTGCCATGGCTTGGGACGGAAACGGCGTACTCTACGTCGTGGAGATGAGGACTTACATGCAAACCGCGGATGCCACCGACGAACAAACGCCCAAAAGCCGGATATCCCGCCATGAGGATACGAATGGTGACGGAACCTATGACAAAAGCACCGTGTTCATTGATAATTTGCTCCTGCCCCGCATGGTTCTGCCCTTGGACGATCGGGTGATGGTCGGAATCACCAACACGCTTGACCTTTGGAACTATCGGGATTCAGACGGGGACGGCGTCGCTGACGAGAAAGTCAAGATCTTCGAGGGGGGGAATCGCGGAGGCAACATGGAGCACCAACCTAGCGGCCTGATCTGGAACTTGGACAATTGGATATACATTACCTACCAAAACGTCCGCTACCGTTACGTCAACGGGGAGTTCAAGACCGAAAAACTCCCCCGTGGCGGCGGGCAGTGGGGGCTCACAGCGGATGACGACGGACGAATCTACTATTCCA
>Ga0066836_10001691_pt1 | contig 11668 bp, 10 predicted proteins | sample ETNtaG_18_FD_71568 | JGI IMG/M metagenome (GOLD analysis project Ga0066836, IMG submission 71568) | Marine microbial and viral communities from oxygen minimum zone, Eastern Pacific Ocean - ETNP201302SV91 | ecosystem: Environmental > Aquatic > Marine > Oceanic | place: Pacific Ocean: Eastern...
ATAGGTTCATTTGCAGCGGGACTAAGTGGTGTGATTGCCGTAAATTATGGCGTGTCAATAGTGTTTCCTGTTATGGGGATTTTGTTATTCCCGGGATTAATATTTTCATATTTAATGTATCGATCTAGTTTATAGAATGATTAAGAAAGTTACCATATAAGTGAAAAAGAAAGATCTATTAAAACTCCCATCTGTATCTGAAGTATTACTTGAGATAAATGATAATAAATATCATAATGATAAATATATAAAATATATAATTAAAGATGAAATTGCAGCATTTAGATCTCAAGCTAAACAAGGAAGCCTTCAATTAGATCGCAACCAAATCATACAAAGCATCTTGTTAAAGATAGCCAAACTATCTACCGCGAGCATAAAACCAGTAATTAATGCTACCGGCATTATTCTTCATACGGGTCTTGGTAGAGCCCCAGTTGGCAAAAAAATTATAAGCAAAGTATCAAAAAGACTATCTGGATATGTTAATTTAGAATTAAATCTCGAAACCGGTAAACGCGGTCAGAGGCAAGAACATATTTCTGCATTAATCTCCTCGATAACTGGTGCGGAAGATGCAATGGTCGTTAATAATAATGCAGCCGCAGTTTTATTATCGTTAAATGAATTAGCCGAAGGTAAAGATGTAATTGTTTCTCGTGGACAGTTAGTTGAAATTGGCGGTTCATTTAGAATACCAGATATGATTACAAAAAGTGGATGCAAACTTGTTGAAGTTGGGACCACAAATCGAACACATATTAGTGACTACGAAAAGGCTATTTCTTCTAATACGGGTTTAATATTATGGGTTCATACATCCAATTATATCATTTCTGGATTTACAAAACAGGTTAAAATAGATGAGTTGGTTGAATTAGGTAGAAAAAAACGCATTCCAGTTATGTCGGACCTTGGCTGTGGTGAGATTCTAGACCTATCAAATAAAGGCATACCAACGAATATGATAGTGCACGATGTTATTAAATCTGGATCAAGCATTACCACATTTTCAGGCGATAAGCTCTTGGGAGGGCCACAATGCGGGATAATCGCTGGAAAAAGGTCATTAATTAAGCGAATCAAGGTAAACCCCATCGCAAGAACCGTAAGGAGTGATAAATGGACTATTTCGCTGCTTGAAGAAACTCTACGTTCATTGCGTATGGATTCAATAAATGATAATTTGACACTCTCACTGATGGTGACAACTAGAAAGGAGCTAGAAAAGCGAGCCAATAAGCTCTTATCGGTTATACCAACTAAGCTTAGATCAAATCATAATATATCAATTCAGGAAACGTTTGTTGAGGCAGGAAGCGGCACACTTCCTGGAGCTACATTTGATTCAATAGCATTTAAAATCAGTTCCAAAAAATATACCCCAGCAAAGCTATCAGATAAATTTAGAAATGCTCAAAATCCAGTTGTCGGATATATTAAAGGCAATAACTATTATATTGATTTCAAATCAATAATCTCTAGTCAGGAAAAATTGCTCTTAAGCTCTATTGTTGAAGTTTTGGGGTAAACCAATCTATGCAAATTGTTATTGGCACAGCCGGCCACATTGACCATGGAAAAACATCACTTGTTAAATCTTTAACTGGGACAGATACAGATCACCTTTTAGAAGAAAAAAACAGAGGAATGACGATTGATTTAGGCTTTGCTTATTATAATAAAGAAATCACCATTATTGATGTTCCAGGTCATGAAAAGTTTATTAGAAACATGGTTGCTGGTGTATCTACTATACAAATAGCTCTGATTGTAGTTGCTGCTGATGATGGCTTGATGCCTCAAACATACGAGCACATTGAAATATTACATTTTTTAAATGTTAGACACGCAATTATTGCCCTATCAAAAACTGACACTGTAGAAGATAATTGGATTGAGATGGTTGAAAAAGATATCAAAACCACTATCGAACACACTAATTTTAAAAATGCGAATATAATTAGAACTTCTACCAAAACCGGGACTGGAATTGATCAGCTAAAAGAAGAAATCACTACGCTTTGTAAAAATGTACAAGCTAATCACGATAGAGGATTTTTTTACTTACCGATTGATAGGGTTTTTTCAAAAACAGGCCATGGAACCGTGGTAACGGGAACTGTTATTTCAGGTAAGGCAGAGCCTAGTAATGAATTGGAAGTTATACCAGAAGGTAAAAAGGTAACCGTGAGATCAATACAGACCCACGGCGAGATAACACCATTAGTTCAGATGGGAGATAGAGCTGCAATCAATTTATCTAATATAGATAAAAATGAGATTAGAAGAGGGTTTGCGCTAGTTGAAAAGAATTTAATCAAGCCCACATCTAAAATTATTGCTCATATAAAAATGGCTAATAACACAAAGTGGAAAATAAAAAATAAACAATCAGTGCATTTGCATATTGGAACTTGCCAGGTTACTGCAAAAGCAATTACCTATGGCCTTACCTTATCTTCAGGGCAATCAGCTAATATATTACTTGAATTAAATAAGCCAGTACCTACTATCAATGATCAGCGATTCATTATTAGGAGCTTTTCCCCTATGGAAACCATAGCGGGCTGTGTGATTTTGGATCAAAACCCAAGGTTATTAAAAAAAGAGTTGAGAGCTTTGGTCCAGACATTGGAACTTGATCCATCAAAAAGAATAAATCAATTAATTGATATTAATTGGAAAAAACCGTTATCCATAAAAGAATGGTTAATAGTGTTTAATACCAATCTCTCTCAAATTAATAATTGGATTGATGGTCAGGAGATCGTTAATGATAACAATCTTTTATTTAACACAACTATCCTAGATAGATCAATGAATCAAATTTTAGATAAGATTAATAAATTTCACTTGAAACATCCCTATAAAAAATCGATCCCTCGAGAAGAATTAATCAATATGGTTGGTTACAGTAAAAAATGGTTTGATTATATTATAAATCAATTAGAAGATGAAGTATCAATGATCAATGCCGGCTATGCCCTTAAGAATAATAAAATGATCCTTGAAAGTGCAGATATAGAAATGGCCAATACGATCGAAAATAAAATAAAAAACTCTAAATTTAATCTTTTGACTTCCTCTGATATAGAAAATAAGAACCCTGATAAAGCGTTACAAATTTTACATATATTAAAAGACAAAGAAAAAATAATTCAAATAACCTCAGACCTATGGATACATCAAGATTATCATAAAAAACTTGTAATCCAATTGAAATCATTTTTTAAGATAAATAGCCAATTAAGTATTTCTGAATTCAAATCAATAACCTCTACCACTAGAAAGAACGCTATACCTTTATTAGAATTTTGTGATAAAAATGAATTGACAATAAGAGAGGATAATTATAGAATAAAGGGTAAAGGTATTAATGCTTAGGTTTTTCCAAATTAAAAACCTAATACCCCTTTTTTTCTTCTTCACCTTAGTTAGCTCTCAATCGTATTGGGTTAGATACGGTTGGCAGTTATATGAAAACGCAGGAGATGCACGGATATTATCAATAGGTTCTGCTGCAGTAACAGATTATGGCACTACGACATCTTCTTTATTTAATCCCGCTTCAAGCGGTTATTCTTCCAGGCATAATATTAACTATACCCATCAAAGTAGAATGGGTGGAATGATAAATAGCGATTTAATTGGTTTTCCATTAACGGGTTATAGTAGGCCATTAAACCTTATCATTCTATATGAGGGCATAGATCAAATACCCGATACGAGAAATATACTAATTGATTTTGGTTTAGATGGTATTCCTGGAACCGGTGATATTGGAGAGGGTAATGGTCTTCTTGATGAGGGAGAACGTTTAGATAAAAACAAATTAACTTACTTTTCGCAAAAACAGACAGGTATACATATTAGCACCGCATGGGATAGGGAATCATACAAATTTGGAATCGGAATAAAATCTCTCTATCATACCTTAGGTGAATTTTCTTCAACAGGGATTGGTCTTGACCTAGGCTTTATAGCTCATCCTTGGCAAAATGGTAGAATGGGCCTATTGATCAGGGATTTTACTACAAGCTGGCAAGTTTGGAATAATGGAACTATTGAACGATTTAAGCCAACAATAGTGACAGGATTCTCACATAATTATTTCTTCGAAAAGATGAAAATAAACGCCAAAGGGAATGTCGATTTTGTTTGGGATACCAATGGAATCAATAAATCATCTTCAAGTATAAATAAAAACAACAGCTACGCACTATTTGGATTAAATATTATTTATAATAATATTGTTGCAATACGCTTTGGTAGAAATAAAATTGAATCCATAACAATGGGAGTGGGATTAAGCTGGAAAGATATCTCGCTAGATTATGCATTTTTGAATGAACCGCGAAACTCAGGTTTGGGATCAACCCATCTTATATCATTAAGTATAAATTCTGATTTAATTTTGGAGTATATTGATAAATTATAGATTATTTGAATTTCTATAATTGTTTTACCATTGTCTTGAAGATTGTAACTTTCCACGCTTTTTTGGAGTTAAAATAAAATGATTAACAGTATGACAGGCTATGGCAGATCCTCAGCCGGAAGGGGTAATAATAAAATCTCAATTATGATTAAGTCTGTAAATGGACGGTTTCTTGATCTAAAAATAAGAGGTTTTGATATAGATCCATCTATCGATAAAAAAATACGAGATTTAATTTCGGATAGGTTAATCAGAGGAACAGTGCATATTAATTTTGAATCTAATGGCAATAATGATAATGGTTTGCATACTTTTAATGAAAGTCATTTTGAATCGTTGTTAAAAATTGTTAATTCAATAGAAAAAAAATATGATCAAAAATTAAATATTAGTGATATCATTAATTCTGGTGATTTATTTAAATCAAATGACATAAAACCAGTAGACTCTAAAATAATCCTTAAAGCCATATCCGATGCTTGCAATAAAGTTATTAAAATGCGAAAAGAGGAAGGGCTAAAACTAAAAAAAGATATTGAATTAAGATTAGGCAATTTACGTAATGAGTTAAATAAAGTTGAAAAACAGCTACCCGCTGAACATAAAAAAAGAATGAGTAAATTGAAAAAAAGACTATCCGAGTTAACAAGCAATATTCAACTCGATAAAACTAGAATTAATCAAGAAATTGCAATCATTGCTGAAAAATCAGATATAACTGAGGAAGTTGTTAGGCTAAAAAGTCATTTTAGTCAATTTGAAAAAATAGCAAAAGATAAAGATCCTGCAGGTAGACGATTAAATTTTCTTCTTCAAGAAATAGGTAGAGAAATTAACACTATTGGATCAAAAAGTTTTTCAGACAAAATAGTAAACATTATTATTATTATGAAAGATGAAGCCGAAAAGATTAGAGAGCAAATCCAAAATATCTTATGAAAAATTTAATTATAATCACCGCTCCATCAGGTTCAGGGAAATCTACTTTATGTAAAGAAATACAAAAGAGAGTAGACAGAATACAATTTTCAGTATCACACACATCAAGGAAAATGAGACTAAATGAAAAAAATGGTATTGATTATTTTTTTGTGACTGAAGAAGAATTTATAAATGGTATTGAAAATGATGAGTATACAGAATGGAATTTTCATTTTGATTGTTACTATGGAACGTCAAAATCTCAAATCCAACAGTCAGTCGATAATAAGACACTACTTTTATTAGAAGTCGATGTTAAGGGTGCCATGTCTATTCAAAAGCTTTTTCCAAATCAAGCCATATCAATATTTATAGAACCACCAAGCTTAAATGAATTAAAAACAAGATTAGAGAAAAGAGGTACTGACACAAAAGAAATAATAGAAAAAAGACTGCAAAGGATTGAGTTTGAACTATCACATAAATCAAATTTTGATTTCTCTGTTGTTAATGATAAACTTGAAGACGCTACAAATAAAATTTTAGAAATTATTGAAAATGAAACAAAAGGAGTGCTGAATGTCACTTGAACCACTATCCATTCGTGAGATGGAAAATCACGCTGATGATATTTATGAATCTGTTGTCGTTATGTCAAAACGAGCAAAGCAAGTACTTAGCGATAGAATTGTTGAAGATATAATTGATTCAACCGAAGAAGATGAAATGGGAGTATATGATGAGGTTATTGAGACCAACCCCGATGATTACGAAGAGCTTGAAAAACCAACATCCGTTTCGGTAAATGAATTTTTAGATGGAACGATTGAATGGAAAAAAGATCAAGAGGAATCATAATAATTTGAGAATTATTTTTGAATGATGAAAAATTAAGATATTTTAAACAATATCAAGAATTATTTGGAAATGAAGTTTTCCTTTCAATAGGACAGCAAGGCCCAAATATAAATAGTCAGGATAAACGTGAAATTTTAAAAAAAAGATCAACTGACTTAATTTCTTATAATAATGAAATAAAAAACTGTTTAAAATGTGAACTAGGATCAACTCGAAATAATTTTGTCTTTGGAGTTGGTGACCCCAAAGCTTCACTGATGCTTGTTGGCGAGGCCCCAGGTGAGCAAGAAGATCTAAAAGGTGAGCCATTTGTAGGTAGGGCAGGAAAATTATTAGACCAAATGCTTTCTGCTATTAATAGATCCAGAGAAAAAGATGTTTTTATATGCAACGTATTAAAATGTAGGCCTCCAGATAATCGCGATCCCTCTAAAAATGAAATAGAAAAATGTGAACCATATTTGGTTAATCAAATTGATTTGATTCAGCCAAAACTCATTGTAGCTTTAGGCAGAGTCGCTGGAAAGACGCTTCTGAGTGTGGATAAGTCGTTGAAAGATATGCGCAATATTATTCATAATTATCATGGAACAGATTTAATCGTTACTTATCACCCAGCTGCTTTATTGAGAAATTCCAATTGGAAGCCAGATGCGTGGAAGGATTTTAAATGGATACGTTCACTTATTGATAAATAATTATTTACTATGCCTAACAAAGATAAAATTGAATTAAAAGGACAGCCCCAGTCTATTGAGGCTGAACAGGCAGTTTTGGGATCTATGCTTACTACAAAAGAGGCAGTAAGCAAGGCTTTGCAATGGCTGAAGCCTAATATGTTTTATAAAGATGCCCATATACGTATTGCTTCATGCATGGTTGACCTTTTTGAAAAAGGCGAACCAATTGATGCAGTTTCTGTTGTAGATAGATTAAAAAAGAAAAATGAATTAAAAGGCGTTGGGGGAGCTTACTATATTTCAGGATTAGCAGAATCTGTACCCACAACAGCAAATATTGAGCATTACGCTAAAATTGTTCTAGAAAAAAGTATTTTACGTACCCTTATACAGGTTTCTCATGAAGTTTCAAAAAATGCATCTGAAGATAATCAAGATGTAGATGATATATTAGATGCAGCAGAATCAGCCATATTTAATATATCTGAAAAACGTCTTAAGGGAGGCTTTGATCATTTAGGGTCAATGCTTCATCAAACGTTTGAACAGCTAGATAAGATTGCCGCAACCCCCGGTTCTGTAACTGGCGTTGCATCTGGCCTTGTTGATTTAGATAATATGACCTCAGGTTTTCATCCAGGGGAACTAATCATTGTTGCCGGTAGGCCGGGTATGGGAAAAACCGCACTTGCATTATCAATGGGTAGAAATGCAGCTGTAATGGATCAAGTTGGCGTTGGGATGTTTAGCTTAGAAATGGCCAATCATCAACTTGCTATGCGTCTACTTTGCGCTGAAGGTAGGGTTGATAGCCATCTAGTAAGGACCGGGAAATTACCAAAAAGCCAAATGAAAAATCTAAGCATTGCCTCTGGCAATCTTGCTGAAGCTCCCATTTATTTAGATGATTCCGCAGGCATGTCTGTCCTAGAAGTAAGAGCTAAGGCGCGTCGCTTAAAAGCGGAGCACGATATTGGATTGATTATTGTTGATTATTTGCAATTAATGACAGGACCAAAAGGAGTAGAAAGTAGGCAGCAGGAAATTTCACACATATCAAGATCGCTTAAGAACCTAGCTAAAGAGATCGAAGTGCCAGTTGTCGCACTATCTCAGCTTTCAAGAGCTGTTGAAAATAGAACAGATAGGCGACCTCAGTTATCAGATCTAAGGGAATCAGGCGCTATTGAGCAAGACGCAGATGTAGTTATGTTTTTATATCGTCCCTGGATTTACTCTCAGGAGGATGAAGATAAAGGCAAGGCTCAGGTTATGGTCGCAAAACAAAGAAATGGACCAACTGGAAATATCAATGTAACATTTATTGATAGGTTTGCTCGATTTGAAAATTCAGCAAGAATTTCTGAGCCAGAAGCTGAATCAGTATTTAATGGATAATCCTATTTCAAGACTGGTCCCCTTCATCGGGGGCGAATTCCCAAAGAAGTTCAATCAATTAATAGAAAATATTTCTCATTATAATTTTGATAATGACGAAAAATTAAAAGTGCAATTATGGAAAGCATATGAGTTTGGCATAAAAAGACACGAGGGACAAAAGCGATTATCTGGGGAACCTTATTTTGATAGTCATTGTGTGGAAGTAGCTAAGATTTTAGCTACGTGGAATATGGACTTAACAACTATTATCTCAGGAATGTTGCATGATACAGTCGAAGATACAGAAACAACAATTGATGAAATAAAATCAGAATTTGGTCAGGATGTTGCAGATTTAGTTGATGGAGTAAGTAAACTAAGCGGAATACATTTTTCTAGTCGTAAAGCACAGCAGGCTGGCAATTTTATGAAAATGTTAATTTCTGTAGCAAGTGACCTTAGAGTTATAATCATTAAATTTGCTGATAGACTACATAATATGAAAACAATTAAATATATGCCTCGTATTAAGCAACGTAGAATTGCTATTGAAACTCGCGATGTATATGCACCTCTCGCACATCGATTAGGCATGGCAAGTGTTAAATGGATGCTAGATGATTTAGCCTTACAGGTTTTAAATCCAGAAATTTATAAAGAAATTGATAAAAAACTTAAATCATCAAATAAGGAACGTGAAAAATACATCAAGACAATTACTTCAGCCCTAAATGATGAATTGATAATTAATAAAATGAATCCTAGGGTGTATGGCAGGCCTAAATCTCACTCATCTATATATGGTAAAATGATTCAAAGAGAAAAAAATTTTGAAGAAATTCATGATATTCTAGCAGTGCGAGTCGTAGTAAATAAAGTTGAAGAATGCTATTTAGCCCTCGGCGTTCTTCATCAGAAATTCAAGCCTATTCAAGATAGATTTAAAGATTTTATCGCTATGCCGAAAAGCAATGGATATCAGTCTATACACACTACAATTATTGGCCCACAAGGAAAAATTATTGAAATTCAAATTCGAACTGAAGATATGGAAAAAACTGCAGAAATTGGCGTGGCTGCACATTGGAGATATAAGGAAGGTAAAGGTTCTTCCAAAAATATTGATTCGCATGTTGAATGGTTGCGAGATCTTCTTGACATGCTTCAAAGCGAAGAAAACGACCCAAAAGAATTTATGCATCTATTAAAAATTGACCTTTTTGGAGATGAAATTTTTGTTTTTACGCCAGAAGGTGATCTGATACAATTACCCGCAAACTCAACTCCAATTGATTTTGCATATAATGTTCATACGGAAATTGGAAAAACTTGCCTAGGTGCTAAAGTCAACAATAAAGTTGTTCCATTAAATACTATTCTCAATAATGGTGATAATGTTGAAGTCATTACTAGTAATTCACAGAGACCTAACTATGGATGGTTAGAATTTACAGTAACCTCTAAAGCTAGAAATAAAATTAAAAGCTACTTACATAAAAAAGAAAGGGAAGAAAGCGTCAAAATTGGTGAACAATTATTCATTAAAAGTCTCAGAAGATTAAAGCTAATTAATCAGTCTGAAAAATTAAAAAATAGTTTTTCTAAATTTGGATTGGATACTGTAGAGCAGCTTTTTGAATCTATTGGAAAAGGAGACATTGCTATTCGTGAATTAATTGAAAAAAACTCAATAAAAAATGAAGAAGTAAAGGATGTTGAAAATCAAGGATTTTTCAATTTTAGAAAAAATGAAAGCAAGAGCATTAAGCTTGAGGGTATAAAAAATGTTATGGCCAATTTTGGAAAATGCTGTAATCCAATACCTGGTGACAGTATGGTTGGCTTTGTAACAAGAGGGAGAGGAATGACGGTTCATCGTGCTAATTGCTATAATCTCCCGATATCAAATGAAGAATCAGATAGATTGGTTCCGGTAGAGTGGGAAGTTTCTAGATCAGATCTTTTTAATGTACATTTAAAAGTTATTGGTCAAGATAGAAAAGGCTTATTAAAAGATATGACTGAAACAATTTCAAAATTAAATATTAATATGACATCAGTAGACATTAAAGTAAAAGATACTGTAGCAATAGCTAGGCTTATTATACAAGTAAGCAATCTAAAGCAACTAGATAGAGTACTGAGAAAAGTTTCTGAAGTAAAAAACATTGATAAAGTTTCTCGCATTCAAAATTAAACACTATTATAGCATCTAATTATGGGACGATTATTAGCTATTGATCATGGCGAGAAGCGAATTGGTTTGGCGCTATCTGATCCTAATAAAATAATCTCAAAACCACTAAAAACTATTTCATATTCTAATTATGAGAATCTTTCTATTGATTTAATTGATATTATTAATAGGCATAAAATAGAAAAACTCATAATTGGCCTTCCAATTGGAATGCATGGGGCAAATACTCTTCAAACTGATAAGGTAAAAGATTTTACAAGTTATCTAGAAAATAAAATTGATATTCCCATTATTATGTTTGATGAACGACTTAGCTCTGTAAGCGCAAAGAAATCCTTAGTTACTCAAGGGATAAAAACAGGTTTTAATAAATCAAAAATTGATGAGACAGCTGCTGCAATTTTTCTACAACATTATCTGGATCAATTAAATTACTAATGAAAAAACCTATCTTTTCACCATTAAAATTAGCATTGATTTCTGGATTATTAGTTGGATTATCCTACCCGCCCTTTTTTGGTATTTTAGCTTTATTTGCTTTTATTCCACTAATTAGGGTTTGGTTAACTGTAAAAATAATTGATTCAATTAAATATTCTTATTTTGCAGCAATCATAGCCAATGCAATTTCATTATACTGGATAGGGCTTAATACTGGGGCATCATTTTTACCAGTAATGATTTCTCTAGTTGCAGCAATACTATATCTTTCAATCTTTTGGGCGATATTAGGAGGCGCTATTAGCTGGTTTAAAGATAGATTTAATTATGTAGAATATTTAATCCCATTTTTATGGGTTTCTATGGAATTGATTCGCAGCTATGGACCGCTAGCATTTTCTTGGTCAAATCTTGCCTTAACCCAAACAAAATTTATAAATATTTTGCAAATAATAGACACGACTGGATCAGAAGGGGTAGCATTTTGGATCATATTTATTAATGTTGCATTATATTTATCATTTTTTACAAATAAACTAAATGCTAAAAAAAATCTAATTTTATTCTTAATGGCTATCATTCCAATTTTCTATGGAAGCTATAAACTTCATGCTTTGAAAAATATAAATTGGGAAAAAAGGAATATCTCAATTATTCAGCCAAATATTGATCCAAATCTAAAATGGGAGGCAAGCTATAGAAATGAATTGTATGAAGTAATGGATTCATTAAACACAATAGCTTACTCAT
>Ga0066836_10001693_pt1 | contig 11661 bp, 9 predicted proteins | sample ETNtaG_18_FD_71568 | JGI IMG/M metagenome (GOLD analysis project Ga0066836, IMG submission 71568) | Marine microbial and viral communities from oxygen minimum zone, Eastern Pacific Ocean - ETNP201302SV91 | ecosystem: Environmental > Aquatic > Marine > Oceanic | place: Pacific Ocean: Eastern...
TCCATGGAGATGCTGCATTTGCAGGTCAAGGTGTTGTTGCTGAATGTTTTGCGATGTCAGGACTTCCAGGTCACAATACTGGAGGAACAATACATATTATTATTAATAATCAAATAGGATTTACTACGAGTCCAAAATTTGCCCGCTCTTCTCCTTATCCATCAGATTTAGCAAAAATGGTTGACGCTCCAATTCTCCACGTGAATGGTGACGATCCAGAAGCTGTAGTCCATTGTGCAAGAATCGCAATGGAATTTAGACAAAAATTTAATCGAGATGTAGTCATAGATATCATTTGTTACAGAAGATTTGGCCATAATGAAGGTGATGAACCTTCTTTTACTCAACCCGTAATGTATAATAATATTAAAAAACATGAAACAACACTAAATATTTACGCAAACAAATTGATTAAAGAAGAGACCATTAACCAAGAAGAGTTTAATAGTATGAAAATACAATTTAAAAATCTTCTTGAAGAACAATTTAAAACAGCAAAAGAATATAAACCAAAATTAGAATGGTATGCAGGTGTTTGGTCAAGATACAAACCTGAAAGAGGAAAAGATAGAAGGGGAATTACTGGTGTATCAATTGAAAAAATAAAAAAAATTGGGGAAAAAATTACAACGATTCCAAGAGAATTTAATGCACACCCAACTGTAAAAAAAATATTTGAGAATAAAAAGAAAATGTTTCTTACAGGAAAGGGATTTGATTGGGCTACAGCAGAGCAGATAGCATTCGCAACATTATTAGACGAGGGCTACCCGGTTAGACTTTCCGGGCAAGATTCTGGCAGAGGTACTTTTAGCCAGCGTCATTCTGTTCTTAGAGATCAAAGAGATAGTGCTTACTACACTCCATTGAATAATATTGCAAAAAATCAAAAAAGATATGAAGTAATTGATAGTTTACTTTCAGAAATGGCTGTTCTTGGATTTGAATATGGATATGCATTATCAGAGCCAACTACTCTGGTAGTTTGGGAAGCACAATTTGGAGATTTTGCAAACGGGGCTCAAGTTATAATAGATCAATTTATTACGTCTGCTGAAAGAAAATGGGCTCGAGCAAATGGTTTAGTAATGTTGCTTCCTCATGGTTACGAAGGTCAAGGTCCCGAACATTCATCTGCAAGATTAGAAAGATTTTTGCAATTATGTGCTCAAGAAAATATTCAAGTTATGAATTGTACAACACCTGCAAATTATTTTCATGCTTTGCGAAGACAGATACATAGGGATTTTAGAAAACCTTTAGTGATTATGACTCCCAAATCTTTGCTAAGAAACAAAAGATGCACTTCAAATATTGAAGATTTTACAAAAAAAAATTCATTTCATAGGATTCTTAACGATCATGCGGATTTTAAAAAATACGGTCTAATTCAACTTAAAGAAGATAAAAATATAAAAAAAGTTGTTATGTGTTCTGGAAAAATTTATTTTGATCTTATTAAAGCCAGAGAAAAAATAAAAAATAAAGAGGTGTTTATTATCAGAATAGAACAATTATATCCTTTTCCTGTGAAAACACTTGCAAAAGAATTAAAAAGATTCAAAAAAAATTCAAAATTTTATTGGTGTCAAGAAGAACCTCAGAATATGGGCGCATGGAACACTGCAAGAAATTATATTCAATGGAGCTTAGATTATATCAAAGTAGAAAATAAAGAGGTTAAATATATTGGTAGAAAGCCCGCCGCATCTCCTGCTAGTGGATATCTGAAAAAACATCTTGCACAGCAAAAGGAAATAATAGAAAAGGTACTTAGTTAAAGATTATGTCGAATCAAATTGTAGTTCCATCTTTAGGAGAATCTGTTACTGAGGCAACTGTTTCAAAGTGGTTAAAACAGGTTGGTGAAACAGTAGATTCTGATGAACCTTTAGTTGAATTAGAAACAGATAAGGTTAATGTTGAAGTTCCTTCACCATTATCTGGAACATTATCTTCAATCAAAGTTAAGGAGGGAGATACTGTAGAGGTAGGTTCGGTTTTAGGTTTAGTTAATACTGAAAAAAAAAACTTATCCAAAGAAAATGAAATAGAAACAGGAAAAAAAGAACCTATATCTTACGAACCTCCAGCAAAAGAGAGAAAAATAAGAAAAGAGATTTCGAAAAAACAAGAACCTTTGAAACTTGTAGAAGAAGAAATTTTAAAAGAAGAAAAAAATGGTGCGCTTGTTTTAGATACATTAGCAGCAGATTCAATTTCAGAAAAAACAAAGGAAAAATATATACCACCTAAAACTAAAAAAAATTTATCTCCAGCTGTGAGAAAAATTGTAGCAGAAAACAAGATAGATTTATCTAATATAGAAGGAACTGGTAAAGATGGAAGAATTTCAAAAGAAGATTTATTAAATTTAATGGGGGGCATACCCATGCCTTCAAAACGAAAATCTACGCACGGGCCTGAAGAACGTGTAAAAATGAGTAGATTGAGATTAACTATAGCAAAAAGATTAAAAGAAGCTCAGGATACAGCTGCGATGTTAACAACTTTTAACGAAGTTGATATGCACAAGATTATGCAAATGAAACAAGATTACCAAGAAGATTTTCAAAAAAAATATTCAGTAAAATTAGGTCTAATGTCCTTTTTTGTTAAAGCAAGTGTTGTTGCTTTGAAAAATTTTCCAGCAATAAATGCTGAAATAGAAAATAATAATATTATTTATAAAAATTATTATAATATTTCTATTGCTATTGGGACCGATCGAGGTTTGGTAGTCCCAGTACTAAAAAGAGCTGACGAATTATCTTTTGCTGAAATAGAAAGAAATATTTCTCTGCTTTCTGGTAAAGCAAAAGAGGGTAAGATCACAATTAATGATCTTCAGGGAGGAACTTTCACTATAAGTAACGGCGGCATTTATGGAAGTTTATTGTCGACTCCGATTTTAAATCCACCTCAAACAGGTATATTAGGAATGCACAATATTGTCGAAAGACCTGTAGCAATAAATGGTAGTGTTGTAATAAGACCAATGCAATATTTAGCTTTGTCTTATGATCATAGAATAATTGATGGCAAGGAAGCTGTTTCTTTTTTAAAAACTATTAAGGAGTGCCTCGAAGAGCCACGAAGACTATTTCTAGATCTTTAATAATGAATAATAATTTTGATGTAATTGTAATCGGATCTGGTCCCGGAGGGTATGTTGCCGCTATAAGATCCTCTCAATTAGGATTAAAGACAGCATGCATTGAATCAAGAGAAACTTTGGGTGGAACATGTTTAAATATTGGTTGCATACCATCTAAGAGTTTGCTGAATTTGTCCGAAACTTACCGAAAAGCACAAAATGAATTCAATAAATTAGGAATTGAAGTTGATAAAGTTAAATTAAATTTATCTAAAATGATGGAAAATAAAAAAAAATCAGTTTCAATACTTACAAAAGGTATAGAATTTTTATTTAAAAAAAATAAAATTACTAACATAAAAGGAAAAGGTTTAATAACATCAAATAATGAAGTAGACGTTACAGATAAATTTGGAAAAAAAACAAAATATAAAGCTAAGAAAATTATAATAAGCACCGGCTCTGTACCTGCATCTCTTCCTGGAATTAAAATTGATGAAAAAGTGATCGTATCATCAACTGGAGCATTATCTTTTGAAAAAGTTCCAAAAGATTTAGTTATAATTGGAGGTGGGTATATTGGTTTAGAAATGGGATCTGTTTGGAAAAGATTAGGTTCAAATGTTACCATAATAGAATTTCTGGATAATATTATTTCTGAAATGGATAAAGATATTTCAACAGAATTTTTGAAGATTTTAAAAAAACAAGGAATTAATTTTAAATTAGATTCCAAGGTTACTGGAGTTAATATTTTAAAAAATAAGGCTGTTGTTGATTTTACTAATAATAAAAACGCAAAAAGAGAGGGAATAGAATGTGATAAAGTTTTGGTTGCGGTAGGAAGAAATCCCAATATTGGACCTGAAGTATCTAAATTAGGAATAAAGTTAGATAAACAAAAGAGGATTGAAGTAAATGATAAATTTGAAACATCAGTTAAAAATATTTATGCAATTGGAGATGTTATAAAAGGACCGATGTTGGCTCATAAAGCTGAAGATGAAGGTATAGCAGTTGCAGAAATAATTGCTGGACAAGCTGGGCACGTAAACTATGAAGTAATACCGGCTGTAATTTATACCTCACCTGAAGTGGCCTCAGTGGGAAAAACCGAAAATCAGTTAACAGAAAATGGAATAAAATTTAAAATTGGAAAATTTCCATTTTTGGCAAATTCTAGAGCTAAGATTAATAATGAATCCGAAGGATTTGTAAAAATTTTAGCTGACGAAAAAACTGATAAAGTGCTAGGAGTTCATATGATTTGCCCCCACGCAGGTGAAATGATTGCTGAAATGGCTTTAGCTATGGAATTTGGAGCAAGCTCTGAAGACATAGCTCGAACTGTGCATGCGCACCCAACTTACACAGAAGCGATTAAAGAAGCAGCAATGGCTGTTGATAAAAGACCAATTCATTTTTAGTGATTTAAATTTTTTATGAAAGCAATGATACTTAGCGCAGGTTTTGGTAGTAGACTAAAACCTCTTACTCTTGATCAACCCAAACCTTTGTTAAAAATTGGCAATGAAACCTTGCTGTCAAATACTTTAAAATTTTTAGATAATTATGGAATCGATCATGTTGTAATTAATGTTCATTACTTATCTGAAAAAATTATTAATTATATAAATGGAATAAAATTAAATTTTAATTTTAATATTACAGTGGTTGAAGAAAAAGCTGGTATATTAGATACTGGTGGCGGAGTGTTAAATGCTATTCAACATTTCTCTAATGAAAAATTTTTAGTAATTAATCCAGATACAATTTGGAATGCAAATTATTTATACGAATTAAAATCTTTGGAAAAATTATTTACTTCTATTTTAGATAGTAAATGCTTAATGCTTGTTGTAGATAAAGATAAAAGTTTTGATAAAAGTTTTAAGGGTGATTTTAATTTAAAAAAAAATTTGATTACAAGAAGCGAGGCAAGCAAATCAAAATATATTTTTACAGGTTTACAATTAGTAAAACCGGAAATTTTTTATGGAGTTAATTCTAAAGTTTTTTCAATTAATAAAATTTGGGATCAATTAATTTCAAATAAACAGTTATACGGAATGGAAAGTAAAATTAATTTTCTTCATGTTAGCACTTTAAGAATTTATAAAGATTTAATAAAACAATATTTTAAACATTAAAAAATATTTTTTTAGATCTATTTGCATCTAAATATCTATAATCTGAAATTTTTAAGTTGTTTTCAAATTTTATTAAAAGAGGATTTCCTGTAGGAATTTCAAATTCAATAATTTTTTCCTTAGAAACATTTAAAATTTCCATTAATAGTGCTCTACAACTATTTCCATGAAAAACGATTAATACATTTTTTTTTTCAATTAATAGTGGTTTTATTTTTTTATTGTAAAAAGGTATTACACGTTCAAAAGTGTCCTTAAGAGATTCACTTTTTATGTTTGTAGCAATTTTATCTTTGTAAGGATGGTCAGGCTCGATAGGAGGAGGCGGAATATCAAAACTTCTTCTCCAAATTTGTACTTGCTTGCTTCCATATTTTTTAATGATTTCATCTTTATTTAATGAAGTGAGACCGCCATAGTGGCGCTCATTTAATGAAGATGTTTTAATAATATTTGCGTCATTAATATTTAAAATTTTTAATATTATTTCTAAGCTATTTGTTGCTCTTTTTAATATAGACGTAAAAAATGAATCAAACTTAATATTTAAATTTTTGATCAACTTTCCAGCTTGATCGGCCTCAAATTTTCCTTGGTTTGTAAGGTCAATATCTGCCCACCCAGTGAATCTTCTTTCTTTATTCCACTGACTTTGACCATGTCTTACCAAAATTAGATTATTCATATCGCAATAAATATAATACGATTCATTATAAGTGTTGTATATTATTAAAGTGAACACAACATTAAAATATATTTTTCACATTTCAGTATTAATTTTAATAGTTATTTCCCTTTATCCGGGAAGCATTATAGGTTATTTGTTTTTTGGCAGTTGGGATCAGCAGCCTAATATTATTAAAAATCCTTTTGGAACCGCCATCAATCATTTCTTTTGTTATATTTATGTTTCTTTATTAGGTTTTTTTCTATATTTACGAGAAAAAAATTTTAAAAAATTAGTTTTAGGGTTGTTTTTATTATCAATAATACTTGAAGTTCTTCATTTTATTATACCAAATCGTGCATTTCAAATAAGCGATGTAATTGCAAATATTTTGGGTGTAACAGTTGCATATTATGTCATAAAGATTTATTTATTTTTAAAAAGACTATGAATAAATTTAATGAAAGAGAAAAGAGCTTTGAAAAAAAGTTTCAAATGGATCAAGAACTACAGTTCAAAGTTCAAGCGCGTAGCAATAAATATTTAGCTGATTTTGTAAGTTTAAAGTTAGGTAAATCTGAAAATGAAAAACAGATATATATCCAAGAGATAATCAAGGCTGATATGGAAGAAGCTGGTCAAGAAGATGTGTTTCGTAAAATCAAAGAAGATTTTAAAAATGCTTCTATAAACATAGAAGATTCAGAAATTAGAGATCAAATGGCAAGGGCATTATCGCGTGCAAAAGAAGATTTTAAATAAAAATATAATTATTTTACTTGCTTTTCTATTTATAGCTTCATGTAGTTCTATACCTAAATATCCTTCAAATGCTTGTAAAATTTTTGGAGAGAATTATCTTTGGTATAAGCATGCAAAAAAAAGTTCAGAAATTTATGGTGCTCCGATTTATATGATTTTAGCGTTTGTAAATAAGGAATCCGGTTTTAATCGCTGGGCAAAACCGAAAAGGAAAAAACTATTTAAGGTAATACCTTACAAAAGACCATCTAGCTCACTAGGATATTCTCAGGCGGTTAATAAAACTTGGGAATTATATAAAAAAGAAACGAAAAGCCCATTAGCTTTAAGAACACGATTTAAAGATTCAGTAATGTTTATTGGTTGGTATATAAATAAAACAAATAAAATAAATAAAATTCCATTTAATGATTCTTATCGCCAGTATTTAAATTACTATTTGGGCTGGGGGAATTATTCCAAAAAAGTTTATAAATCTGATAAGAAAGCAGTTATTCTTGCCAAAAATGTAGAAAAACAATCTAGAATTTACAGAAGTCAATTAAAAGAATGTCAAAAAAATCTCAATAGAAAAAAATATATTATTTTTTAATTTCTTTACTTAACTGGATATCAACAGCATCAATACGTTTAGTGTTTTTTGTTAAAAGAATATACATAGCTGGTGTTACATAAAGTGTAAAAAAAGTAGAGATAAGCATTCCACCAAATATTGTAGAACCTACAGCCAAGCGACTTCCCTCACCGGCGCCTGGCCCAATATTTCCAATTAGTAATGGGATCATTGCAATCATAGTAGAAAGAGATGTCATTATAATTGCTCGAAATCGTCTTTTACATGCTTCTAAAGCTGCACTTTCTATATTTTTTCCAGTTCGCCTTAATTGGTTTGCCCAGTCAACAATTAAAATTGAGTTTTTAGTAGAAATGCCAATTAATATTACCAAAGCAATTTGTGAGAAGATATTAATGCTAGAATTAAAAAGTAAAATAAAAATAATGCCTCCAAAAACACTTAAGGGCACCGTAAGCATAATTACAACGGGATGTATAAAACTGTTAAAATTTGCTGACATTACTAAAAAGGCCGTTACCAAAGCTAAAGCAAATATAATAAATAATTCATTGCTTGTTTCTTTAAGTTCTTCCGATTTACCTTTCCACTCAATTCTTGCATCAGGGGTATATTTATTTACAGTTTTTTCTAAATAATTTAATGCTTCAGAAAGAGTGTAATCACCAACCAATCTAGCACTAATCGTGATAGCACGCTGTCTGTCATAGCGAGCTAAAATTTTTGCTGAACCTACTTCATTAAATTCAACAAGATTTGCGAGCGATATTAATTTTCCTGTTGTTTCAGAGCGAACAAAAATTTTGCTCAAACTTTCACTTCTTTTTCTGTTTTTAATATCAGCCTGAAGAATTATAGGATATTCTTTGCCCAATCTATTAAATTTTGTAACAGTTTTACCAGAAAAAAGCGTACTTACTGTTGAGCCAATAGATTGAATAGAAACTCCAAGATCTTGAGCTTTTTTTCTATTTATTTCTAATTTTATTTCAGGTTTATTTTTGGAGTAATCAGATTCAATAGCAGCTAAATTTTTGTTTTTTCTTAGTTCAATCATAATTGACTTTTGCCATTTTTCAAGTTGATCATAGCTATTTCCTAGCAACACCATTTGAATTGGTTTGTTGTAACTACTAACTCGTATACTTTGAGGAGATATAGGAAAAGCAAGAGCCTGCGGCACAGTTACGATTTTTCCTATAGCTTTTCTCATAATTTTTACAGCGCTCTCATCTCTGTCTTTCCAATCATCCAACAAAGCTATTATGATAAAACTATTATAGGATTTACTAGCTCTCCCAAATCCTGGAACTCGCATAATTACTCTTTTATAGAATTCTCCATCTTTTTTAATCAAAGGTATTAATCTTTTTTCTATTTCTATCGCTTTGTCGGCGGTATATTGAAATGAACTTCCTTCGTCAGTTTTACCTATGACTAAATAAACGCCCCTGTCTTCTTTGGGCAACAATTCCTTGGGAGAAAAATTAAAAAGCAAAGCAGATGTTGCTACTACAAAAATCATAAATCCGATTATGAGTTTTTGTTTGTTGATCCAGAAAGTCAAAGTTTCTGAGTAGAATTCTAAAAAAGATTTATAATATTTTTCAAATTTTAAAACTATTTTAGATTTTTTTGTATTTTTATTAAGAAATTTACTTCCAAGCATTGGTGACAGTGTCAAAGCTACAAATGATGATATAACAATTGCGAAGGTTAAAGAAATTGCAGTTTCTCTAAATAGAGTTCCTGATATTCCTTCTATAAATATTAAAGGTAAAAAAACTGCAACTAGAACTAATGTAGTTGAAATTATTGCAAAAGTTACGCTTTTTGATCCGTTAACAGAGGCTACTAAAGGAGTTTCTCCATTTTCTACTCTATTGTAAATAGCGTCAGTCATTATAATTGAGTCATCCACAACTATACCTATTGCTAGAATTGCTGCCAGAAGTACAAAAATATTTATGGATAAGTCAAATAACCACAAACCTAAAACTGCCGAAATTAAACTAACTGGCAATGCTACAGCAGGCACAATTACAGCTTTTAAGTTTCCCAAAAATAAATAAATAATTATTACAACTAACACAAAAGCGATTATTAATGTTTTGTAAACTTCATTGATTGCTGCGTTAATGTAAGTTGCTCTATCAAAAGAAACACCTAGCTTTAGTCCGTCTGGTAAAGTTTTTTGAACTATTTTGATGCGATCTCTTACTCTTTTTGATAATTCTACAGTAGAAGCACCACTTTTCGCATAAATTCCTATTCCAACAACTTTTTCATTAGGTTTTCCGTCTTTACTTTGAGCTTTAAAAAGAGTTTTTTCTGATACTGGACCATATTTGACCTCCGCAATATTTTCCAATCTTACAACCCTATTTTTAATTTTTTTTATAGGCAGTTGTTTTATAGAGGACAAATCCTTGTAAGCCTTATCAAGATTAATTGTTAAATCTATATTTGTAGCTTCTAAACTTCCTGCGGGTAGACTAATATTTTCTTTTTTTAAAGCTTGCTCCACCTCTTGTATTGTTAAATTATTAGCAGCTAGTTTAGTTGGTGAAATATAAACTCTTACACTTAATTCACGCAACCCACCTACCAAAATTCTTCCTACTCCCTTAACATTAGAAAAATTATCTACCAGATATCTTCGCGTGTAATCTCCAATTTCTAAGTCAGTCCAAGTTGTTGATGAAACTGATAGCCACATAGAAGTAGTAAAACCGGCGCTTTGTTTAAGTATTTCCGGTGAGTCAGAATCTTCTGGTAAGTTGTCTGTAACTCTGCTTACTCTGTCTCTTATATCGTTCGTTGCTGCGTCTAAATCAATAGAAGTGCCAAATTCAATTTTTATTGTTGCTCTTCCATTCTCAGAAGTTGAATCTATATTTTTTATTCCTTCTGCGCCACCAATTACATCTTCTAAAATTTCAACTACTTCACTTGAAATTATTTCTGCAGACGCTCCAGCGTAATCTACCTGAACCTGAACAACAGGTGGTTGCAAACCTGCCGGCAATTCTCTTACCGGTAACTTCCAAAATACAAATAAACCAAATACTACCAATATCATTGAAAAAACAGCTGATACGACAGGTCTACGAATTGAAAGATCGGTAATGAACATTTTTAATTTCTTATTCTGAATTAATAATTGGTTTTACTTTCATGCCAGGTCTAACTTTGGTTAATCCTTCAGCAATTATTTTATCACCTTTGTTTAATCCAGTGATAATTTCAAGACTTCCTTTACTACGAACGCCAGTCTCAATTTCAGTTTTTTTAATTATATTGTTTTCAATTATTTTATAGACAAATTGCTTATTTCCTTCATAAATAACACTAGTATCTGGAACACTTAAAGCATTTTTTTCATTATAAAATATTTCGATTTCAAGAAGAGAGCCAGGAATTATTTCAGAAGATTCATTATTAATTTTAGCTCTAGCCAATATCGATCTGGTTTGAGCATCAACACGTGAGGCCACTGATTCAATTTTACCTTTATAAATTTTATTTTTATATGCAGAAAATTCTGCATTTAGATCAAGATCCTTTTTTAAAACTGCCGCATAAACTTCTGGTATTTTTAAGTCACATAAAATTTTTCTTGAGTCGTCTAATGTTAGTATAATTGTATTTTCAGAACCCAGACTGCTTCCACTAATGCCTCTTTTACCAACAACTCCTGAAAAAGGTGCAATTATATTTTTAGTTGCTAATTTAGCTATAACATCACCTTTATTTACTTTTATATTAAAATTAATTGGTTCTAACAATTCATTCTTTTTTATTTTATATGATAAGGTCTTACTACTTAGAGACGTACAATAGCTTTCAAGAGATTGATTAAAACTTTTATTTGAAACTATTTTTACAATTACTCCTGGAGGTGGTCTTTTAGAAAATTTTTTTTTAAAGTAAAGACCAACGCCATATCTTCCAATTATAATTAAGGCGATTAAAAGAAAAAATGTTATTATACCAATTGTTATTTTTTTTGATCTTTTCATTTATTTTTTTCCAAATTCAGTCCAACTTCCAATATATATTTTAGGAACATAATCATCATTTACCAATGAATATGCAAGAGCAAGTGTTGCGGCTGTTACTGAGCTCCCACAGCTAGATACTATTTTTAAGCCATTTATTCCAGCAGATTCGAACTTTTTTTTTAAAATTTTTTTATCAAGAAATGTATTATTTTTAATGTTTATCAATTCGCCAAAAGGTAAAGATTTTGAATTTTTAATTGACCCCCTTTTAACGTTAATTCTTGGCTCAGATTCTAAACCCAAAAATCGATTTTTACTTCTAGCGTCCAGTACAGTAAACTTTTTTATTTTAATATTTTTTTCAATTTGGGATTTTATTTTAATCATATTTTTATTTTCTTTAGCTT
>Ga0066836_10001696_pt1 | contig 11656 bp, 8 predicted proteins | sample ETNtaG_18_FD_71568 | JGI IMG/M metagenome (GOLD analysis project Ga0066836, IMG submission 71568) | Marine microbial and viral communities from oxygen minimum zone, Eastern Pacific Ocean - ETNP201302SV91 | ecosystem: Environmental > Aquatic > Marine > Oceanic | place: Pacific Ocean: Eastern...
GATAGCAGCTTGCCATGCATATGGTAAACAGACTGGCTTCCACCGCGCTCATGCAAGTCATCCACATTTTGAGTAACCAACATCAGGTTGCTACCGAACGCTTTCTCAAGTTTGGCCAGCGCCTCATGCGCTGCATTAGGATTCACGTCGTCTTGCTGTAACTGCGCACGTCGAGCGTTGTAAAAGCGATAAACTAAGCTAGGGTTTTGTTCAAAAGCCTCTGGGGTGGCCACCTCTTCTACGCGATGATTTTCCCAAAGGCCGTCATTATCCCGAAATGTCTTTAATCCAGATTCAGCGGAAATACCCGCACCGGTAAGAATAACAATATTGGGTAGAGATTGATCAGATGGCATCAGGTTGTTCTTACTCTGTAGTTATAGCGCTAATTATACGATTAGCATGTTGTATATTTACTTCGTTAAAAGCCGCGACTCTTTACATATCTTTGACCACAGGATATTGAGTATCAGCGCCCCACTCTGACCAAGAGCCATCGTATACTGAAACCTGAGTAGCGCCGCACAATAATGCCGCCACACCAATTATGCAGGCGGTAACGCCAGAACCACACGTACAAATAATAGGTTTGCGTAAATCGATATTAGCGCGGTCAAAAATAGCCTTAAGATGATCAACTGGCAAAAAATGCCCGCTTTTGAGTAAGGTGTCAAAAGGAATATTAAACGCTCCAGGCATATGACCTGAACGTACTCCTTCACGAGGCTCTGACACTTCTCCTTTGAATCGCGGCGCGCTACGCGCATCAACAAGTTGTGCTTCAGTATTTATTGCCTGAAGAACTGCACCGGAATTTGCGAACCAACCAGGCCTAGGTGTAGCTTGATAGGTTAATTTTCCGTATTGTTGTTGTTCTGAAACCGGCAGCGCTGCTTTTTCCCATGCAGGCTGTCCGCCATTTAATATATAAACATCTTGGTGGCCCAACGCTTTTAACATCCACCACACTCTTGGCGCAGAATATATTCCACGGGTATCGTATACCGTAATAGGTGTATTCGCTGTTATACCCTGATTACCAAGATAAATTGCAAGGTCATTTGCAGAAGGCATACTGTGAGGGAGACCTGTAGTGTGATCGCTACCTTCACTATCTAAGTCAAAGTCGACTGACGCAGGTAAAACCATTGCCGTGCGCGTATCTGGTGTTTTTGAAACGGGGTCGTCCATTAACGCTCGTACAAGCGTTACCGGCTTTTGTTGCATTACATTGGCTAATTCACCAACTGAGAGCAATACCGATACCATTACATTCTCCTAAAAGGCACCCACATCAGTGAGTGCCCTGTAATACCCCGATAAAACAAATCGGTACGTATTCAAACACATTACATAGTTAGCTAACCAACTAACCTATGTTGCGGATCTACTTAGCTAAGAGCTGCGATAGCCGCGTCGTAGTTCGGCTCTTCTGTTGTTTCTGCAACTTGCTCTGTGTAAACCACTTTGCCTTCGGCATCGATAACCACTACTGAACGAGACAGCAGCCCAGTAAGCGGCGCTGATTCAAAGGTAACACCATAGTCATCACCAAAGCTTGAGCGGAAAGTCGAGCCTGTAAGTACATTTTCAATACCTTCAGCACCACAGAAGCGACCCGCTGCAAACGGAAGATCTGCCGATACACAGATAACTGTAGTGTTATCCAATTTTGCCGCTTCCTCGTTGAATTTACGCACAGACATTGCACATGTTCCCGTGTCGATAGAAGGGAAAATGTTTAATACCACATTTTTTCCTGCAAGCTCAGACAGTGTTACTTCACCCAAATCTGCTTTCACTAATGTAAAGTCTGGTGCAGATGTGCCTACTTCAGGAAGCTGACCCTTTGTCGTAACTGTATTGCCTTGAAAAGTAACTGATGCCATTCGCTTTCTCCGTGTTTTGTTAATATGAAATAGTGGATGTAAAACAATACTTTCGCAAATAAAAGTGACGCTTCTTAAATGTTACTTTTAACCTGCGACTCTGCAAACGCAAGCTTATGCTGCAAATGCGGCTTACCTTTTAAATATTCCCGTCTAAACACACTGAAATAATGCGCTAAGGTTTGCGCCCCTTGCTTCTGTTCTGCAAGGTCTAAAACGCTAATACCAACTTCAGCAGTACAGTGTTGGAAATCATGGGTAGATTCGCGTAGTAAATAATCTGACGCTACGTCCATACTCACGCCCAACACAGGAAAGTCATGCAAGTAAGGGCTCTTCACGAACATTTTTTTTGCTTCACGCCACGTTCCATCCAAGAAAATAAATAGTAACGTTTTCCCAGTATTCAATGGTGGCGTATCAATACAACGTTCAGCTGCAGCATATTCGTGTGGAAATACCACGATAGGAAAATATTTTTCGTTGCGAAGTAACGCCAATAGCGCCTCTTCTGGCTCGGTGCGCTTCCACAAAAATGCGTGGTTATCTTTAACCACGTCCGCAATTAAACGACCGGTATTAGTGGGCTTATAATATTCGCCTTTGTACATCAAGAACAAAACCGCCACATCAGTGCCAGCCTCAGGCTTGAATTCACAAATACAGTTTTGCGTTGGAAGCAGACACGCGTCGCAGCGAACTACTTTACTCCCACGAGCGTGGAATGGACGTTCAGCACGAGATAACTCGTCTAAACGAAGTGACATAACAGAATTCAAGATAGTACGTCTTTGCCAAAATTTTTATGGATTTTACCATAGTAATTTGTGATAAAAGAGCGCAATTGTCTTATCAATTTTTTGATTTAAAGTTTGGAAAATTGGGAGTAGATAAATGGTGCCCGGGGCCGGACTTGAACCGGCACGCTGTTACCAGCGAGGGATTTTAAATCCGTATGAACAGGCTAGTAAACACACAGGCTTGATAGGTACTGTTCCTAACAAAATTCATTGTTTAAGTGTTTGATTTGTCGTATTTGAGAGAGTTCTTGTTAGGAAATAAAAGGCGTCCTTGCCCAAAGATTTATGCGGCGTCTTCAACTCTATAGCTAAGCGGCTTATATCCAGATGTTGCGTTAGAAGCAACTACTAGTCCACGCGTATCAGAACCAACATAAAGCACAATCATGAACGTTGGCTGAATGCTATCCCTACCGCCTGTTGGTATATCCAAATCACCAAGGCGAGCAAGGATCTTACTTCCATCAATTTTAATTGAGTCGCTATTCTCATTACTGATTTTTTTGCCATCTGCAATAACTTCGACCTTAGCAATTCCATTCTGGGTTAAATCCAAATAGCCACCAGCGGTTACAATGCCGGCAACAGAACTTGGCTTAAGTTGCATAACCTCTCTGTTTGATCGGCCTTTGTAAGCTACCAAGCTGCCCTGCGTCACCAACTCAAAGTCCAACGTTTCCATTGTGCTCAATATTTCATTTTCCTGTAATGCTGCAACTTCGACTAAAACTGTATCTGTAGATGTTGCACCTTCGCTATCCTGTGCTTGAACTCGAAACTCTAATGTTTGTGCAGTTAATGAACTAGGTGCCGTGAACTCTGGGGTAGCTGTGTTAGCAAATTCAAGAACTACTGCATCTGCTCCGTTATCAACCTGTTCCCAACCGAATTGAGAAATTGAACCATCTTCTGGGTCGGTGCTCATTGATGCATTTAATTGAACCCGAACACCAGCTGCAACTGATTGGTCGGGGCCAGCGTTTGCGACTGGGGGTTGGTTTGGACCTTGAACGGCGAAACTTTGCGTAATTCTAGGGCTAGAATCGTCTTCATCACTGGTAACTAGTCCGATTTCATAGCTGCCCGCCACATCGATATTAATGTCGAAATTCTTAGCTGTAGGTTCAGCTATAGTAGCGTTTGAAGTTGCAGGTTTACTATCTATTGCCCATTGATACTGAATGTCACCCGCTTGACCAAAACCAATACCTTCAATAATGACGGTTATGGGGTCAGCAGCCTCGGCATTCTCTATTTCAATGAACGGCACGTACTCACCGTTTAACATGCCGGAAGCATCAACAAATCCACGTTCGGTGTCTTTACTTAAGAGTGATACACGGTCCTCTGTTGGCATCCAGCGTAAACCGTAGCTTGTGGGTGCTTGGGCTGATTCGCCGTTAGTGTACGAGCCGCCATAACCGATACGGTCAAACGGGTAACTGGTGGTACTCTCCACACCACCTACTTTTTGAATAACGGTTAACTGTCTATCCAAATCGCTCGAGCTTTCAAAACTGGTGTAAACGACGTCTTGGGCGTCCAGCGCTGAACCACGGATGTAGTCTTTGGCAAAACCTGCGTGCGGCTTCCAGTAGTCAAACGTAGTCAGTCGCGCATTTAACCAGGTTACATCCAACATTTTCATGTTGGTTGATACATCCGGCAAATAGAATCCCTCACGCTCACCAGCTGCTAATGTTAATTCCAAACCATTTGCAGTAAACGCAATAGAACCCTGTCCAGTCATTCGTTTTACATTAGCAGGCAAAGACGATGCGCCGATAAACGAAATATCCTCTCGTTCAGGGCATGGCGGGTCGAGCAGTGGAAGTGAACCGTCCACCAATTCAAATTCCATCAGGCCAATAGCGCCAACCGCAGTAGTAGATGTTCCAGCACCTACAGCGCGGTAAACCTTAAACTTGCGCCCTTGATATTTAAGTGTATCTCTTAGTACGACTTGGTTAACTGCGTCTGGCCCTCCTTGAGCAGGCTCACCAGCGTAACTTAAACGCGTAAATCCATCGTCGGCAACTAGCACAGGAATAGAAAAGCGCGGCACGAGTTGCGCGCCCCCTTCGCCTTGCTCTCTTATTTCCGCTAGCGCCAATAGTGAACCATCGTCTTGCTTTACAAGGCTAGACGGGCTTAGGGTCATCACTAACTCTGGGTTGGTGTATCCAGATACGTTTTCAACTACGCGACCAACGTCTTTCTTCCATACCTGTAGCAATTCCCATTGATTGGTGACAACGTCTGTGCCCCATAACGCTGAATAGTCACCTGCAATACTGTAACCGATGTATGTGTGAGGGTAATTGAGTTTACCGTCATTAACATCCCATTCGAAATAGCCCGTGTGTCCGGTACCAGCACCGAAACGAGGATCATACGTCAGCACATAACCCTGTCTGGTGAAATTAATACCGTCAGATGATGTGGCTATTGCCGTTGTCTGCTCCCTAATATCACCACCGTCATAACTAGGGCCACTATTATTATGCGTTGTTAAATAGACCACACCGTCAATGACACGCGCGCACGGCGTTTCTGTCTGCGTTCCTGCTGAAACCGTATCGATATAAACGGGGTTACCACTGGGTTTGCTGGGCAAATAATCAAAATCACCATTGGCGATAGCCGTGTCGTAATCCACCCAATTATTAGAATCTGTCGGATCACCTGAAACCAGCACCGCCCACGTACCACCACTGCCATTTACGTGGTCCGTGGAGAAATACAAAATCCAGTCATACGGTGCTTGCCAGCCTGTAATATTAGCCGTTGGGATAATCGTTGGTGAAAAGCATCCACGATTAGAGCCTTGACTTGCAGGGCGCTCAACGACAATTCCCCTGTCTGTAAATTGATATTTAAGCATTGTATTTTCCTTCACCGATAAACGTTACTGTTCGCCCTAGTTCAAACTCACCGCTGGTTCGAATTGCTGTAGTGGGTGTTTTGTTTGCAACAGCATTGCGTACACGTACAAACACTGAGCTGGTTGAAGCACCGTCAACTGTTAATTGAAATTCGTAGAGGCCGACTGCATCAGCTGTGTAACTGGCATTCTGTTGAGTCGGATTAGTAATTGATGGGGATGAACCTACTGGCGCTTGAGCGATTGTCCAACTGTATGTGCTGCCACCTGTGGACGCAGCACCGGATAACGCGAACGATTGCCCTACGTATTGAACGGAATCGGTACCCGCGTTGGCAACCACACTGCCAGCCTCTACCGCTGTAATTGTCTGAGTTGCTGGGTCGCTATCCTCGGCACCATCATTGACAATCAGCGTTAATATATATTCCCCAGCAACGTCCATGGTAAACCTAGGGTTAACGGTATTAGCATCTAATAATGTAGCGCTAGAACCAGCTGGCACTTGCAGTGTTGATTGATAGGTTAACGTGTCATTATCTGCATCAGATGAATTACTAGCGTTGACTACAAACTCATTACCTACCGTACCAGTCGTATTTGTGCCAAGTGCTGCGACAGGCTTGGTGTTCACTGAACCCGCCTGATTTTCAAATGTCACTGCACTCATACCGTAAAAACCCTGCGATAAATTTACAATCGCAGTGCCTACCGTCTGATTAAATGGTTCGTTTGACGTAGAATAAACCACGGCGGCATCAGCGTATGCAGTAATGCTAGAGCCAGAGGTCACAACGCGCAATGTCGCGGACGCACCAGAATTATGCGTACCGTCATAAAGTACTGTATTCGTGCCCGATACCCGTTTTACTACTCGATAGACGCCTGTTGCTAGATCCCAAATTACACGCATGTAGTTGTCATCATTAACGCGCCGAAATTCGAACGAGAAATATTTCCCAGTCGCGTTAGTGTCGTCATGCCTGAATGAAATAGTCACATCATTGTCGGCGGTCGCATCAACCAATTCAATTTGCCCCGATGCACTATTTGCTATGTAAAGCCCATTACCTTGAAACGTCCAGTTCCCACTTATTACACTTAATTCTGGTGGTATTTGACTACCACTCTGGAGTGCTAGATTTAAATTAACCGTAGCCATTAGTAATCTCTCTATACTGTAATTGAAATTGTGTTAGACCATGCGCCAATTAACGCACCGTTTAGGCAACGGCATCTGATCTTGTATGTGCCTGAAGAAAGTGAAACTGAACGTTTAAAGCAACCAACAACCCCAGGCAATCCAACATTAGGAACATCCAAAGTAGACCAGCTAGAACCACCATTGCTCGATACTTCAAACTCCATGTCGGTCATAGAGAACCTATTAAGATCGTCCAGTGTTGGGTAGGTTTTTAGAATTTCGATTGAATTGGAATGACCGCCAATCAAACCGTTAGAGGAATAATGAAACCCTGCACCTTTTTTCTGAGCGCTCATTTGTGGTTTGGTCACACAACGTTGACCGTCTGCGTAACAATTCCAAATTTCAAAGTACGCAGGGCTATGGGTAGGCGAGAACGTTTCTCTTGTACCTAACGTAGATATAAAAGCACTGTTATTAAGTAGCGCTGCCCCTCTGCGGTGTGTACGAACAATCTTGCAAGAACCTTCAAGTGTGCTGTTGTTTATTTCGGTGACGCGCTTTAAATCAGTTATTGCATCAGTGGCGTTTTTACCGTCTAAGTTGTAGACATGGCATGTGTATATTTCCCCCGCTTCACCCCAACTACCTACGCCCCAGTAAGGCGCATTAATAACGAGAATATCGCAGTTACCAAATTGGGAGTTGTAGTTACCGTAGTTGGATTCAAGACCTAAATCAGCGGTGATATTTCCTAGCTGAGAAATCTTACAATAAGGGTTCTTGTATTCAGGAACTACTGCTGTTTGCCATGTTTCATTTGAACCTGTGTAGCCACCTGTGAAATCCATCCCATCTACTTCAAGAGACTCAGCACCTTTCAGAGTAATGCCGTTACGTCTACCTTGAACAGACACGTTTTCAAATAAGAAGTGTTTGTATGAGTCACTGCTGTAGGCTCTGTACCCATCTGCTGAGTTAGCGGCCATTTCTTGATTTTGCACATGAACATCAGCGGTGTAACGGTATTTAAGCCTATCTACTGGTTCAATCTTCCAACTTAAATCTACGTCTGAACCATTAACCGAACCTTCAAGCGTTGGTACTGCAGGAGTTTCCGTTCTTAATAGCTTACGTACATAGATATTTTGAACGTTGCCTTTGTACCCCGAAGCCGTTATTTGAACTTGTGTAGCATTAGCTGGCGCACGTATTAACCATACTTCTGTGCCTTCAATGCTGTGGCTGTACTGGCCTGTTGCACTGCCTATTTTCGGTGTAACCGAACCACTTACCTTATCTACCAGCTTCAGTGATATTTGATAAACTTCACCGGCTTCAAAGTTGTAGCTTGCACTTAATGGGTTACTTGTTCCTGCAGCATAATAGTTACCACCACTTTTAGACCAACCAGAACCGCTAAAACCATCTGGCTGCACAACCTTAGCGCCTACTTCATCTGAGGCGTTAATAATGAACTTGTGCATATAAATAAGGTCTTCCGTTGAGTACCGGAAGTAATCTATTGCCGTTTCACCTGGGTCTAAATGAAGCCATGCTTCTGCAGGCATGTAGCGAAGTGAGCCTTCTTCAGTAGGTAACACTCTTGCCCCGCTAGGTAGAGTAACTACGCTTTGGAAAGGTCTTTCAGTACCTTGAACAGCAATAGCATTATCAAGTTGCGGAATGTGCATGTAAGGCAAAACAAGCGTCTTGTTGGCCTTAACTTGTAATGTATCTACTGTAACTTCAGCCTTTTCCCCGCGCCAAGCTTCTCCCTCGTCCAGTTCAATAGTTTCGTTATAAAGAACATCGTTCACCATGACGTTGTTTAAAACTACCGTGCAAGCGCCTTGGGCCGAGAGGAACGGGAGTGGTAGAAGTGCTTTGTAATCGCCACCATTAATAGTCACCGTGGCATTCGGGCCAATAACCACGACACCTAAACCCCCGACTTCATCTAGGTTACAGCCACAGTTATTAAGCTCACCGTCTTTGTGGAAGTAGTAACCAAAGCTATCCCCGTCTAACTGTCGCGTCCAAGAAACCATACAATCTCTTGCGGTAGAGACTTCAAGGAACTCGATACCCGCGCCATCATGGTCTGAGTTAAGACCTTTAACGTTTACTTCGCACCCAAACTTAAAACCGTTACCGCTAAAACCACTCGTAGACACATAGCGAACTACGGCTTCGCTACCAGCTTCAATCTCTAGCCCATGCAAAAGCGTGAAGTTTTCACTAAACAAGTGATTTTCATTAACTATCGTCCCCCCAATGACTTCCATATCCGAGTGGCCCGAACGGATTACGATACCGCAATCACCTGTACCGGTAACATCAAAGTCTTGTGTCGATACGTTGCTTGAACCTAGGGGGATATCAAGCGCTTTAAATATCGTATTGATAAACGTGAGTTTACGTAAAATCCAGTCGAACATAGCGTGACCTTGCGTGTCGATAAGGCCAGCATTGCTCAAGACTGCGCCATGAACCTCACTACCTCTATTGTCAGAATTAAGTTTTATAACAGGGTCGGAGTCTTTAACTTTTAAGCCGAAGAAACGATGATATCCAGCCCCAAGGATAATAAAGTCACCCGATACGTTCTGCATCCATGGGCTATGGTTTTCTAGGTTCGTGTCTATCTCACGCTCACCAACTTGCAAACCAAAGTAGAACGAAAGTGGGTTACCGTTTTGTCCCTTCGTTAAATTCAAATTCCAAGGTAATGTTCTTGGAGTCCAATCTCTTACTTTGCTGGGGTGTGAGCCGATGTAAAAATTATCCCCTGGGTTTACGCGGTAATCGGGATCATCTTCTTCGCTACCGGTATAAACACGCTTATAAACACGCTCCAAGTCTTGCGCGGGGTTGCAATCAGCCCACTCTTCACCGTCAGTCCAGCCAGCATCATCGAGTAGGTTTACATCAAATAGTCTATTCATAATGTGGGATTCTCATTTTTATTGACTCAACGGTAAGCGCTGCGGTAGTAGAAGAACCTGCTCGTTTGAAATAGATTCGTTCATCAGTAATGAATCGTGCAGGCCCTTGGTAATAAACTTTATTGGGATCTACATTTGATACCGTTAACGCCAGTGTTCCTGCGACATAAGAAACGTCTAACACCATTTCAAACTGAAAATCATCGTAACTATCGCCAAAGAAACGAAGTGCGTCTGTACTGCCTGTTGCTTCGGTTACCGTAAACACACGAGGGTTGTTAGCATCTTGCGCCCAACTAGCACCAATACTGTGTAAGTTTTCGGGAAACATATCTTCGCTGTACCAATAACCATCGGCCTTTTGGTAAAAGGTTCTAAAAGGTGAGCGTAGTGTCCCGAATGCCGTGTCAAACTTAGCATTGAGCGAACCTACGTCAGACTGGTTTACATCGAACTGATGCCACCCATTATCTAAAGCTATGTACTCAATAATTCCTTCAAAGTACTCGCTGTTGAACTCACCAATCTTATAAAGGTTCGTTACGCTTGTTTCGTACTCATGCCATTGGTGATTGGCTAATGTTGGGTTGTTGGGCAAGCCTAAACCGCCAGTTCCCATCGGGTAGACACGCATTTTGATATTGCCGGTGTACGAACTGTTATTATTAAAGCGCAGTATCAAACCACGATAAAAAATTGGGAACGAACGACTAGCAATAGTCGTAGGTATGGTGAACCATCTATCGGTTAACGCTATATGAACTTCCCCACGCACGTCATCAAACCGAATCATACGTTTATTGTTAGGTGATTCAGTTGGGCGTACTTCGGTGCTTTTTAAAGTAGGGTAATCAGTCAGTATTTGACTAATACTCGGTTCGCGTTTTAACGGTGGGCTCAGCGCCTGCGTTCTTTTGTTATCTGTGTCGATATCATCGGGCAGCTGCTCGACAGACACCTTGCCGCCAATTTCAGGGAAATTAGGGAAACGCTTTGCTGTCTCGGGGAGCACTTCATTTATATCACCCTGTACTTGCACCCAAGTGGGCCACTGTGTAGCTGTTGGTGGTGGGTCAATAATTACAGACCAACTAATTTCACCGCCATTACCAGAGCCACCGCCGCCAGCGTTTTCTAAAAATGCCTGATACGCTGCGCGGTTATTCTCTAGTGCTTGTAGTAATGTTGAAACTGCACCAATCGGAACTACAGTAGCAGCAACATTGCTTAAGTCTCCCTGCGACCAGTTTTCACGCAGCGTGATAGTTCTTGCGGTAGTGTCGTGATCTTCAATGGTTGCGGGTAGCTTACCCGCTATAAATAACTGGCTACCTTTTATCAAACCAAAGAATGAGTCTGAGTTATTTACAGACACGACTTGGCTAGCATCTGAAACGCTTATATCGTTCAGACTAAAAATAAATTTGCTCATTATTATTCTTCGGTAATTATCAGCGACAACTGCTGCATGTTAATGAACTGCTGCAGGTGCCAACGTTGCTGGTTTGAAACTACGGCTCGATAGCTGAAGTTCTCTTGGCTGGGATTTGAGTCGGTAATAGTGAACGATGCATTCATTCTCTCTGAAGTAACACAATGATCGAACTCACTGAAGTAATTTCGCGTGACTTCCGCAACGGCGTGTGATGTTTGAAGTGTAGTCCATGCACCGCCGCCTATTTTTCGCTGTATTGTGATTGTGCAATCCGCATCGAACTGGACGTTGCTACATTGTCCATCCTCAGTAGAGTTACCCGCCCAGATGATTGAGTAAACGATAACCTTAGATCCGCCAAAGGTACTAAACGGCCCTACTTCAACCTCTGGGTTCAAGTTTAGTGTAGTGCTGCGCGCGGCATTCTTGAATACACCAGCTGATAAAGAGCCGCCAAAATAAGCATTTCCAGTAGTGTCTTTCCACTCTATAGCGTTAAGCTTTGTTAGGTCTGATAGTTTTGGTTCTCCATCGTTATCGAGTATCTTTGGGCCGT
>Ga0066836_10001699_pt1 | contig 11647 bp, 12 predicted proteins | sample ETNtaG_18_FD_71568 | JGI IMG/M metagenome (GOLD analysis project Ga0066836, IMG submission 71568) | Marine microbial and viral communities from oxygen minimum zone, Eastern Pacific Ocean - ETNP201302SV91 | ecosystem: Environmental > Aquatic > Marine > Oceanic | place: Pacific Ocean: Eastern...
GTGGACTATTGACCTCTTCAACAATGGAGCCCTTAACGCTTCCGACGTCAGTGACAGCCTTTGCTCCTTCATTGATCGCTTTGAGCACTGCTGGTACGACACTACTAACTGGAGTAGCTATGAAGGCAATATCGACGTCTTCTAGAGTTCCGGTTGCATCAATAGCGCCCATTTCAAGCGCAAGATTTTCCCGTTCTTGGTCTAGGTCTTGACCCACAACGAACCAACCTGCTTCGCGAAGCGCGATGCCGATGGAACCGCCAATAAGTCCAAGTCCTATGATCCCTGCTTTTGCGCTCATTTTGGCCTTCCTAGTGGGAGGAAGCGATGAATACGTTGTTTATTGATCCTACGCCCACTCTTGCAATAGTAGTCTTGGTAACTGACAAAGCTGAGGGTATTTCGCTGTTTATGGCCTCTCGGTTATTTATCACTTGCGTTGCTTGCAATAACGCGTTCTAAATTACGTATTTCCTTTACTGTTAACTCCCTCCATTCACCTGCAGATAATTTTCTGTCAGCAAGCGGCCCTATTCTCGTTCGTATTAAACGTTGAACTGGGTAGCCGACCTTTGTGCACATTCTTCGAATCTGCCGATTTCTTCCCTCATGGATAACTATTCGCAATAAACCATTCTCCACTTGGGAAACTTTTGCTGGAGCCGTTATTCCATCTTCAAGTTCTACGCCTTCACGTAATTCGCGTAGGGCATAACGCGAGACTTTCCCTGAGACAGTAACGAAGTATTCTTTCGGGATCCCAAATGAGGGATGGGTCAAGCGATAAGTCATCTCTCCGTCATTTGTTACCAGCAGAAGGCCCTCGCTTTCTCGGTCTAGACGGCCAACAGGGAATACGCGTGGTTCTTCTGGAAGTAAATCCAGTACTGTCTTTCGACCTTGAGGATCGCTCGCAGTCGATATGACATTAATTGGCTTATACAGAAGGTAGTAAACAAGATCTGGCTTGATGCTGATCCGAACACCATCAACATCTACATGATCGCTTGTAGGGTCTATTCGTTGCCCTAGGGTCGCTTCTACGCCGTTCACCTGTATTCTTCCCTCAGATATCATGACTTCCGATGCTCGTCGGCTCGCAATACCTAGTCGGGCGAGAACTTTCTGGAGCTTTTCAGTATTGGGGTTTTCTTGGCTCACAGATCTAGGTGGTTGGGGGTGTATCTTTCCCTGACTGCATGGAAAGCCCCTGACCTGATTCATCTCGTTTTATGTTTGTTGTCTCCGGACGGAGCCCGCCTTCTAGGGCTTCGACGACATCAGCCCCAGGTACAAAATCTGCGAGTGGAGGTAAGTCATTTAATGAATGGAGACCGATTCTTTCAAGAAATAGCGACGTCGTCCCAAAAAGAATAGCTGAACCCGGGCCAACATCTCGCCCGACTTCATAAACATAGCCGCGCTGCTGGAGTGTCCGCACAACAGAATCGACATCGACTCCTCGAATCGCTGAAATCTGCATACGCGAAATAGGTTGCTTGTAGGCGATAATGGCTAATGTTTCGAGGGCAGCAGCAGAAAGACGGGTACTCTGCCCTTCTAAAACAAATCGCTCTACATACGGGGCTGTGTCTGGGTGGCTTTGGAACCGGTACCCTCCCGCAACTTTTGTGAGGATAAACCCTCGGTTCTCAGCCGCATATTCGTTTGCAAGCTCATCACAGATTTCTTCAACTTTTTTCTTTGGAATTTCTAGCAATTGCGCCATGACATTTGAACCGACAGGATTATCTGAAACAAGAATGATGGCTTCAATTGCGCTCCGGTATTCGTTAGTTATTGCCATCACCCCTCATATGCATCAATTGAAGAAAGGTCACTACCATCTTCAAGGCCTACCCATTCAATAGTAAGAGCTCCGAAAGTTGAGAGCTGCGTGAGTTCAACTACTCCTTGCTTATACATTTCGAGAATTGCCAAAAAGTGCACGACGATCTCTATTCTATCTACTGCGTTGTTCGTCAATTCCCGCAAGGTTGTCGTCCCTCGCCTTCCAATCTCTACTATTAACTTGTCAACAGTTTCGGCAACACTTAATTTCACCGGAGTTACATGGAAGAAATCAATTGGAGGTTTCGGAGCCGTTGCTCTTTTATAGGCTTCAGCTAGATCTTGTGGACTCACTCCGGTGAGCAAATCAGGAACTAAACCAAAGAATTGTTCCTCCATCCCAGCCGTACGCGGATATGACAGGGCAGCATCAAAAGCTAAATTTTCTAGCGAACGCGAGGCATCTTTAAACGTTTTGCATTCAAGAAGGCGGGCTAGGAGAAGGTCTCTTTCTTCCCAAAGGGCAAGCTCGTCCTCTAAATCATACGGTGTCGTATTTGGAAGTAATCGGCGGCTTTTCAGTTCGACCAGAGTCGCTGCTATGAGAAGGAATTCTGTAGCAACTCCCAAATCGACATCTTCCATCCGATCTATTTCCTGCAAATATGCATCGACGATTGAGCCAAGAGATATCTCATAGAGGTCTACTTCGTCTTGGAGTATTAGATGTAAAAGCAGATCAAATGGCCCTGCGAAAACGGAGGTTTCTACTTCATATGCCACTGTTTCACCTTAGAGCCGAACCGCTGCGAAGGAGTGAACCCTCTGGGCAAATTTTCTAGAACGCTCCGGAGAAACGAATTTTCGGATATGCACTTGGGGTTCGCTTTAAAGGCTTAGAAGTCAATCCCGCTGCAGATAGCACATTCCATCCCATCATGAGTTTCTATCGCAGCTTCGGCATCACTTGTAGATTGATACTGGGGCACTTCCCAACGCTCCAGACGATCATCAACAATATCTTGATCCTCTATCTCATGGGGCCCTCCCGCAGGAAAAACCTCATCTTTCCAGTCGTCCGAATCACTCCACTTGTGCGGGAGGTCTTCTAGGTGAACTCCGGTCGCCCGGTCGATAAGAGAGAGTGACTGGGAGACAATGCCATAAGAAAGGTCTAAGTCGCCCGGCTTCCCAGTCGTATGCCCGAGAGGAAAATCTAGAAAAGCAGCTCTTGGGGTTGCCGCCGCTTCGGTAATGTCACGTGCAGATGAGATAGCTACGGTAGGAATACCTGCACGTTCAAGCTGATGAGCGATCAAACCCACGGTCTGATGGCATACAGGTCAGACAGGAATCAAAAGAACGACATCAATTTCATCATCTAGGCATCGTTGGACCAACGCCGGTGCAAGCTCTTCATTTACTCGCCGTCGAGAATAAATCCCTCCCATACAGGTATAGAAATACTGGGCGAGCTCTTTTACTTGTCCCTCACGCTGAATTCTCCACAAGGCTTCTATAGGAAACACAACGTTAATATCTTTTCTCGCATCTGTAAGGTCATACGCGAAGTGTGTGGCCCGCAAGTCCTCGACCTCGGTATCCGATGGGATCGCCCGGTAGGTAACATCATCCTTATATGTGAATGCAACTTGCCCTGCTCTGTAGATTCCCCCTGTCGCAATCACACCAAGTTTGCTTTCCGACAGCGATTTACGAACATCTGCTAGTTCTGGCTCTGTATCTTCGTGATGCCATTCATATGGTTCGTACCCTAGCGCTGAGTATGTTGCAGTTATCCGATCAATATAATTTACCGGCGGCTTCCTGTCTTTTTCCATAGATAAATCTTAGCTGTAATCTGCTCTTTCGAAGATTTCAACCTTCGGTAGCGCACAGTTAGCCATTCTTCGCGTAACCTTAGCCAAGATGGCACGAGTATTTAGCGGAATCCAACCTTCCGGAGACCTCCACCTAGGAAACCTCCTTGGCGCGCTTGTGAACTGGGTAAACCATCAAGAGGAGCATGAAGCCGTCTATTGCATAGTTGACCTCCATGCGTTAACCCTCCCCAAAGACCCTGAAGAGCTCCGGTCAAGCACATTAGAACTCGCCCAACTCCTAATGGCTGTCGGCCTCGATCCGGATAAGTGCACTCTATTCGTTCAAAGCCACGTCCCAGAACATTCCCAATTAGCTTGGCTCATGGAGTGCACTGTGAGCTACGGCGAGCTGAGCCGCATGACGGCCTTCAAGGACAAATCTGACCGGAGCGAATTTATTTCTGCTGGCTTGTTTACCTACCCAGCGCTTCAAGCTGCTGACATACTTCTGTACGACACCGACCTCGTCCCAGTTGGGGATGACCAACGCCAACACATCGAAATCACCAGAGATATCGCCGAGCGATTTAACCACCGCTTTGGAGAGACTTTCGTTGTCCCCGAGCACGTCATTCCTCCCGCTGGAGCCAGGATAATGGACTTACAGCACCCTGAGAGAAAGATGTCGAAATCTCAACACTCTGTTAATGGGACAATCAATGTTCTGGAGAACCCGGATAGTGTCCGGAAAAAGATCAAGCGAGCAGTAACTGATAGTGATGGGGAAATACGTTTCGACTTTGAGAGTAAAGCTGGGGTTTCTAACCTGCTCTCAATCCTTGGCGCCGCGAAAGGAGATTCTCCTGAAGAAGTAGCGAAATCTTTCGAAAGGTACGGGGACTTAAAATCTGCTGCTGCTGATGCTGTGGTTGATCTTCTGCTTCCTATCCAAAAGCGATACGCCGACCTTCAAGCAGACCCAGCAGAAACACGCCGCCTCTTGCAGGCCGGAGCAGAAAAGGCCCAGGAAGTCGCGTCACGCACCTTGACGAGAGCTCAACAGAATTGCGGCCTGCTCCAAGCCTAAGGTCGGCGGGCTTCTCGAATCGCGAACAATCCGACAGCTGCAGCAGTAGCCACATTGAGAGAATCCACATTTTTCGACATGGGTATTCGAAGTTTATATGTACAAGCTTTCAACGTTGCTGGAGTGAGACCCGCCCCTTCAGCTCCGACTAGTAGAGCCACTGGAGTGTCCTCTTCTAACGATAAGTCTGATATGTCTTCCGCGCTTGGGTCTGGCGTTAACGCAATGCAAACAAACCCTGAATTCATTAACGTTTCTAGACCTTGTCTCAAATTTGGAATACGTGCATGATTAATCGAAAAAACTTGGCCCATCGATACTCGGACCGCCCTTCTATACAGTGGGTCACATGATGTAGAATCTATGCAGATCAGATCAGCATCCAAGGCGGAAGCATTCCTAAACAGCGCCCCCATGTTTGTCGGATTTGTTACCCCTTCAGTTACGACAATGGTGGCAACTGACTGAATCTCCTTGTCGAACGATAGAGGCCTGGGTCGCACAAAGAACCCAATCGGATCCCGGATTTTGGCCCTCCCTGATATTGCAACGATCGCGGACTCTTCACAGACTAAAATATTTGTTGTTTCTGGAATCCACTGTGGAAGCGGCTTTTTCCTGCTGGCATCTACGACCAGAGTTGATAAGGCATGCCCGGCCAATAATGCTCGTTCTATTACCTGCTCCCCTTCTGCAAGAAAGGAATCCGCCATATCCCCACCTGGGCGTTCTCGTTCTTGGCGCACTTGGTGATTATTCAAACCCAAAAAATCTTGAATGAGCGGATCACCTGGATCTTTCACCTCATACGTATTCACTTTCGATCAGCTTTTTCTAATACTGAAAAGATGTCCGCTGGAAGTACCACGTCTTCTTCTAGGTCATGATGGTGGCGCGCCCAGGTTATAACTATTTGCTTACTTCCCGCTTCTTCTAAGAGTTCAGCACCCCGCTCGCTGTGTAGACAGTATGAATTAATTTGTTTTCTGAAACCTTCTTTACCATCCCAGCTTCGTATTCTCTCAATTGAAAGAAGTCCGTGGAGCAATGTTGCAAGCACCCGCCCCAGTACTCCCAACTGGGCTTCAGCCTTTCCGATATCATGAAGGGCAGCTGCGACTATAAGATCTCCTTCATAAACGGTCGACGGCGCCCCAATGATGCTTTTCGCGTTTCGGATGCTATGGATCCGATCTATACGGGGTTGGGCAAAATATAATTCTTTCTCTTCGCGAGAGAGCAGACTCAGAAGCCTTCGTTCGGTTTCAATATCAAGATTCCTAGAAAAAATTGAACTAAAAAACCGCTTTGCTAAATGGTATGGCGACCCCAACAAGAAGAGTTTCACAGTAACGCCCGTGGGTGCGCTGAACGATAAACCTCGATGAGCTGATCCCGAGATACTTGCGTATAGATCTGCGTGGTCGAAATACTCGAATGCCCAAGTAGTTCTTGCACTGTTCGAATATCCGCTCCGTGCTCGAGCATATGCGTAGCACATGAATGTCTAAGAGTATGAGGAGATAACCGAGCTCCTAGCCCAATTCCGGCGCCGTACTTTTTAACTATTCCCCATCCCCCTTGCCTACTCAATCTCCGTCCCCGCCTATTTAGGAAAAGCGCTTCACTGTCGTCTCTACTCGCCCAACGCTCAGGTTCAAAGCTCCCTCTTCCTTCTGGGCTGAGCCATTTTATGAGAGCGCTTTCTGCATATCTTCCTAAAGGCACAATCCTTTCTTTATTCCCCTTCCCTAAAACTTTAAGGAGTTTCTCCGACAGGTCCAGATCGCTGATCGACAAAGCAACAACTTCGGAAATTCTCGCTCCAGTTCCATACAATATTTCAACGATCGCCTTATCTCTTCTCCCAACTGTTTCTTCTCCATCAATGGACATAAGCAACTCAGAGACTTCTATTTCGCTTATTGGTTTTGGAAGGCCTCGAGGAACACGCGGAAGCTCCACATTTGTAGTTGGATCATCACCGCGAAGGTTCTCGACAGCGAGGAATCTATGAAATGACCTGACTGCCACCATCGCACGAGCAACAGTTGATGCTGCTCTGCCACCTGACTGCAGGCCGCGGAGATACGAAATGATGGCGGATTCTTCTACTGTCGCTACCTTCTCCCCTTCTTCTCCTAGCCAAAGAACGTAGTTCCGAAGATCACGCTCGTACGCGTTTACTGTTGATTCAGCCCTTCCGCGTTCCACTCGAAGCCAAAGGAGAAAATCTTGTATTTCTCGAAATCCAGATTCAGGACTTTCATTCATCTAACATGCTCTTTAGCAAGCATCAGCCCTACTATCGTTTTCGCATCGATAATATACTTTTCTGCGATCATCCTTGGAACATCGTTCAGGTCAATATTGACAACCTCCATATATTCCTCCTCTATTCCCTGCCGGTTGTCCGGAACAGAAACACAGTCAGTAGCCAGATAGCAGTAAGAGTGCTCATCACAGAATCCTGGCGAGTTATAAAATTCGCCGAGGAGATGCAAATTTCCAGCTCGTAACCCTACTTCTTCGATGAGTTCTCTCTTGGCTGTCTCTTCGGGAGGCTCTCCGGAAAGATCTCTTTTCCCAGCAGGTATTTCTAACAAGTACTCATCGGGAGCGCAGCGGTACTGGCGGACCATCGTCACCGTTGTCCCATCGAGAGGAACTACGCATACTGCCCCAGGATGCCTAGCAACCTCACGGATGAGGACTTCGCCTTTTGGCCCTCGAAATGTGGCTTCAACTACAGAGATAACCTTGCCAGAAAATCGTATTTCTTCTTCAATCGATTCAAACGGTTTGATAGAAGTGCTCCTTTGCTAGAGCTAGTCAGCCATAGAAGGTTCGCTAATTTCTAGAAGTTGTGGATTTCTTCCCCCAGCACGAACCATAGCTGCAGCTACGAACCCGGCAAATAACGGAGCGGGACGATCTGGCCGGCTTTTAAACTCTGGGTGGGCCTGAGTACCTACCCAGAACGGATGCGTTGGCAGCTCGATGAATTCTACGAGCCTTCCATCTGGACTCTCTCCGGAACAGACGAAATCTGAATCGTCAAACCGTGCTCGGAATTTGGGATTAAATTCATACCGGTGGCGATGACGTTCTGAAACGACGGTTTTCCCATAAATGTTTGCCACCTGAGAACCTTCAAGGAGTTCAGCGATGTACGCCCCTAGTCGCATCGTGCCGCCCATATCTTTAATATCTCGTTGTGAGTCCATCAAGTCAATCACCGGGTATGAAGTTCGTGGATCAAATTCAGTTGAATTCGCGCCTGCCATACCCAAAATATTTCGAGCATATTCGATTGTCATTACCTGCATTCCTAAACATAACCCAAGGCACGGTATTTCATTCTCTCGTGCAAAACCGACCGCAGCGATCTTCCCTTCTACACCGCGTTCTCCAAATCCACCTGGCACAACGATCCCATCTAGATCCTTTAATCTGCCTGCGGTCAGAAGTCCTTCGACTTCTTCAGCTTGTATCCATTCTATTTCGATGCTCGTTCCTGCATGGATACCGGCGTGATTGAGAGATTCCACGACTGAGAGGTATGCGTCAACCAAGGTCACATATTTACCGATCAAACCAACCCGAACTGAACTTCGTACAGACTGGACTTTATCAACTAGCGCTCTCCACTCTTTTAAGTCCGGTTCTATTGGAGGTAGCTGAAGTATGGAACATAGGAAGTTATCAAGTCCCTCTTCATGAATAACAAGGGGAATTTCATAAAGAGAGTCAGCATCAGCTGCGTTGATTACTCCCTCTAATGGAACATCACAAAGGTTCGAGATTTTTTGCTTTAGCGCATCGTTTATAGGTTGGTCACTTCGGCAGACGATAGCATCAGGTTGAATACCTCGGCTACGTAGTTCGGTCACAGAGTGCTGTGTTGGTTTCGTTTTCTGTTCTCCAGAGGGCCCAATAAACGGGACCAGTGTCACGTGGACATAACAGACATTTTCACGGCCGCAGTCAAGGCGGAATTGCCGAATTGCTTCAAGGAATGGAAGGATTTCGATATCTCCAACTGTTCCTCCGATTTCAGTAATAACTACGTCAACGCTCTCACCAGAAAGTGAAGTAATTCGCTTTTTGATTTCATCGGTAATATGTGGAATGACCTGCACAGTCTTCCCTAAGTAGTCACCATGGCGCTCAGCGGCGATAACCGAAGAGTAGATCGAACCAGTTGTAGCGTTGGAACCTTGTGAAAGATTCTCATCGATGAAACGTTCGTAGTGGCCAAGGTCTAAATCTGTTTCGCCACCATCGTCGGTAACGAAAACTTCGCCATGCTCGTATGGGTTCATTGTCCCAGGGTCAACATTAAGGTAGGGGTCAAGCTTCTGCATGGTTACCTGTAAGCCCCGCGCCTTCAACAGCCTACCCAGAGACGAAGCCGTCAATCCTTTGCCTAGCGAACTCGCTACGCCACCTGTAACAAAAATGTGCTTGGTCACGGGATCCCATCATAACCGAAGTTTGCTCAGGAAACTGGATAATAGGTTTTGATTATCGAGCTTCGGCTCTAGCCGGAAGAAGTTAGGTATCCGAACGGGAAGCTGCGATCAGTTCCACGGCATGCTTTTGAGCATTTTCACTTTCAGGAGATCCGGAAAGCATTCGGGATATTTCCACAATTCTTTGATCATCATCTAGCTGAACCACTTCAACATTGAGACCTGTTTTAGTGTCAGTTTTGGTTACGCCGATATGCGTATCAGCAAATGCAGCTACCTGCGCTAAATGGGTGACGACTACAACCTGACGGTTTCTCGATAGGTTCTTTAGCGCTGCACCGACTGAAAGAGCCACTTCGCCTCCTATGCCTGCGTCAACTTCGTCAAAAATTGCCGTTGCCGGATTATTCGAGAGAACAAGGCGTAACGCGAGCATCGTACGAGAAAGCTCACCGCCTGAAGCAATCTTCGATAGTGGTTGTGTTGCTGACCCTTTATTTAAAGCGATTAACATTTCTACCTCATCGCCAGATTTCCCTTCTATGGAAAATTCAAGAAAGGCGTTCGGCAATGAAAGGCCAACAAGATGTTGGAGGATTTCTTTCGAGAGTTTCGGAGCGGACTTCTTTCTCTCCTCGAGAACTCTTTGTTCTTCCGAGTCTCGTTCTTCTCGGAGTTCCAAAAGTGAAAGTTCAGTTTCTTTAACCCGCTGAGAAGAACCTTCGATCATTTCAATTTTCTGCTGAAGATCTGCCCTGTAAAGTAAAACTTCATCTAGCGTTTCACCATATTTCCTTCTCAACCCCGTTAGCAGGCTTCTGCGTTGTTGGATTTGAGAAAGCTTCTCAGGGTTTGAGTCTATAGATTCAGTTATGTCCCTCGCTGACGAAGCAACCGCTGAAGCTTCATCAATGAGTCTATTGATCTCCTTCTCGAGCTCTTTTAGAGATTCACGGCCGCTTACTTTTCTGAGCGCATCGGAAATTTCATCAATAAAGCGACTATCGGATCCAAGCAGTTGTGCGACTTGAATCGCCGCTTCACTATTGCCAGCAGCATCTCCAAGTAGAAGTTCTTCGGATTGTAAACGTTTGTCTTCTCCTGCATCGATAATCTCGGCTTCATCTATTTCCGACGCCTGAAACTTATAGAGCTCTAACTCTTTGCTTCTTTCTCCCCTGCTCCCTCCGTGTTCTTCCAAAATGGCAATAAGGGCTTTTTCATCAGCGCGTATTTTTTCTAGTCGGCTCGTGTCGATCCGGGCAAAAGTATCTAGTGCTTCTCTTTGATGTTCTGTATGCACCAGTCCTGAATAACCATGTTGCCCATGAATTTCAACGATTGGTCCTGAGAACTCCTGCAAGAATCCTACAGTCGAAAGTTGCCCATTGTAGTATGCGCGAGATCTTCCTTCTCTTGGGATCACTCGACGCAATATGACTTCACCTTCCTCGCAAATAAACCGGCCTTCAACTGTTGCTTCATCGCCGTGAACTCCAACTAATGAACTGTCTGATCTGCCGCCTGAGAGCAGTTGCAACGCTGTAACAAGCAAGGTTTTTCCTGCTCCGGTTTCGCCGGTGATAGCTGTCATACCTGGCTTCAATACCAGAGCTGCTTGCTCAATGACCCCTAGGTTTGTTACAACTAACTCCAATAATTGATTTTCGCTGTCCGTAGTATCCACTTCAGAGGCCTTTACTTTTCACCATGGTTACCGGTCTGACAAGCCAAATTTTTCTTTCAACACGCGGTGGAAGTTATTGCCGCCGAAAGAGACCAATCGAGCGGGTTTCTCTGCAGTTGTGCAGATGAGTGATTGTCCGACTTCTAGCTGAGTGACAATGAGGCCATCTAACGCTATCGAGGCATTACAGTCTGGAAGTACCTCTATCCGTAATTCGTCATCAGGTGAAAGTACCACAGCTCTGTCAAACAAAGAGTGCGGCGCTACAGGTGTCAACAGAAGAGCCCGATGCATCGGGTCAACAATTGGACCCCTCGCAGATAAGGAATACGCTGTAGAGCCTGTCGGTGTAGCGACAATTAAACCATCAGTCGCATATGACGTGAAAAAATCGCCGTTAATGTCTAAACCGAGTCGAACAGTTCTCCCAGTATCAATTTTTTCGATTACTGCTTCGTTGAGCGCACGAAGAGGTTTCGGCTCTCCGTCGATCAAAATTTCAAGTCGCATTCTCTCTTCAATAGTGTGCTGGCCCGCAAAAAATTCCTGCATCCGAACTTGGGCTAAGTTCGGTTCGATTTCAGTAAGATAACCCATTCGACCTAGATTTATTCCCATGACAGGAACCCCGTAGTCGCTCACCTCGCGGACCATATACAGTATTGAGCCGTCCCCGCCAAGGGCCACAGCCAAATCGATGGAATCGTCTATCTCGTTATCGCTTATAGCAAGATCTTCACGGTTGATAGCAGACGCAGAATCACCTATTAGCGAACACGAATGG
>Ga0066836_10001700_pt1 | contig 11646 bp, 7 predicted proteins | sample ETNtaG_18_FD_71568 | JGI IMG/M metagenome (GOLD analysis project Ga0066836, IMG submission 71568) | Marine microbial and viral communities from oxygen minimum zone, Eastern Pacific Ocean - ETNP201302SV91 | ecosystem: Environmental > Aquatic > Marine > Oceanic | place: Pacific Ocean: Eastern...
TCACCAGAAACATTAATGTCTTTGGCAGTAAGAAAACCTGCAAAAACTGTAGGATGCGACCAAGAAGCAAAAAAGTTAAAAAATCCTAATTTTCTATATCTTAATGGAGGGAGTAACAATTCAGCAGTAGTTTTAAAGAAATTTTTTGCAATAATATTTCTCCCTGAATCAAAACTAACTCCAGGAAAAGAATAAGTTCCTCTGTATCTTTTTGAAGATAAATAGTCAATATAGTTATTACCAAAAGCAGCAAAACCAAATCTTGTAAATGGATTTACTTTTTTACTAAATGAATTTCCCGAAGAAGTTCTAAACCAAAGAGAGGTATGATCAACAGGTAATTGAATTCCAAAATCAAAGTTTCCAGTAAAGGTTGGATAAAAATTCCCATCAGTAATTGAAGAGGAAGCATTTAGTGTCATAGCCACTCCTTTTTCTCCATCAACTGCACCTACAGATTTTCTAATATTTCTAAATGATAACGAGGAAAAAATATCATAAAATAAATTTGTATCATAATCCTTATCAAAATTATCAATTTGTTGAAAATCAGGTGATTGATCTAAACCATAAAAGCCTCTAAAACCAGTGGTTAAGTCTAAGTTTTTAGGGTTATCAAATATTAAAGATTTTTTATTATTAAAACCAAATAAAAGACCTTTTCTTGATCTTTTTGTTGGTCCAAATAAATCGTAAAAATTGTCTTTATTATAATGAGCAAAAAAATTGTAACTTCCAGAAAAAAACCCACCAACTTTGCTAGTTGAAAAATTTAAAGAACCATGAAATTGTTCATCATCATCAATAGTTGCATTGCCGTCATTTAATTGATTTTTCCATTGTTTAGGTGTAAAAGAAAAAGAAAGATCAAATGATCTAAAACTAAATGGATCTTCAAAATTGAATTTGTAACCTATTCCAACATTATCCTTATAACCAACCACAATAGGATAAGCATAATTTAATTTCATTTCCTTTCTAGGAATGTAAGTGCCATTTTCACTAATGGTGATTTTATCTAAGTCCACAGTTTTTGATGTTGGAATTTCAGAATTCCATTCTTTAAGTTCAGGATGTTTTATTATAGTTTCATTGCCTAAATATTTAATGGTTTCAATTTCTTGAACCGTTTTATTTGGTATATAAACGGGAAGGAAACCATCACTTGTATATCTAAATGCAAATATTTTTTCTGTATTAATTTCTATTGGTCTAAAATAACCTGAAACTGCATTTGACATTAATTCAATATCACTTGCTTCATACGTTTTAGCATCAACCCTCCAAACATTGCTCACACCAGAATAATAAGAAGAACCAAACAAATAATTTCCATCTTCTGAGTATCTAAAACTTTGTGGCGATGCCACTTCAAAATTAAAAACCTCCTTGTAAACTATATCTTCTTTACTTCCTTTATCAAATGATTCAATATCATATATATGAAGATATTGATTTCCAAAGTAATCTGAAACTGCACCACTTAAACTTTTACCATCAGGTGAAATATCTATATCAAAAATATCCGTACCAAAAGGTAAAAGGTATTTTTGATTCCAATTAATATAATAATCATTTGGATGTTCAGAATTGTATTTTGGTATTCTAACTATATTATTTAAACCATTAAGATGTCTAACACCCCACAAAGATTCATCTATTTTATTAAAGGCTAAATCCCCTATGTGACAATTTTTTTGTAAAATTTTAGATTCTTTTGTTTTTAAATTATAACTATTTAAATCTCTATTTGCACTATTGTCAGTAGTGTAAAATAATAAATCATTTTTTTCATCATAAGCAAGTGAAGTTACATTAAATAAAGCTGGTCCTTTAACATCTTTAATTCTATCAATCTCTCCTGTTTCTAAATCAATACTTGCTATATGAGGTATTTTTCCAGGATAATTAACAGCTACATAAATTTTATTTCTTTTTTTATCATGAAATGCATAAGAAACACCACCTAAAACTTTATCTGTAATTGCTTCATACTCAGTTATAGGAAATTTTTTAAGTCCATCAATATTTTTATTTTGAAAAGATCTTTCAAAGTCTACCCAATTACTCCAAGCCTTACTTATAGACAAACCAAAAACATTTTTAAAATTGGAAGCAAAACCACGTTTGCTTTGATCTTTTCTTTTTATCCATTCAATTAAATTTGAAGGTCCATATTCGTAAGCTACATAACTCATAAATCTAGTTCCATAATAATAAGAGTTTGCTTTAGACATAAAATCTGCAGAAGTACCTTCTGACTCCAATCCTTGAGCAGAATAAATTCTTGAATTTTCCAAAGTTCTGGTTCTAAAAAACATTTCATCATAATTTCCTAATGCATTTCCTTTTCCACCATCCATAAAAGTTTCAATAAAAACAGCAATTCCCTCATGAAACCATCTTGGAGAATAATATCTTGGATTGGTTAAATAACTATAAAACATAGAAATAGGATGATCATTAGTATTCCTTACTTTTCCACCAAAAAGTTTTCTATAAAACACATCAGTTTTAGAATAATTATCTAAAGCTGTAATATGAACAAGCTCATGATTCATTATGGCATAAACTCTTTCTCCCGCAACACTAGACTCAAAAGCATAATTCATAGGTGAGATACAGGTTGAAACCATATTATTTGGAATAGAAGTTGCTCCGCCGTTCCCATAATCTCCAAAATCCTGAATCATAACATGAATTTTATCCCTAGGCTCATAATCAAATAACTTTTTATGAAAATTAAGAGCATTATGCGCACATCTAGCAGCATGCTTTAAAACAAAAGCTTCACCAATTCCCATAGAGACAATATCAAAATTTTCTATCTCTAGTTTGTCCATTTGAGAAAATGAAATGTTAGAATTAAAAAGAAAAAGAAACGATAATAGATAGGAGAAGTTTTTCATGAAATGAATTTTTTATTTAAGATAAAAAAAAAAGGAGAAAAATTAATATTTTCTCCTTTTTTTAAATGGTAAATTAATTTAAATATTAATTTACTGCACCTTTTGCAAATTTTTGAAATTCAGCTCCTTTCATAAACTTCTGAAAATCAGCTCCTTTCATAAACTTCTGAAAAGATGAACCTTTTGCAAATTTTGAATAGGCTCCGCTTTTCATAAACTTTTGAAAATCCGCACCTTTCATGAACTTCATAAAATCTCCATTTTTGGCAAACTTTGCAAAATCAGCTCCCTTAGCAAATTTTTGAAGATCAGCTCCCTTAGCAAATTTTTGAAGATCAGCTCCCTTCATAAATTTTTGTAAAGTAGCGTCTTTCATAAACTTCTGAAAATCAGCTCCTTTCATAAACTTCTGAAAATCAGCTCCTTTCATAAACTTCTGAAAAGAAGCGTCTTTAGCAAATTTTTGAAAATCCGCACCACTTTTCATAAACTTCTGAAAATCAGCTCCCTTCATAAACTTCTGAAAATCAGCTCCCTTCATAAACTTCTGAAATTCTCCTAATTTCATTAGAAGCTTTCCAGGAGTACCCCTACTATCTGAAGTTTTATTATCATTGTTACCTAATTCTCTACCACCACTTGAAGAAACTGATCTTCCAGCTCCACCATCTTGATTAAAATTAGATAAACTAGAAGCAGCTCCTTGTCTTAAATCATCAGAGCCAATACCTCCACCACCAGAGCCTCCTCCAGATTTTCCATCTCTTTGCGAATATGGTTCTTGTTCATTTGATGTCATCAAATCATCATTTCCCATAACGTCAGCAACAATACTAAATACAGGGTCATCAAGAACCTTTAAAAACTCATCACTCTCAACTAATTTAGCAAATTCAGGTGATGCAATCATACTCATGAAGTCTTCATTTTGTAAAACTTCTTGAATCTCCTCACCATCTAACTCAACAGCAATAGTATTTTTCTCAGAATATTTCTGAGCTTTTTTAATACTAGTTATACCAGAACCAGCTCCCATAGATGGATCTATAGTACCGGTTTGAATTAGAAGATAACCTACAGCAGCTATCGCTACTACAGTACAAACAATCAAAATATTTAATTTATCATGTACTCTTTTCATAATATTTAAAATTTATAATTAATTAAATTTAAAAAAAAATTCAAAAAATTATTTTATAATGGAGTTTTATGAGAAAAGTCATAGTTCGATTATAAAATAATTTAAAAAACGTGTACAAAGATAGCAAAAAATTTCTACTTATTTCGATTTAATTATACTAATACAGTTTGATTTCTGTCTGGACCAACAGAAACTAATTTAACTGGTATTTTTAGCTTATTTTCTATAAACTGGATATAATTTATTAATTCTTTAGGAAAATCAGATTTTTCTTTACAATTAGATATATCATTTTTCCAACCATCAAATGATTCATAAAGAGGTTCAATTGTAGAATCACCGATGGTAGAAGGAAAATAATCAATTTCTTTTCCTTCAAATAAATATTTAGTGCAAAGAAAAACTTTATCAAACCCGGATAAAACATCTGCTTTCATCATAAATAATTCTGTAACACCATTTAACATTACTGAATACTTAAGTGCCAACAAATCTAACCAACCACATCTTCTTGCTCTTCCAGTAGTAGAACCGAATTCATTTCCTTTTTTAGCTATTTCTTCACCTTTTTTATTAAATAATTCAGTTGGAAAGGGACCTTTCCCAACTCTAGTACAATATGCTTTAAATACACCATAAACTTTTTCTACTTTTTTTGGCGAAACACCTAAACCTATACACGCACCTGCAGTTGTTGTATTTGAAGAAGTAACAAAAGGATAACTACCAAAATCAATATCCAATAATGTTCCCTGAGCTCCTTCAGCTAAAACATTTTTTCCTATATTTAAGTTTTTATTAATCAAGTATTCGGTATCCGTTAAATTAAATTTTTTTAGAAAATTTATCGAATCAAAGAATTGTTTTTCTTCAGAATTAAATTCTTCCAAATTAATATCCTTAAAAAAATAGGAATGCATTTCTTTTTGTCTTTCATATTTATTTTTAAAATTATCATATTTAATATCACCTACCCTTAAACCATGTCTACCAATTTTATCTTGATATGTTGGTCCTATACCTCTTAAAGTTGAACCTATTTTATTATCCCCTTTTTCTTTTTCTAAAATTTTATCAATAAGTCTATGAGATGGAGTTATTAATTGAACTTTATTAGAAATAAAAAGATTTTCAAATAAAGTTATTCCAAATTTTAACTCTATTTTTTCTATTTCATTTTTAAAAATTACAGGATCAAGCACAACACCATTCCCAATAATATTCAAGGAATTTTTACTAAATATTCCTGATGGAATTTGATGAAGTACATGTTTTTTATTATCAAATTCAAGAGTATGACCTGCATTAGGCCCTCCTTGAAATCTTGCTACAAGATCATATTTATTGGAAAGATAATCAACGACCTTACCTTTTCCTTCATCACCCCACTGAAGACCTAATAAAACATCTAATGACATTATTTTGATTTTTTCTTTTTCTTACCAAAAAAATATAGAGAATGACTTTCTATATCTACATCATAAATTTTTTCTATTGAATTTTTTATCAGTTGTATTCTTGGATCACAAAATTCTAATATTTCGTCGTTTTCTAAAATTAAATGATCATGTTGTCTATACCCAAAAGCCTTTTCATATTTGAATGTATTATTCTTAAATATATGTTTGGTTACAAGATTTAGTTCTACAAGTAAATCAAGAGTATTATAAATTGTAGCTCTACTAACACTAAATTTGCTTTTTTTCATTTTATTATATAACTCATCAGCATCAAAATGATGATTAAAATTATATATTTCCTCAAGTATAGCATATCTCTCTGGAGTCTTCCTCTGTTTTTTTAATTCTATGTGATTATCAAGAATTTTGTTTATTTGATCCATTATTTTAATATCAGTCATAGCTTTTTTATTAAAAAATATTATTCCTCAAATCTAGATACTTTAATTACATTTCTTACCTTTTGAAGTTTTTTTATTAGCCTCAAAAGATGTACGGTGTTGTTTACGTACAATTGTATCTTTCCTTCAAAAACTCCACTATTGGAGTTAATAGATATTGATTTCATATTAACTTTTAGCTCAGATGAAATAATCTTAGAAATATCATCGATTATACCAACTCTATCAGTTCCTTTAATTTTCAGCGAACTTAAAAAAGAAATTTCATTTTTTGAATGCCATTTTGCTTTTAAAATTCTATAAGCAAATTTTGATAATAATTCTGGTGAGTTTTTACAATTTATTCTATGAATTTTCACACCATCTTTTATTGTTATAAAACCAAATACATCATCACCTGGAATTGGATTGCAACATTCTGAGAATTTATAATCCATTAAACCAACCCTATCATCTAATACAATATAATTTTCATTATCAAATTTTTTTTGAGTTTTCTTCAATTTAGTATTCGACTTTTGTTTTGTTTTTTTCTTCTCTAAATCAATCGACTCTTTATACTTTTTTAAAATCTTTAAATCAATTTTATCTTTTCCGATATCAAAATAAAAATCAACAACATTTTTATATCCATAATAATTAGCAATAGGAGAAATATTTTTTTCAAAATCTATTTTTAAATTATTCAATTTTCTTTTCAAGATTTCTTTACCAACTGAAAAGTAGTTTTTTTTACTTTTACTAAAACTTTGCTTAATAGCTGATTTTGATTTAGTACTCACAACAATATTTAGCCAATCTTCAGAGGGTTTTTGATTTTTAGATGTTAAAATATTAATTTGATCACCATTTTTAATTACATGATTTAATGGAACTAATTTTTGATTGATTTTACCCCCAATACACTTGAAACCTACTTCTGAGTGAATTGCAAATGCGAAATCTAAAACAGTAGAATTAAAAGGGAGGGTTATCAAATCACCCTTGGGGGTAAATACAAACACCTCATCATTATAAAGTTCGCTTTTGAAATCTTCAAGTAGTTCTAGTGCACTTGAGTCATTTTGATCTAGAAATTCTCTAACATTTTTTATCCATTTTTCTAACTTGCTATCATTTTTCGAATTTTCTTTATACTTCCAGTGCGCCGCAAATCCTTTTTCTGCTATCTCATCCATTCTTTTAGTTCTTATTTGAACTTCAACCCACTGCCCGGCATTGCTCATGACTGTAGTATGAAGAGACTCATATCCATTACTTTTAGGGGTTGAAACCCAATCTTTTAATCTATCAGGATTTGGTTGATAACAATCAGTTACAATTGAATAAATTTTCCAACAAATAGATTTTTCTTCAACCAATGGAGTGTCAATAATTATTCTAATGGCAAATAAATCATAAACTTCTTCAAAAGTAATATCTTGCTTTTTCATTTTATTATGAATTGAAAAAATTGATTTAGGGCGTCCAAAAATTCTTATTTTTTTGTCTAAATCTTGGGTCCTTTTTTTAATTGGTCTGATAAATGATTTTATGAATTTGTCTCTTTTTTCTTTTGAAGAACTAAGTTTTTTAACAATTGAAATATAATCTTTGTGATTTGTATATTTTAAATATAAATCTTCCAATTCAGTCTTAATTGAAAAAATTCCTAACCTATGAGCTAAAGGAGCATAGATATATATACTTTCTGAAGCAATTTTAATTTGAGACTTTCTATTCATACTATCCAATGTTCTCATATTATGAAGTCTATCAGCTAATTTTATTAAAATGACTCTAAGATCATCTGAAATTGTAAGAATCATTTTTTTAAAATTTTCAGCTTGCTTAGATATTTCAGGGCTAAAAAATCCGGATATTTTTGTTAATCCATCACAAATTTTAGATACAGGTTTTCCAAATTCTTTTTCTAAACTATCTAGTGTTAAATCAGTATCTTCAACTACATCATGCAATAATGCACAAATTATAGATGTGGAATCTAAACCTAATTCTTTAACACAAATTTGCGCAACAGTTAAAGGATGAAGAATATATGGTTCACCAGATTTCCTTCTCATATCTTGATGAGCTTCTAAAGAAATTTTAAAGGCTTTTTTTATAAAAAATAAATCGTCTTTATTAATTACAGATTGAGAATATCTAAGCAACTTTCTATAATCACGTAGAATAAGTTTTTTATCTAGTTCTTCACTAATATTATTAGCTTTCATTAAAAAAATTTTCTAATTGAAATTTAATCTAATTTTTCTCATTAAAATAATTTATTTCTACATTTGCTGTCCAATAAAAGCGGATGTGGCGAAATTGGTAGACGCACTAGACTTAGGATCTAGCGCCGAAAGGCATGGGGGTTCGAGTCCCTTCATCCGCACAATAAATTTTATTATATGAATATATCAATTACTAAAAAATCTAAAACAGAATCCATTATTAAAATAAAAATTGTTTCACATGATTATTTAAATAAAATTGAAAATAGAATAAATGAAATAAAACCAAAACTCAATTTAAAAGGCTTTAGACCTGGAAGAGTCCCAGTCCAACTTATAAAAAAAATGTATGGTAAAAGCATTTTAATTGAAGAAATTAATAAATTAACAAGCCATGAATTAACAAATTATATTAGAGAAAAAAAAATTAATCTTATAGGTGAACCTATACCTGAAACCCCAAATGAAAATAAAATAGATTGGGATAAAGAATCAAGTTTTGAATTCAAGTTTAGAATCGGCATGGTCAGTGAATTTAAATTAGAAAAATTTTCTAAAAGCTTAAAGTTCAATAAATATGAAATTAAAATTGATAAAAAAATAATAAATGAAACAATCCAAAATTTACAAAATCAATTCCCAGTATTTATTGATATAAAAGAAGTAAAAAATGATTCTAAAATTGAAGGAAAAATTATTAAATCTGAAAAATATGAAAAACAAAAATTAAAATTATTTTTAAAATCATTAAATCAAAATGAAAGAAAAAAATTTTTAAAGAAAAAAATTGGAAATAAAGTTGTTTTTTCATCATATAAATTGTGTGATTCTAATATTCAACAGTTGAATCAAATTTTTCAAACAAACCATAATTCATTAAATGAATTTGAGGATATAGTAGATTTTCAAATTGATAAAATCTCAACACAAAAATCTTCAGATGTAAATAATGAGCTATTTGATAAAGTATTTGGTAAAGGAAAAATCAAAAATAAAACAGAATTTGAGAATAAGATTAAAGAATCTTTAAAATCAAATTATGATAGAGAAAGTGAAATACTTTTAAACAGGTCGATTCAAAAACAAATTACCAAAAAACATACTATCTCTATTCCTGATGAATTCCTAAAAAATTGGATTGAAAAAAACAATGATAAAAAATCATCAGAAGAAATAATTAATAATAATTACGAAAATTATTGTCAAGAATTAAAATGGACATTTATCGTTGATAAAATAATAGAAAAAGAAAATATTAAAGTTGAAAATAATGAAGTTGAAGAAGCTGCTAAAAACCAAATAAGATATCAACTTGCATCATCAGGAATTCAAAATCCTGAAAAGGAGTTAGATAAATTTGTAAAAAATTATTTAGGTCAAAAAAATGGAGATAATTATTTTAAAATACACAATCAAATAAAATCAGATAAGGCAATGAATGCTATTAAAAAAAGAATATCTATCTCAAATAAAAATATTACTTTTGATAAATTTAAATCTTTATCAATAAAAGAGTTAAAATAATTTATCTTTAATATAAAAATTTAGTAAATGAGTATCAAAAAAGATTTTAGAGATTATGTTGTAAAAGACAAAAAGGTTAGTGGTCATGTATTTGACTCATATGTAGAAAAGGTTGAAAATATGACTAGAGCAGTTATTGAAGAAAGGCCTACTAATTTTAGAGAAATAGATGTATTTTCAAGATTAATTATGGATAGAATTATTTTTTTAGGAATGCAAGTAGAAGAGAATATATCCAATATAATTACAGCTCAATTACTATTTTTGGAATCAGTAGATTCAAAAAAAGATATTTTATTGTATATAAATAGTCCAGGTGGTTCTGTTTATGCTGGGCTAGGTATTTATGATACCATGCAATATGTTTCCCCAGATGTAGCAACTATATGTACTGGAATGGCAGCTTCAATGGGCGCAGTTTTACTTGCTGGTGGTTCTAAAAATAAAAGATCAGCTTTAAAACATTCAAGGATTATGATTCATCAGCCAAGTGGAGGAATGCAGGGACAATCAAAAGATATGGAAATCAGTCTAAAGCAAATGCAAGAACTAAGAAAAGATATATATACAATTTTATCTGACCATACAGGTAAATCATATAAAGAAATTGAAAAGGACTCTGATAGAGATAATTGGATGCGAGCAGAAGAAGCTAAAAAGTATGGAATAATTGATGAGATTTTAATTAAAAAGTCAAAATAATTTCATCCTTTCATAATATGTGATGCAATTTTAGAAATTACATTTCTTTTATTAAGCATTCTAGATATATCCCTGTACCCATTTTTAATTTTTTTCGTGTAATTATTATCTGAAAGTATTTTATTTATTTCCTCTTTTACTTTTTTTGGATTAAAATCATTTTGTATAAACTCTTGAATTAATCTCTTCTTTAAAATAAGATTTACTAAAGAGATATGGTTTATTTTTAATACCATTTTAGCAATAATATATGATAAATAAGAAGTTTTGTATACTACTATCTGAGGAACATTTAATAAGGCCACCTCTAAACTAGCTGTTCCAGAAACAGCAACTACAACATCAGATTGCTTTACTAAATCATAAGTTTGGCCAAAAATTAATTTTACATTTTTTAAATTTTTAATAGGATCATAAAATGATTTTTCAATATGATCAACACATGAAACAAAAAATAAATTATCTGGCATTAAATATATTATTTTCTTAAAAATTGGAATAGAATTGGAAACTTCTGAGGCTCTACTTCCAGGTAATAATGATATGATATTTTTAAAGTTAGATTTATATTGTATTTTTTTGAATTTATATTCTTCAATAATTGAATATAATGGGTTTCCATAATAAAAGATTTTTAAATTGTATTTTTTATAAAAATCTATTTCAAATGGTAAGATTGAAAATGTGATATCTACATATTTTTTAATTTGATAAACTCTTTTAGTATTCCATGCCCAAACTTTAGGAGGTATAAAATAAATCACTTTCATACCCTTTTTCTTACAATATTTTGCAAATCTTAAATTAAAACCAGGAAAGTCAATTAAAATTACCACATCAGGTTTAATATCATCCAAATGTTTTTTAAATAAGCTTATTTTATCTAAAAAAATCTTAAAGTTTTTAATCACCTCATAAAAACCCATAAAATTATAATATCTATAATGCTGTAAAAGTTTTCCTCCTGCGTTTTTCATCATATCACCACCCCAATAATTTATTATTGCATTTGGATTAATCTGCAGTAACTCCTTTATTAATTTACTTCCATATAGATCTCCAGATTTTTCACCAGCAATTAAAAAAAATTTATTTTCCCTCTGGCCCATAATATTCTACTGCATTTTTTGGAGTTTCATAAAGCTTAATACAATGTAAAAAACAATTATAATCCTTTAAGGAAGAAATTTTTTTGTCTAAAATATTCCAAAATTCTATAACAACATTTTCGGTAGATGTAATTTTATTTTTTAAGAATGGAACGTCTAAATTTAAATTTTTATGATCAACTTT
>Ga0066836_10001701_pt1 | contig 11646 bp, 13 predicted proteins | sample ETNtaG_18_FD_71568 | JGI IMG/M metagenome (GOLD analysis project Ga0066836, IMG submission 71568) | Marine microbial and viral communities from oxygen minimum zone, Eastern Pacific Ocean - ETNP201302SV91 | ecosystem: Environmental > Aquatic > Marine > Oceanic | place: Pacific Ocean: Eastern...
TGCCTCTTACGGAACCTTTTCTACCGGAATTAACATCAGAAATTTGCATAACGTTATCTTCGCTTCCCCATCAAAATCAAGGATAAGAAATCTTCAATCCATTGGTAGAGTTCTTAGGAAAGGGAACAACAAAACAAAAGCCACTTTATATGATATTGCTGATGACATTAGTTATAAATCAAGGAAAAATTATACCTTGAACCATTTAATTGAACGAATTAAAGTATATAATGAAGAAAACTTTAATTATGATATTGTAAACATACCACTAAAAAAATAATGGGAGACGAGTTTCATAGTGTTATAAAATTAGTTACAGGTGAAGAGATCTTTGCCTTGGTTTCTGTTGATGATAACGATGGAGAACCTATTATTTTAATGCAAACTCCTGTTATTATGCAAATAAAGAGTAATCATATTGGACAATATGTTAAAATTAGACCATGGCTAACAGTCCCTACCGATGATCTTTATGTTTTAAATTATGATAAAGTTGTTACAATGACAGAAGTTACCGATGAACAAACTATTGAATTTTATACTAGATATCTTGAAAATGATGATGTAGATATAGAATTAGATGGTAAAGTTAAAATTAATGAAAAGATGGGATTTATAACAACAGTAGATGAAGCTAGAAAGCATCTTGAAGGGTTATATAATCTACCTACTAAGGATACTAAAGAAAGCTAATCTCTCTCATCAACCCTCACAAAGGTTATTCTACTGGTATATTGGAAACTTGTCAAGTCCTTAAAGTATGCTATAATATAGATAACAAATAATTAGACGAAGAGAAACTATGCTATGGCAAAAAAGAAGTCAGAACATTATGTAAATAACAAAGAACTGCTGGAAGCATTAATTGTTTATAGAGAAAAGGTTGCCGAAGCAAAAGAAAATGGGACAACAAAACCACGTATTACTAATTATCTTGGGGAGTGTTTTTTAAAGATTGCCACACACTTATCATATAAACCAAACTTTGTGAATTACATGTTCAGAGATGATATGATTTCTGATGGTATTGAGAATTGTGTGCAGTATATTCATAACTTTGATCCAGAGAAATCTAGAAACCCATTTGCATATTTCACTCAGATCATACATTATGCTTTTTTACGTAGAATTCAAAAGGAAAAGAAGCAGTTAGAAATTAAGACTAAGATTATTGAAAGAACTGGATTTGATGAAGTTATGATGGTTGATGACACTGCTCTTGCTGGCAGTAGTTCTGAATATAACTCAATTAAAGATAATATTCAATATAAGACTAGTAGAAACTAGATGAAAGTTGCTATTATTACCGATCAGCATTTTGGTGCTCGTAAGGGATCCAAGAATCTGCATGATTATTTTGGACAATTTTATAATGATGTATTTTTTCCATATTTGGAGGAAAATAAGATTACTACGGTAGTCGATATGGGAGATACATTTGATAATCGCAGATCTATGGATCTTTGGTCTCTAAAATGGGCAAAGGAGAAATATTTTGATAGACTTAGAGATTTGGGGATAAAGGTACATACAATCGTTGGAAACCATACTGCATATTATAAAGATACAAATAATATTAACTCTATTGAATTATTTTTAAATGAATATCAGAATATAACTGTATATTCGGAAGCAGCAGAGATTAAATTAGATAAATTAAAGATTCTTCTTTTACCTTGGATTAATTCTGAGAACTACGAAAACACTTCTAATATGGTTAAGAAGAGTAGAAGTAAGATTGTTATGGGTCATCTTGAATTGAACGGATTCAGGGCAACTCGTGGGCATATGATGGAGAATGGTATGAGTGTTGATATATTTGATAAATTTGATAAGGTTTATTCTGGTCATTTTCATACTAGATCTAATAATGGAAAAATTTATTATCTAGGTAATCCATATGAGATGTTTTGGAATGATGTAAATGATCCAAGAGGATTTACTATTTTTGATACAGTAACTCTTGAGCATTTTCATGTTGACAATCCATATCAACTTTTCTATAATATCTATTATGAAGATACTAATTATAAGTTATTCAATGCAACAGGATATAAGAATAAGATAGTAAAACTTATAGTCAAGAAGAAAACCAATCAGAAACAATTTGAAAAGTTTATAGATAAATTATATTCTGCTGGTATTCATGAACTGAAAATTATTGAAAATTTTGCAATTCAAGAAAATGAAGAATTTGAAGCTGAGGAAACTGAAAATACTATTAATATTTTGAATCGTTATATTGATGAATCTGAATTTGAAGGTGATAAAACTGTTATTAAAGGAATTCTTCAACAAATCTATGCAGAGGCTTGCGAGGTAGAGTAATGTTTCTTCTAACTATGAAAGATAGCCCTAATGATGGTGCATATGCTGTTCAGGACAGATATGGTGAAAAGGTCTTATTTTTATTTCAAGAAGAGGATGATGCTGTAAGATATGCTTTGCAATTGGAAGAACAAGAAGATTCTGAGATGGATATTATTGAAGTTGATGATATGATGGCAATAGTAACTTGCAAAAAACATCATTATAAGTATTCGGTGATTACACCTAATGACATTGTTATTCCTCCCAGAATTGAAACTAAATGATCACATTTGAAAAAATTAGATGGAAGAATTTTCTTTCGACTGGTAATCACTTTACCGAAGTTAATTTTCAGCAAAAAAATACTAATTTAATTATCGGTACTAATGGTGCAGGTAAATCGACAGTTCTTGATGCATTAACTTTTAGTTTATTTAATAAACCGTTTAGGAAGATTAATAAACCACAATTAATTAATACTACCAATGAGAAGGATTGTCTTGTTGAGGTTGAATTTTCAATTAATAGTAGGGATTATATTGTTAGAAGGGGTATAAAACCAAATATATTTGAGATATCTGTTAATGGAACTGCAATGCATAGGGAGGCAGATGATCGTGCAATGCAGAAAATTCTTGAAGAAAATATTTTAAAGGTAAATTATAAGTCTTTTACTCAACTTGTAATCTTGGGTAGTAGTACTTTTGTGCCATTTATGCAGTTGAGTAGTCCTAATCGTAGGGAGGTTATTGAGGATTTATTGGACATTAGAATATTTTCTGCAATGAATAATCTTCTTAAAGATCGAATGAGATCAAAGAGAGATCAGATTAAAACTTTGGAGACAAATAAGAGTAATACAAAAGAAAAACTCTTAATGCAAGAGAATTTTATTAGGGAATTAGAAGAGCAGGGGAAGGAGAATATACAGGATAAAGAGGGTAGAATTAAAGTATTATCTGTCGAAGCAGATACTCATTTGGAACATAACCAGTTATTAGAATCAAATGTATCTGAGTTAATTGAGCAGCAACAGGATGTTACTGGTGCGGGTGAGAAGTTAGTGAAACTTAATAATCTTAAGGGTAAAATATCCAATAAAGTATCAACAATTACTAAGGAACATAAGTTTTTCACGGAGAATGTAACATGCCCTACATGTACTCAGGATATAGAAGAAGACTTTCGTGTAAATAGAATTGCTGATGTTCAAACTAAAGCAAAGGAGTTGCAATCTGGTTATAAAGAACTAGAAGAAGCAATTCAAAAAGAAAAGGATCGAGAACATCAATTCAACTCAATATCTAAGGAGATTACTAAACTCAACAATGGCATTTCTCAAAACAATACTCGCATCTCTGGCTGCCAACGACAGGTCAGGGATCTGGAATCGGAAATTCAGAGACTTACCGACCAACTTGCAAACAGAAATACTGAGCATGACAAATTAGTTGAGTTTAAAGCAGATCTCAAAAAAACATTCGAAGAATTAGCAACAGAAAGAGAAGATCTTACCAACCATGATTTTGCCTATTCCTTACTTAAGGATGATGGTGTAAAGACTAAAATCATTAGAAAATATCTTCCCTTTATTAATCAGCAGGTAAACAGATACTTGCAGTTGATGGATTTTTATATTAATTTTCAGTTGGATGAAGAATTCAACGAAACTGTTCAATCACCTATTCATGAGCGATTTTCTTATTCATCGTTTAGTGAAGGTGAGAAAATGAGAATTGATTTAGCATTACTCTTTACATGGAGAGAAGTTGCAAGAGTTAAGAATTCTGTCAATACTAATTTATTGATTATGGATGAGGTATTTGATAGTTCTCTTGATGGATTTGGTACTGATGAGTTCCTTAAAATCATTCGTTTTATAATTAAAGATGCAAACATCTTTGTAATATCCCATAAAACAGACCTGCATGACAAATTTGAAAGTGTCATACAGTTCGACAAAGTTAAGGGATTTTCACGTATGATACTCAAAGAGGATATGGGACGATGAAAGTACCAAACTGGATTCATCACTCTAAGAAGGATCCAAAACGAAAACTTAAACCGCAAGCACTACGTGCAGCGAAGGCAAGAAGAAGAGCACTCCTGAAAAAACTCAGGGGTGCTTCTTTTTTATAAATATCTAAAAAGTCTTAATACCAATGAAAAGTTATAATCAATATAGGGGTGATCTCGTTGAAAGATACCAAAAAGAATGGGATAGTATTGATGAAGAAACTCAGAATGAGATTTTAGAAGTAATTAAACATGAAGATGGTGAGACATTAGATGAATGGGTTGGTAAGATAGCAAAAGCTGTTGGTAGATTACCTGGTATTAGAACTGCTGTTGGATTAGGTATGGCAGGTTATAGGGCATCTAAGGGTGATTGGACTGGTGCTGGTCTTTCCTTAGGATCTGCAATTCCAGGACCTGTTGGTTGGGGATTTGTTGGTGCTGATATTGCCAGAGATGTGGCAAAAGGTGGTGGACCTAAAGGTGCTGTACAGAGAAGGACAGGAACAACACCTGGACAAACTGGAAATACAGGAACACCTGGACAAACTGGTACACCTACTAAAAAGGCACCAGCAGTAAAACTTAATTTCAAGATGCCTAAGAATTTTGATACTAAGAAAACTTACGGAAAATCAACAACAGATGCTTGGAGTCCAAATTATAAACCCCAATCAAAAACTGATAGAACAAGAAGCCAAGTTAGATCTGATGATGCAAGGGCAGTTTCCGATTATGCTAGAAATGTTAGAAGGAGATTATCTACATCTAGTCAATCTTCTCATCGTGGGGTAAGGTAGAGACACTTTTTAAACTGGACACTAGGGGGTACATACCCCCTTTTTTATTGGTATACTATGTTCATAATCAAAAGAATCGATGCCAGTAAGACACGAAATCAAATCCCAACTTGCTAAACTTCTGGCTACGGAAGATCTTATTGTTGAGAATAAGAATGTAGAAACTGCTCAATTTAATGTTCATACACGTGTGTTACTACTTCCTCTCTGGGAGAAGGCAAGTAACAATGTATATGATATGTTAGTAGGTCATGAAGTAGGACATGCACTATATACCCCTGATGAATGGGATTGGTTAAGTAGAATACCTCAAAATTTTGTTAATGTAGTTGAGGATGCCCGTATTGAGAAATTGATGAAGCGTAGGTATCCAGGTCTTGCTAAAACGTTCTATACAGGATATAATGAATTACATGATAGAGATTTCTTTAAAGTAAATGGTGAAGATCTTAATAGTTTTAATCTTGCTGATAGGGCTAATTTATACTACAAGATTGGTTCGTTCCTTCCTATATCTTTTTCAATTACTGAAAAACCGATTATCGATTTAATTAATGACTGTGAAACGTTTGAAGACACCTTATCCGCAGCAGAAGCGTTATATAATTTCTGCAAGCAGGAACATAAAAGCAGAGAACAAGGAGAACAAGATTCTGAACAAGATCTTGAAACTGATGGCGATAGTGGTGATGACCTCACTGCTGATAATATGTCTTCCCTTCCTGACTCTGATGGCAGTGATACTATGGAAGGTGGGTCTGATAGCGATGCTTCTGATATTAGGAGTGGTACTACTGGGACTGATTTAAAGCAAGGTGGTACTGATCCTAATTTTAATGATGAACCAGAAGTAGAGACTGCTGATAATTTAGATGATGCTATTAGAGATTTAGTTGATAATCGTAATAATGTAGAGAGTACTTATGTTGAATTGCCTGAGGTTGATTTAAAGAATATTATTATAGATAATGATCATATTCATAATAATATTAGGCAAGATTTTGCATTACAGCAAGAAGAATGGAATCAAAAAGATCGTGTTGAGATTTTTGGACATGGGTTATTTGAAGAAACAGATGAAAATTATATAAAGTTTAAGAGATCAGCACAGAAAGAAGTTAGTTACTTAGTTAAAGAGTTTGAGTGTAAGAAGTCTGCTGATGCATATGCACGTGCAACTACTGCTAGAACTGGTGTTTTAGATACTTCTAAATTACATACGTATAAGTTTAATGAGGATATTTTCAAGAAGGTTAATATTATTCCTGATGGTAAGAATCATGGATTAGTATTTGTTCTTGATTGGTCTGGATCAATGGCTTCTGTAATGTCAGATACTATTAAGCAACTTTATAATCTATTATGGTTTTGTAAAAAAGTTAATATTCCATTTGAGGTTTATGCGTTTACTCATTCACATCCTCCTATGGAATCTAATGAATATCATAAGATATCTCATGAAAGGCAAGAAGGGATTGTTCTTATTGAAGAGAATTTTTCAATGATGAATTTGTTCACAAGTAAGGTGAATGTAAAGCAATTAGAGGAACAAATGAGGAATATTTTTCGTTTAGCTGCTGCATTTGATCGTAATTGGTATTGTCCATTTAATATTCCTATTGGAATGAATCTTTCTGGAACGCCTTTAAATGAAGCTATTGTTTCTTTACATCAAATTCTTCCAAAGTTTAAAAAGGATAATGGGATACAAAAAGTTCAGTGTATAATCCTTACAGATGGTGAAGCTGCACCTTTAAGGTATAGTAAGGAGTTTCGACGTTATTCTGAAACAGAACCTTATTGGGGGTCTCGTTATATAAGTGATCGTTGCATTGTAAGGAATCGTAAGACTGGACATACCTATTCTTGTAGGGATCTTGGACATTGGGCAGATGTAACAGATCTTTTACTTAAAGATTTACGTCAAACTTTTCTTGATATGAATTTTATTGGTATTCGTGTTCTTGGTGGACGTGATGCTGGACAGTTTATTCGTAGATATTCTGGATATGAAGGTGATTCTTATAATAAGATTATGTCGAGATGGAAGAGAGAAAAGTCTTTTGCTATTAAGAATTCTGGATACCATACTTATTTTGGTCTTTCGTCAAGTGCACTTGCAAATGATGATGAGTTTGATGTAGTTGAAGATGCTACAAAGGCACAGATTAAACGTGCTTTTACGAAGAGTTTGAAGGGTAAGAAAATGAATAAGAAAATTTTAGGAGAGTTTATAGAACTGGTTGTTTGATAAATAGAGAGAGAAAGTATTCTATCTAAGCAAATGTCTAAGTTTGGCGATTTAATGGGCGGTGCTCCGTCAGTTGCACCTGTAGTACCTCCTGTAGTTGAAGAACCAGTGGTTGAAGCACCTGGTACACCTGCATCTGTTGAGCCACCATACGTTGCTCCTGACACAACATTAGGATCTGCTCCTGTGGTAATAACAGAAGATCTTCCTGATGTTCCTGCTACTCCTGTTCCAACACATTCAGATTTGAAGAATAAGTCGAAGTATGAATTAGAACAGATTGGTAGAACAATAGGTGTTGAATTAGATAGAAGGCATAGTCATAGTCAATTAGTAAATGAACTTCTAGAAGCATTTGCCAATTAGTAGACCAATTTAAAAAGTGTACACTAGGGGGTTTATACCCCCTTTTTTATTGTTATAATATGTGTATAAATAAAACGCTTACATTATGCCTCGCAAAATTGCTTTGACTGATAAACAGTTACTTAATGAGTTACAATCTTTATATGGTGTTGAACTAACAGCTGCCGATGTTAAGGGATTTTGTGCCTCTCGTTCAATTAATTATCAGACGGTAACACGTCGTTTAGAACCATTTAAAACATCAAGGGGCAAATGGAATCTTGAAATTACCCAAGAGAGTGTTAGAAATATTGAACGTTCTTTTAAGGCACCAGCAGTTGACCCCGTTACAGAGCAAAATTTAATCCCAGAGAAAGATGATACCTTCGTCAAGTTTGGTTCTTTTAGCGATATTAAGGCCATTCTCAAAGCCCATTTGTTTTATCCTACATTCATTACTGGACTTTCAGGCAATGGTAAAACGTTCAGTGTTGAACAAGCCTGTGCCCAACTTGGAAGAGAACTTATTAGAGTAAACATTACAATAGAAACAGATGAAGATGATCTCATTGGGGGTTTCCGCCTTGTTAACGGTGCAACCGTTTGGCACAACGGACCAGTTATTGAAGCTCTCAACAGGGGAGCTGTATTGTTACTTGATGAAATCGACCTTGCCAGCAACAAAATCCTCTGCCTCCAACCAATCCTCGAAGGTAAAGGAATTTTCCTTAAAAAAATTGGAAAGTACATCCAACCAGCAAAAGGATTCAACGTCATTGCAACCGCAAATACTAAAGGTAAAGGTTCAGATGATGGACGATTTATTGGAACTAATGTGCTTAACGAAGCCTTCCTTGAACGCTTCCCAGTAACATTTGAGCAAGATTATCCTGCTCCTAGTATAGAACAGAAGATTCTTTTAAATATTGCTGATAGTGTTGGTGTAAAAGATAATGAGTTTTGTAAGAGATTAGTAGATTGGGCAGACATTATCCGCAAAACATTCTATGATGGTGGTATCGAAGAGATCATCAGTACTCGTCGTTTGGTTCATATTCTTCGTGCATATGCTATCTTTGGTAAGAAAGAGAAGGCAATTGGGGTATGTGTAAATCGTTTCGATGATGAGACTAAGCAATCATTTCTTGAATTATATGATAAGGTAGATGTTGATTTCAAACTTCCAGAGGAAGAAGTATGACTATCTGGGAAAATTATATTAAAGCACTTGAAGAAACCTTCCCTTACTTAAAAGTTCGGGAAGAGTGGGCTAAGTGGGAAGCAAAGGATGCTAAATTGATAGCAAATATCCGTCGTGGTAAGCACTTCATTAAAGCAAGGGAGGCTCATATAACGGATAGTAAATCTGATATTTACAATACTATTCTTTATCCTAAGACTGGTTCAGATTTACCTTGTTTTGGTATGGATCTAATGAAATTCAGTGATAAGAAAGTTATTATAGTTTTTGACTTTCAACATCCACGAGAGAATTATCTTTTTTCAGTTGATGGGTTGCCAGAAGATGATGGTAAGTATAGATTTTTTGAGATGGGTAATCATTTCTCTAAAAATATATTTGTGAGATATTGTAAATCAGAAGAAGTGGATGCTTATCTATCTACATTTAAACAGTACTTGACTAAGTACAAAAATATGGTAGAATTAGAGAAACCCAATGGGATGGACACCACAGTGTATGAGGATTTTGATTCTTATATGACTAAACTGGATCCTGTTAGAGGATATCTTAAAGCAAAGTTTGGTGAGGAGAAATCCGAATCCTTTGTGACTGATTTCTTATTTGAATATGGCATGGTGGCTAGCGTATGAAGAACTTTATGGAAACATGGATGAGGAGTATCCAATTATGAGTGAAAGTTTAGGTGAAGATGTTTATGAAAATTTACTTCCAGAAGATTGGAAGGATAGAGTTGGTGCAGCAGATACTGTATCAATTGATTTTAATGGTGAAGATGATTTTGGAGGAACTCTAAATCTTGGATATATGGCAGGATCTGCTGGTTCTGACACCATTAATTTCGGTGTGGGGTATGGAATCACTGGAACTCATCTTCCTGGTGGAATGGGAGAAGATCATATCTCATTTACTAAACCTCAACCAAATTTGGACACTCCTGTTCATAAAAAATATCAGGAAGATTTGAGTATGAAAGATCTCTCTGATTATGTTTCCTCAACCTACAGTGGACATTATACTAATGGTAGTTCTAATGTCCAAACTCTTGATCTTATTCATTCCGTAGGTGATGCAGAATCTTTCTGCCGTTCTAATGCAATTAAGTATTTGAGTCGGTATGATAAGAAAGGTCAGGCAAAACGTGATATACTAAAGGCAATGCACTATTGCTTACTCTTATACTATTTCAGTGGAAACACTAAAAATGATGAAATTACGACCCGTGGTTATGAAACTTTCTGACAACACATTAACTATTCTAAAGAACTTTGCTGGTATTAACAATTCTATTCTTGTGAAGCAAGGAACTAGTCTTCGTACTATTTCCGTTGCTAAGAATATTCTTGCTGAAGCAGATATTACAGAAGAGTTTCCTCGTGAATTTGGAATTTATGATTTAAATCAGTTCTTGAATGGATTGGGATTACATCAAGATCCTGAGATGGATTTTTCACCAGATTCTTATCTTACTATTAAAGAAGGTAAGCGTAGGGTTAAGTATTTCTATGCTGATCCTAATGTTATTATTTCACCTCCTGATAAGAATATTGAACTTCCTTCCGAAGATGTTCATTTTCAATTGGAAAGTACTTCATTAGAGAAATTGCTTAAAGCAGCAGCAGTATATCAACTTCCTGATTTTTGTGTAGTTGGTGATGCTGATAAAGTGAAATTGGTTGTTCGTGATAAGAAGAATGATACATCTAATTCATATTCTATAGAAGTTGGCGAAACTGATAAGACCTTTACATTTAATTTTAAGGTAGAGAATATTAAAATTATTCCTGGTGCTTATGATGTAGTCATATCATCTAAACTTTTATCTAGGTTTAGTAATAGTAAATTTAATTTAACTTATTTTATTGCATTAGAACCAGATTCTACCTTTGGTTGATGACTAAGTTATGGAGGATATGGAAGTATGCGTTGGGTAGCTTCGCTGATGAAAGAACTAAACGATACGACAATCACGTTGTTTTGGTACGTTCTTTTATTTTCCTTTCTTATCTCATTACTAACTGTTTTATTATTAGCGGAGTAATCCGTCATTGGAATGATTTATGAGTGATTTTATATGGGTTGAGAAATATCGACCCCAAACTATTGATGATTGTATTCTCCCAGAGAATATTAAGAAAACCTTTAAAGAATTCCTAAATAAAGGCGAAATACCGAATATGTTACTTGCTGGACCTCCTGGTGTTGGCAAGACTACGGTAGCAAAGGCACTTTGTAACGAACTGGGGGTAGATTTTTATGTCATCAACGGATCCGATGAAGGAAGGTTCCTTGATACGGTCAGAAATAATGCGAAAAATTTCGCTTCGACGGTATCATTGGACTCAACGGCGAAACATAAAGTCGTTATCATCGATGAGGCTGATAACACCGGCAATGATGTCCAGTTACTCTTACGGGCGTTCATTGAGGAATTCGCAGGAAACTGTCGATTCATCTTTACCTGTAACTACAAGAATAAAATTATTTCACCCCTACATTCCAGGTGTGCTGTGGTGGAGTTCGGAATTAAAGGTAAAGAGAAGCAAGAGATTGCAGGACAATTCTTCAAAAGACTTATATCCATCTTGGAGAAAGAAGGGGTTAAAGTTGATAAGAAAGTTCTTGCGGAAGTAATTAATAAACACTTTCCAGATTGGAGGAGAGTGTTAAATGAGTGTCAAAGATACTCTGTTAGTGGTTCCATAGATAGTGGTATCCTCTCA
>Ga0066836_10001702_pt1 | contig 11644 bp, 11 predicted proteins | sample ETNtaG_18_FD_71568 | JGI IMG/M metagenome (GOLD analysis project Ga0066836, IMG submission 71568) | Marine microbial and viral communities from oxygen minimum zone, Eastern Pacific Ocean - ETNP201302SV91 | ecosystem: Environmental > Aquatic > Marine > Oceanic | place: Pacific Ocean: Eastern...
CTGGATCGAATAGGCATTGGAGGAATTACGAGAAGGCTTACTTATTGTTAGCCGGTCTTTCTACGCCACTAGTGCTATCGGTTCACTCTATTGTTTCGTTCGACTTTGCTGTTTCCCAATTGCCAGGATGGCATACAACAATTTTTCCACCTTACTTTGTTGCCGGTGCGGTCTTTGGTGGTTTTGCAATGGTGATGACGCTTATGATTCCATTAGTCTCCTTGTATAAAGGTTTGGATGAGATTGTGACTGTTCGCCATTTGGAGGTGATGTCTAAAGTTATCTTGGTAACCGGTTCTATTGTTGGATACGCCTATGGCATGGAGTTTTTCATTGCTTACTATGGAGGTAATCCATACGAACTATATGCATTTAAGAATCGTGCCTTTGGAGACATGAATTGGTCATACTGGTGGATGATTAGTTGCAATGTGCTCGCACCACAGTTTTTCTGGTTTAAGTGGTGCCGGACGACTCCTTGGTTTATTTGGGTAATTTGTGGATTTGTAAATATTGGTATGTGGATGGAACGATTTGTGATTGTGGTTACATCGCTTCATAATGATTTTATGCCAGGTAACTGGGGTTATTATTCTCCGAGTTGGGTTGATATGATGACTTATTTTGGCACGTTCGGATTTTTCATGACTTTGTTTCTGCTATTCTGCAGATTCTTGCCACTGATTGCCATTTCTGAGGTTAAGGGAGTTACCCCGCAAGCAGATCCGCATCATCCAATGGGAGGAGCTAAACACTGATGGATTCATTAGACGACTACCAGATTCCATATGGAGTGATGGCCGAGTTTGATACTCCGGCAGATGCAATGCATGCAGCTGAAAAAGTTCGAGATGCAGGTTTTGAACGCTGGGATGTTCATACGCCTTTTCCCGTTCATGGAATGGACGAAGCAATGGGCTTAGGTAATTCTAAGGTTGGTTGGTTTACTTTTTGTTGCGGCTTGTGCGGTTTTTTTGGAGGAATGTTGATGATTTGGTTTATGAATGCTTATGACTATGGCATTCCTGTTGGCGGAAAACCAAATTTTAGTCCTTTTGCATCTTTTCCGGTGGCATACGAAATGACCATTCTTTCTGGAGCATTTGGCTCATTGTTTGGCATGTTATTTTTAAACCGTTTGCCGAGACTTCATCATCCATTATTAAAAAACATGAGATTTGCAGATGTTACTCATGATAAGTTTTTTGTAGTAATTGAGGCGGATGATCCAAAGTATGAGGAAGATGAAATCCGTGCACTGTTGAAAAAAGCAGGTAGCAAACATATTGAATTGGTAACAGAATAATGCGGTATTTTATTACAGGATTTGTAGCCATAGTTTTTCTGGTCATTGCTGTAGCCGGATTTCGAGGTTCGATTACGCGTAATAGGCCTATAGAAATTTTTCCTGACATGGACAGGCAGGCTAGGGTTAGACCACAGGCCCCAAATCTATTTGATGAAATTTACGGATCAAATGATGGCCGAGGATCAAGGTTAAATGTTTCAGGCACCATTGCCCGAGGTGTTCCTTTTTCTGATACATCTATAAATACCGGCAAAAAAGACGACTCTAATGATTGGGTTGAAGTTAATCCGCTTAAGGTTACGAAAGCTACCTTAGAGCGTGGTCGAGAAAGATATGATATTTTTTGTGCTCCATGTCACGGAAAGGCTGGGGATGGAAATGGTATAACATCACAATATAGTCTTGTAGCAGCTGATCTGCACCAGATGAAATTAGTCCAAATTGAGGATGGATATATTTTTGATGTTCTTAAAAACGGATATAATTTAACTACTAACTCGGTAGGTATTGTTTCCTATAGGATGCCTGCATATGATTCTAAAATGAGTAATGAGGATCTATGGCATGTTGTGAGTTATATTCGCGCTTTGCAATTTAGCCAGTTAGGTAAACTGGAGGAGGTCGAAGACGGCCATGAGGAATTAGAGAAAATTGTTGAAAGCCAATAACTGAAAAAGTTTATCGTTTAATGACCGCTAAGAAAAAAGCCAGTTCTAAGAAAGTTGCTTCCAAAAAAGCTGAGCCGGAAGCTTCCTTTCCGTCTTGGCTTGGTAAGCTTCCATTAGCTTTAATTGCAATTGGTGCGCTTTTAGGAATTGTTGGAATATTTGTGGATGCGACTCACTTTACGCATGCTTGGTTAGTTTCATTCATGTTTTATTTAAGTATTTGTCTAGGAGGTTTTTTTCTAGTCCTTTTACATTACCTTTTAGACACACATTGGATTGTACCCATTAGAAGAATTGCTGAGCATCTTTCCTGTTTATTGCCAATTTTGGCTGTTTTCTTTGTTCCCATTGCACTGTGGTCGGGGGCTGAGTTTGTTACTGTTTCATCTGGGGCAGAGAAACATGAACATGAGCAGGTTGCTAAAACTATGGAGGCCGGTGAGAATGCAGCTGCAGCTCATGGTGAAAAAGTTGATGTAAAAGGTTTGCTAGAAGATGGTCATGCTCATGGTGATGGAGGGCCGCGTGCATTCTATGCGTGGATGCAAACAGAAAAAGAATATATCGATTCAAATCCAATTCCTGAGCTAAGAAAAACTCATGACCATGCTTGGTATGCAAAAAAGGGTTATCTAAATTCTACCTTTTGGCATCTAAGGTGGGTGCTATGTTTTGTTCTATGGGGTGTAATTACTTGGTTGATGAGAAAGCATTCGTTAGCTCAGGATTTAGATGGAGCATCTAAGTGGACTGGTTACAACAGAAAGATAGCGGCCGGAGGTATTTTTGTTTTTGCTGCAACATTGACTATTGGAGCGATTGATTGGATGAAAGGATTGGAATACCAGTGGTTTTCCACGATGTATGGTGTTTATTATTTTGCGGGAAGTGTTTGGGTGTCTTTAATTACTATTTATGCCATTAGTTTGTTATTGAAGACCTATGGCCCACTCAAGGATGTTGTTCAAAAGACTACATTAAAAGATAATGCGACTCTGTTTTTTGCCTTCACTGTTTTTTATGCGTACATACATTTTTCCCAATACTTCCTGATTTGGAATGCTTCGATACCTGAAGAAACTTTTTGGTATGTTAAAAGAGAGCAGGGAACGTGGTGGAGTGTTGGTATGTTAATAATATTTGGCCATTTCTTTGTGCCGTTCCTTGCGTTGTTAAGGCAGGATGTAAAGGTAAATCCAGAGATAATGATCACGGTTACTGTCCTCGCTTGGTTTCTTCATTTTTGTGATATGAGTTACAATATTATGCCGTTGATTCACGAGTCAGATGGTTGGATGAGTTTAATTTGGATTGATTTGGGATGTATGGCATTTATGGGGGGGTGTCTGTCGATGATCTTTATACATTTTTTCAAAAAGAGCCCGCCATACCCTCAAAAAGATCCTCGAATAGCGGAAACTATGGGAGTTTACGTTCAGTTGCATTCTGAGACTAGGTCGGCAGGTAAGTTATGAGCGACGAGTATTACAACCACGATAAGGAAGGGTCAGTGTTCACAAGTCTGATTCTTTTGATTGTATTCATGTTTGGATGTTTTGTGGTGGCCCGTGTTCACGAGCCATCTCAAGCTATTGGAGCTGATAAAGCTAAAGGTAGATTGGCTACTAGAGAAAAGATTGATTCTGCTGCTGATTCAAAATTAGCTGGGAATTCTGTCATTAATAAAGAAAAGAAAATTATTAGTCTGCCCATTGCTACTGCTGTTTCTAAAGTTGCAAAGTTGGGTAAAGTTGATGCTCGTGAAGAATTGATAAAACGAAGTATTGAAAAAGATGGAAAATACGAAGCGCCTAAGGATGCTTCTAAGGTGGATCTTTCTGATCCAGCGTTAATTGCTCAAGGTAAAGTACTATTTCAGGCAAAAACCTGTTTTACCTGTCATCAGACTAATCCTGCTATACCAGCGCCGGCTGGGATGGCGATTAAAGCGCCAACTTTTATCGGTGATTTTTGGGGCAAAGAACGAGAGGTGCACATAGGTTTTCAAGGGCCAATTCAAAAAGTGGTTCGTAACGAGGAGTATTTTATCGAGTCAGTAATGCAGCCGATGGCAAAGGTTGCCAAGGGGGCGCTTGCTCCAATGATTCTTGCTCCTGGGTTAGTTAATAATGAGGAAGTTCTGGCCCTGATGGCTTATGTGAAGTCCTTAAGTAAATAGATGAGTAGCCAATCTAAAGAGGTCGAAGCAAAGTTGGATCCACGCGAGGTGGTGGATAGTTCATGTAAGGGCCCAGTTTTGTTTTTGGCATTTAGCGCCATTACTTGGCTATTGGTATACAGTATATTTTCAATGCTGGCTGGGGTGAAAGTTCATGCATCTGGCATGATGGCTGACAGTGCTTGGTTATCGTATGGCCGGATACAGCCGGCATCCCAATTGGCGCTGCAATTCGGATTTCTTGTTCAGTTAGGTTTGGCTATTTCTGCTTGGATTTTTAGCCATCGTGGTAGGACTGTATTGGTTGATGGAGGGTATCTTTATATTGGAGGGTTGATTTGGAATGCCGGAGTAACACTAGGTTTGCTTGGAATTCTTTCTGGCGGAAGTAGTGGTCTTGAAGGGTTGCAAATGCCAGCTCATATTTTGCCAATATTATTTACTGGCTTTGTTTTAGTGGGAGTCAGTTTGGTTCAGACTAATAATCGTCGTACAGATGAAGAAATGAGCCCTGCCCAGTGGTTTCTTTTTACGGCGACACTTTGGCTACCCTGGGTACTCGGAAGTGCTTTTCTTTTAATATATTATTTTAATGCAAAAGGTGTGATGGCCAATATTATTGATTGGTGGTTTATTCAGAATTTCACAAAGGTTTATCTGACATTCGTTGCGCTGGGAGTATGTAGTCATTTCTTTAGTTCGTTTACCGGTCGTGGTGTTATTGGTCGTGGTTACTCGATGTTTGCGTTTTGGGTTTTGCTGTTATTTGGTTCTATAGGCGGCGTGACTCTAGGGGCTCCAGTTCCAGCATGGTTGCCAGCGCTAAGTACTGTGACATCAGTTTTCTACTTCACTGGTATTGTTGCAATTTATTACGTATTACATCATACGCAAAACGGAGCCACTGCGGTTGATGAGTCTGATAAAGATAATTTAACTTTAATGCGCTTGGCGTTAATCATATTTGCTTTGGTTTCAGTTTTGAATTTGATTTTCGCCTTCCCGGGAATGGCGAGTACTGCTGAGTTTACAACATATGGGCCGGCAATAGATTTGCTATATAACCTTGGGTTCGTTGGCTTGCTGCTAATTGCTTCGCTGTATCACATTTTCCCTCGTTTGGCTGAGATGGGCTTATCTCCTAAAATTACAAAGGTTCAAAATATGGCATTCATTTTAGGATTCCTGGTGGCGACGCTACCGTCAGCGTTAGGGGGATTAATGTCAGGAGATGCGGTGTTGGGTTCAGGATTTTATTTCTCCAGTGTAGGTGATTTATTGTTGTTACTTGCAAGTCTGCTTTTATTTTTAAATTTTCTTGGAGCTATTATTATGGTGATTAAGCGTTGTGATTGCCTTTCAGGATTGTGTGGTAAACAGCAAAGAAAGGAGGTTAAGGCATGACAATAGGACTAAGTTTTATAATGGGTGCGGTTGCTGGTTCAGTCGCCTATTTTATGTTGGGGCTCTGGTGGCCTGTTGCTCTTGTAGTAGGAATTGTTGCCTGGCTGACTTTTGGGCTGTTTGGTTTGAAAATGGACAGCGCGTTCACATTAATGAGCGGGGCCATTCTAGTTTTCTGTATTTCTCTATCTATGATGATAATGAGATCTAGTGATCAGTTGAGCAGTTTGCAATATGCGGACACTGTTGACGAAGCTGGTACGGAATTTCGTTACCCTGTTCCGCTTTTGGGGGAAGCTCCTTATGGAGAGAATGTCTATCGATCAAATGGTTGTTCTGCCTGTCATACTCAACAGGTTTCACATGAAGGCGTTGAATTTGATATCAAGGCATTGGCTACGGAGAAGAATCATTCGGCTGTGAAAGAAGCAGTGAATCGATTTTATCGTGTGACTGGTCAGCCCGCTTCTAGTGGTGTAGCTCTTGGTTTGCCTGTCGGTGAATGGGAAACTATAGCACTTGGTGCTAGTGTTTCTGATGCGGCTAAGGCTCGTAGTTTCCTTTCTGCTGCAGGGGCTTCTGTTGACGTTCAAGTTAGGTTTCATGGGGAAGACTTGGAAAAAGATGAATTTAGTAATCCGAGGGGTCGTGGCTGGGGTAAACGTCGTTCTGTTGCACGTGATTATTTGTTTGTAGAAAGGCCAATGCTTGGGTCAGTGCGAATTGGGCCAGATCTTGCAAATGTAGGTGCTCGCCTTTCTCGATCGACTCTAATGAGAATTTTGCTGAATCCTAAATCAGTGCGACAGAACAGTAAAATGCCTCAACACTCATACCTCTTTGAATTGGTAGAAAAGAGTGAAGGTAAAGGTCTAATTGCAGTAAGGGAGGGGGAAAGAGAAATTTACTATAAGCCTACCAAGGATGCAGAGGCTTTAGTGGATTATCTATTAAATCTAAAGAGTGCTAATTATCCTTTAGAAGAGGCTCCAGTTTATCAGCCGTTTACTTCCTCTCTGCCAAAGCCAGCGACATCAGAAAAGGAAGTGGAGAAGTTAGCTGATGGCGAAGATATAGATTCTAGTAAATAATATATATAATTTAACGATTAAACATGGCAGCAAAAAAACAGGAAGAGAGCATGGAACAAACTAATTCCAATCTTGGAGGTCCTAGCCCTTGGGTGTATGTACTTATGCTGTTTTTAGTTTATTGGGGAATTAATTATTTAGATGGGCACAGTGGTGGGTTTAATGCAAAGGTTTATGCTCCGCATAAGAATGCAATGACTGTTGCTAATCTTAAGGTGCAAAAATCAGCAGAGGATTTGGCTTTTGAAGGAGGAGCACGTGTGTATAGAGGTATTTGTGCTGCATGCCACCAGCCAAATGGTAAAGGTAGTGACAATGCAGGTTATCCCCCACTTGCTGGATCTGAATGGGTTCTTAATCAATCTCCAGATAGAGTGATTGCGATAATTAATAATGGTATCCAAGGCCCTGTTGAAGTCGCAGGTCAAACTTATGGAAAAGTAGCAATGCCGGCACAAGGAGGAGCTTTAAGTGACGAGGATATTGCTAATGTTTTGAGCTATATTCGACGAAACTCTGATTGGGGCGATGAACACAACCTTAGCGTAATTACTGCAGAAGAAGTGAATCAGGTGCGTGCAGAAATTGCAGACCGAACTTCGGCTTGGACAGCTGAGGAATTGATAAATCAATTTCCTGATAGCCAGTAAACTGTCTTTGTATTCTTAAAATTATTAAAACGCCGTTATTCATGGCGTTTTTTTGTTTTATGGGTTAATTAAAATGTGGCTTGGCTGGACAGAGTGATTCAGTTTCAATCCTTTTCCACGAATGACGTCTCGCTATCTCGCTATTGACTTGGGTGCGGAGAGTGGTCGAGTGATGCTTGGCACACTTGAGAGTGGGCGTATTTCTCTAAAGGAACTTTCTCGATTTATTAATAAGCCTATCCGAGATGGTGATGGGATGTATTGGAATATCCCGGCATTACTGGATGGAATACGTGATGGATTAGTTAGAGCGGGTGCTTTAGGGCAATCAATAAGCAGTGTGAGTGCGGACGCTTGGGGGGTTGACTATGTATTGATCGATAATGAGGGTCAAATTATGGAGCCAGTTTTTCACTATCGTCATCCGCGAACTGTCGATGTAGAGAAAAAAGTTTTAGATAAAGTCGATTGGCCAACTTTATTTGATGAGAGCGGTGTTCAGTATATGTTGCTCAATACCAGTATCCAATTGTCTTCTGAAGATCCGAAGCGCTTGGTTATGGCTAAAACTATTCTAACGATTGCTGATGCTTTTAATTATCTTCTCAGTGGAGTTGCTAAAATTGAGGTGTCTATGGCTAGTACCACACAGTTGTATAATCCACGTTTGGCTCGATGGAGTGATCGTTTGATAGGCACCCTGGGGTTCCCTAAGCGTATATTTCCTGAGGTTGTTAGTCCTGCTACAACTTTGGGGCCACTTAAGCCTGACCTTTTAGAGGAAAGCGGTTTAACTAATATTAATGTTGTTGCCTCCTTGTCGCATGATACAGCATGTGCTGTTGCTGCCTGTCCAACTAATAGCGAACGGTGGGCTTATATTAGTTCGGGGACTTGGTCGTTGATGGGGCTGGAATTAACTGATCCCATTGTCACTGATGATTGTCGCGAACTAAATTTTACTAATGAGATTGGTTATGGGAATTCTACTCGTTTGCTAAAGAATATCATAGGTCTTTGGCTGGTGCAGGAGTGCCGTCGTTCATGGGCAACGCAGGGAAATGTATATAGTTATGATGAACTAACTGAAATGGCAATGAAATCCGAGCCTCACCGATCGGTTTTGAATCCTTCTGATTCACGTTTTTTAGCTCCGGATAATATGCCACAGCGTATTGTTGAGATATGTAATGAAACTAATCAGTTGGTGCCGGAAACACCTGGAGCGATTATTCGTTGTGTGCTGGAGAGCCTAGCTTTGTTGTATTCGCGAACTCTTCGTGAAGCGGAGAAGCTGGTTGGTTGGAAGGTGGAAAGGTTACATATCGTTGGAGGTGGAAGTAAAAATGTACTGTTAAACCAACTTACAGCTGACGCAGCTAACATTGATGTTATTGCAGGGCCGACGGAGGCAACAGCATCTGGTAATGTGCTGGTACAAGCTATCGCCGAAGGTGTTGTCAGTGATCTGAATGAGGCTCGGCAAATTATTAACCGATCGTTCGATACAGAAACTTTTAATCCGAAAGTTTCGTTGCAACTTGATACTATGATTACTCGATTTGATCAGCTTTGTGGTAATTCACAACTATGATGTAAAAATGTCCTCAGATTTATTTCAAGATTTCCTTGCTAAAAATGGAGCCGAGTTTGGAGAGCTTACTGGAAAGAGAGTGGTGCAGAGTTATGGGGATGTAGTTGCTGAACATCGTTCATTAACCGAATCAGTAGCCTTAATTGATCTTACTTCCCGTAGCTGCATGGCTGTACTTGGTAATGATCGAGTAAAATATATCAACGGACAGGTCACTAATGAAGTAATGGGGCTTCGCCCAGGGCAAGGTTGTTATGCAGCACTTGTTAACGTTAAAGCTAAGATGCAGTCCGATTTGAATATCTATCGGCTTGAAGATGAATTGATTCTTGATTTTGAACCGGGAATGTTTGAGATAGTCAATATGCGACTTAAGAGCAATATTGTCTCCGATCAAGTTGAGATTGTAGATGTTTCACCGCATTTTGGGTTACTTAGTTTGCAGGGCCCTAGTACTTGCGATGTTCTTGAATCACTTGGCTTGTCAATACCGGTTGAACCTTTATCACACATTAAAGTATCTCTGCCGGATATGGGGGAATGGTTCTTAATGTGTAATTCTCGTTTTGGATTCATTGGGTGCGATTTGTATATCCCTATACCCTATTTGGCTAAAGCAGCAGAACGATTATTTATAGAGACGGTTGAGCAAGGCGGTGGATTTGCTGGTTGGCAGGCTACGGAAATATCTCGGATAGAGGCTGGTATTCCACGATTTGGAAGTGAAATGGATCAGGATACATTACCGCCTGAGGTCAATATTCAGCACCGAGCTATAAGTTATTCTAAGGGATGTTATATTGGTCAGGAAATTATTGCTCGGATTCGTACTTATGGTCGAGTGAACCGCACGCTTGTTGGCTTTCGATTTGATAAGGACCTAATAGAAAGTGTAGTCTCAGGTTCATTACTTGAAGATGAATCAGGTAAGATTGTTGGTAAAATAACAAGTATTGCTCACTCGCCTAATTTTGGGCTTGTTGGATTAGGCCTAGTCAGGCGGACTCATGCTGACTTAGGTAATGTTTTGACTGCTAAAGTTCCGGCAGTTGGACGCGCTACTGTTACTGCCATTCCTTTTAATGAGTGTTGAAAGCTTGTATAATATTTTTAGTGCAATAGTCATTTAGTTTAAGGCTAACAAAAAACTTGCGCATGACGTGTGCTTCACTTAATAAAACCAGCTGCCGCTGCATTGCTTCGGTTATTGGATGCCTCGATAGCTCAATGGTAGAGCAGTTGACTCTTAATCAATTGGTTGAAGGTTCGAGTCCTTCTCGGGGTACCAATTTTCAATCTCCTTAGTGCATATTTAGTGCAATTGTAGTGCATTGTATGTACTTAATCCTTTAGTTATAAAAACTTCTCAAGGTTAGCTTGCTAACACCTTTTCACCGGAGTACTTACTTCTTTTCCAACTTTAATTTTTTCACTATATTTTTTTTATGCAAAAATTATTAATTAGTATTCAATTATTTGTTTCATTTAGCTTTATTTTTCAGATTACTGCTCAAGCGGCTCAGAAAGATAAAACTGTTACGCTATCTCAGAATTATGAAGAAGTGCAGATTAAGACAGTTAAAGTAAATGACTCTATATATGTATTAAAAAGCATAGGAGGTGGAGTTATTGGGGGTAACGTAGGGGTATGTGTAGGCAAAGATGGAACTTTTGTTATAGATGATTCGTTTGCTGAGTTGAGTGATAAATTTAAGAAAGCAATCAGTAAGCTTTCAGACAAACCTGCAAGTTTTGTTGTAAATACTCATTTTCACTTTGACCATACAGATGGTAATGAATCATTTGGAAAAGATGGTGCAATCATTATATCACAAACTAATAGTAGAAAACGAATGATGGAAGACGTCATATTCCCATTGTTCAAAAAACGTCAAAATGCTTATAAGCCAATAGGTTTACCTAAAATAACTTTGGATGATCAAATGAGGTTCCACTTTAATGGTCAGACTATTAATCTTCTTCATTTTGGCCCAGCGCATACTGACGGTGATTTGGTGATACATTTTGAAGAATCAAATGTTGTTCATCTTGGTGATTTATTCGTAGACTACGGATTCCCATTTATTGACGTTCCTCACGGTGGAAGTGTTGATGGGTTTATCAATGTTCTAACTAAGATAGCCAAACTAATTAATGATAGAACAGTAATTATTCCTGGGCATGGTAAAATTGCTAAAAAGAAGGACTTATTGGAATTCAAAAATATGATGCAATCTATCCGTGACCGAGTTTATAAAGGAATAGAAGAAGGTAAAACGCTTGGCCAAATAGCAGAATCTAATCCTACAAAAGGATTTGAACTGGGTGGCCCGATTCCGGCAAATGAGTTTATAAAGATTATATATTCATCAATTAAAAAATAATTATTACGAATATTATTTGTTCAATCATAATGAATATCATTCTCCTTTAGGATAAAATGGGATCTCTAAATCATTTGCTAATGTTCTAAGTTTTTCCTCTCTATCTAAATCTCGCCACCAAATAAAATAAAAAGCTAGAAGCCCCAAAACTATAATCATAATAGCATCTTGAAGATTCATATATAAATTATTCAGTTATCTGGAAATCACATTTGTGAACCTACAACTCCTATAGCGAGGAGTCCAAAAATACAGCCCAAACCAATATACAAGATTATATTCAAAACAAACATTATCACAGCAATTGCTAAAGCTTTAATATAACCTTCTTTTAGTCTTAATTGGAAAACAAAGGTTTGAATTGT
>Ga0066836_10001706_pt1 | contig 11640 bp, 13 predicted proteins | sample ETNtaG_18_FD_71568 | JGI IMG/M metagenome (GOLD analysis project Ga0066836, IMG submission 71568) | Marine microbial and viral communities from oxygen minimum zone, Eastern Pacific Ocean - ETNP201302SV91 | ecosystem: Environmental > Aquatic > Marine > Oceanic | place: Pacific Ocean: Eastern...
TACTACATTACCGGCTACAATTAACACATGAGGAACAAACCTCAAACAAAAATCACCCGCTTGAATTCGATGACCTATCACATCTATCAACAAAGCCGCTTCGGAACTGAACGGCATGGTCGGACCAGCTACACGGATGAGACTAAAGCCCTTAAGCGTGTTGATACTCTTACTAGGTGGTATGCCCCCGAGTATCAGTTTTTTATTAAAGAGGTTTGATGATGAGGGCGCTACTTATTCCGGCAGCTATGTCTTTAGCTGTTGTGATCCCTTCACTCATATTTGGCCAGCAAGACAAAAGCTTATTGTCTGAATGCCTCAAAGAGAATTATCCCTCTTACTGCTATCACCAAATCTACGGCAGATGATTTTAAAAAACTAAAATCCTTTTTTAGTTGAGCTAACCGGGCCTACCTTCTCCCTTACCTAAGGGGGGCGGGTTCCGGTTTTTTCATGCTTAGATGGGTACAACAGGGAACCTACATAATAATACGAGAATAAGCTCTTTTGTAGTACCTCTATATACTACACTATCAATCTGGTTGAGTCAACATATTGATGATGATTATGTCAGCCAGTTTTCTCTTGGAGTAATGCGTTTGCGTACCCGCCTGCTTCTTCAATTCCCTGGAGGGGAGGGTAAGCAGATGTTTTCTATAACCCTCCATCGGTTCCGGCGATCTATATACAAATAGAGAACCCACCTTGTCGCGAAGGGAGTTAAGCACCTTGACGTGGTTCGACCCGGATTGCTAATTCCGGCGCATTGATATGGACTGTTTCCACACTTTCTCCAATAACTTTCCCCAAGGAGTCCAAGATCTGAGCTGCTGTTTGAAGTTGTCCTTTTTGAACAGCTTTATTAAAGAGTTTTACCCGCATACTCTGGATACGAGCGAGCATATTTTCGCGGTCTTTTTGCCAGTCTTCGTCGTTCCATTCATTGACTTTTTTCCAATCATTCCAGGCAGTTTTTTCGCATATTCCTTCTTTAACTGCGTGATCCAACACAAGTTGCCGAACAGTGAGACCTTCCAACTGACGTTTGTAGAGTCTCTGGCACCTGTGTTGTATTACAGCGGCGTGGCTTCTGCCACCGACACGCTTTATCTCATCTTTTGGGAAGTCTTTAAAAGCTTCAATAGTTGCTTCAGCCACGGGCAGGAGCAGGGGGGTCAACACTTGAATGATAACGCCCTGTCTTATGTTTAGTCTAAAAAATGGCGGTAATCTGTAGCGTATGACAGTAAAAACAGCAGAGCCTCTTTCCCTCAGATGGGCGCAGGGGGAGATTTTTCATAGCGAAAAGCGCTTCAGAGTTCTAGTTGCTGGAAGGCGTTTCGGGAAATCCTACCTTTCCTGCATCGAGCTGGTGCGGGCTGCCATAAAAAGACCAGGGGAAACGTATTTTTATTGTGCTCCTACGTATCGAATGGCAAAAGATATTGCATGGAAAGAGCTAAAGAAGCTAGTTCCTATGCAGTGGATCAAGTCAAAGCACGAGTCAGATTTAAAAATAGAGTTGATAAATGACTCCACTATCGAACTAAAAGGAACTGAAAATGCGACTTCCTTGAGGGGGCGAAGTTTAGGGGGTGTGGTTTTAGACGAAGCCGCTTTTATGGAATCTGAGGTGTGGTTTGAGGTTATTCGACCTGCACTTGCTGATAAACAGGGGTGGGCATTATTTATCTCTACACCGGATGGAACTGCCAGTTGGTTTTATGACTTGTGGTGTTATGTGCCTGAAGACGAAACGGGGGATTGGCAGCGTTGGAGTTATACAACAATTGAGGGTGGAAATGTACCTGCTACAGAAGTTGAGGCTGCTCGTGCTCAATTAGATCAGCGAACTTTCCGGCAAGAATTTGAAGCAAGCTTTGAGAATTTAACGGGATTAGTGGCAATTTCTTTTGGTGATGCAAATATTTCTACAACAGCGAAAGATGCGGCAGTTTTACCTTTACTTTTAGGTGTTGACTTTAACGTTGACCCTATGACGGGGATTTGTGCAGTTAAAGATGACGATACTTTGTATGTTTTCGATGAAATAGTAATGACTGGTGGGGCAACAACCTGGGAATTTTCAGAAGAAGTCATCCGCAGATATGGTGTAGATAGACGGGTTATTGCTTGCCCAGACCCCACAGGTGGTGCCCGCAAGACAGCAGGTGTTGGCGCAACAGACCATAGTATTTTGCGCCGAAGTGGGTTTACAGTTTCTGCTCCCCGTGCTCCCTGGAAAATTAGGGACAAAATCACAGCAGTCAATACTGCACTACTTGACGCGACAGACACCCGCCGTACTGTAATACATCCACGCTGCAAGCATTTAATTAAGAGTCTTCGGACCTTGACTTACGCTCCAAATACAGGATTACCGAGAAAAGATTTAGGGGTTGATCACTGTTTTGATGCCTTTGGTTATCTATGTTTACAACAATTCAATTTGGCAAAACCAGAGACTTTGGGGCAAACTACGTACAGAATTTACTAATTAATAGTGTATGGCACGGGAAATTACTGAAGAAATGCTTGACGCTATTGAAGCGGTCAAAGGTTCCAGAACTCCTGGTTTATGGGATCCAAGATGTGAACAATATATGAATAATCAAAAGAAACCTAAGAAAGCAAAACCTCAAACCCCTGTAAATTAAGAGCGAAAGAGTTAAACTACTCGCATACCCCCTTTTTTCCATTAGGTCATGGCCTTTTATCGTGGTGAAGAAGGTTCAGTTAAGTTTAAGAACGGCGCTGGCACTGTTGCCACGGTTGCTTCAACACGTAGCTGGACTTTTTCTCTGAGCAAAGATGTTCTCGACACAACTGCTCAAGGAGACACAATCCGTACTTATGTAGGTAGCTTTATCAACGGCTCCGGTTCTGTTGAATTGCTATATACAGCAACTTCTGGAGATGAAACGAATGAGTTCATCAAGGATATCTTGGTGGCAAATGACCCTGCGGATGCTCAATTTGAGTTGTATTTGAACACTTCTGGTTCTAAAAAGATTGCCTTTAATGGGTTAGTCACTGGAACAGAGTTCGGCACAACTGTCGGAGATCTACAGGTGATTAATGTCAGCTTCCAGCTCAATGGAGCACTAACTGCTGACGCTTATTAAGGAGGATAAATAACAAAGGGGTAATCTCGTGACGTATTCCGTCCCTGGCCCAATTCGTACCCATCAAGTCAGTTCTTCTTATGTAGGCGGTGCTGATAGTCCTTTCACACGTACAGCAGCAGTGCTGGAAATGATGAAGGGGTGGGAAATTATGAAAGCGGTAACGCTGGGGACGGAGTACTTGCGTGAAAATTCAGAGGCGTTTCTGCCTTTGGAACCTCGTGAGGATTACACCGCATATTTAGCGCGTGTGAACCGAGCTGTTTTTTCTCCTTATACACAGCGTCTAGTACGAGCAGCAACTGGTTTAATTCTTCGAAAGCCCATAACTCTGATAGGAGACCCCTATTGGACAGATGTTTTCGCTAAAGATGTAGACGGTTGCGGTTCAGATCTAGATGAATATGCCCGCCGAGTTCTTATATGTGCTCTTACTTACGGGCATGGTCATACCTTGGTGGATTTTCCTGCTCCGAGAGGGGCAAAAAGCCTTGCGGAAGAGCGGGCGCAAAACCGCCGTCCTTATTGGATTGAAGTAGATCCAGCCAATATTTATGGTTGGCGACTAGACAGGGAAGTTAATTACGGAAATTTAGTCCAGATTCGCATTGGAGAAAAGGCAGTTGTGCCTGATGGGGATTTCGGCGAAAAAGTATTCGATCAGATAAGGGTTATTGAGCCTGGAAAATATCAAATATTTAGGCAAAAAGAACAGACGAAAGATATGTTTGTCGAAGGAATGGCAAATTCAGGAAGATTTGACGTTCCAATTGAAGCAAAAGACTATGAATTAGTGGAATCTGGCGATTTTAGTTTGGGTGAGATACCCCTAGTAACGGTTTATGCAGGTAAAACTGACACTTTAACGAGTAAACCACCGTTATTAGATATTGCATATCTGAATTTGTCCCACTTCCAGCGTCAAGCTGACTTAATTCACAGTTTGCACGTGGCCTCTCAGCCAATGCTTGTCTTAGAAGGCTGGGATGATCAAATGAAGGATATGGCTATTAGCGTTAACTACGCAATGGCGACTCAACCTGGCAATAAGGTCTATTACGTTGAGCCAGCTTCGAGTGCATTTGAAGCACAGTCAGCAGAAATCGAAGAATTACAGCGTCAGATGGCAACATTAGGGATTAGCACCCTTTCACAGCAAAAATTCGTTGCAGAAACAGCAGATGCGCGTCGTTTAGACCGAATTGACACAAATTCGATGCTTTCTATGGTTTCTCTCGATTTAGAGCAAAAACTGCAAAAAGCTTTCGTTTTATCTGCTAAATACCTAGGTTTAGAACCTCCAGAAATTAAAATTAACCGTGATCTGGATATTGAGCGTCTAATTGGGCAAGATATAACTGCTCTGACGACATTATTCGATCAAAAGGTCATAGGTCGTGATGAATTTAGACAAATATTGGTTCAAGGGGAGATTTTGCCTGAAGCCAACGAATCTAGTACAATAGAATAGTTCGAGTTGCTTTTAAGTCATGCCGTCAGTTGAATTAGTCAACGGCAAGTGGGTTTCTGTCGATGGCGTTAAAGCCGAAGACTTAGATGGTACTGCTGCACCTGCTCCAGCACCTAAAAAGCCTACGCCTCCAAAGGTTAAGGCTGTTGCTCCTGCTGGTTTGACCGCTAAGCAGCAAAAAGAAATCACTACCCCTAAATCTGATTCTTAATTATGGTTGAGGAAAAAGTCATTCAGCCGGAGTCTGTGGCTCCCGCTGAACAGCCCGTGGCTGAGACTCCTGTCCCATCTCCTGAAGCACCCAATCTTGATGCCTTAAAAGCAGAATACGAGTCACAAATTACTGCTTTAAAGACGCAAGTTGCCGAAGAAAATGGCAAGTTTAAGGGGTTAAAAACTAAATTAGATGAGGTTTATGACAAGCAAGAAACCCAGCGGAAGCAAGTCCTGCAAGACCAAGGACAGTGGAAAGACTTATGGGAAGAAGCAAACAAAACAAGTCAAACGCAAACCCAAGAAAACGCAGAGCTGAGAAAGCAAATAGCAGATTTGCAAGCTTCTAATGAAGCAGAAACAACAAAAACTGCGGCTTTGGCTGCTATCAGTTCTTCTGGTGCTATTAACGCAGAGCAGACCTTATCTCTTCTCTCCGCCAACCTTAAAAAGAACGATGACGGTAAAGTAGTTGTATTAAATGGAGGAGTTGAACAGGACTTAAATACTTACATAGGGAACCTAAAGAACCCTGGATCAGGTTGGGAACATCACTTCAAACCGAGCAGTGCAGCAGGGATGGGAGCCAAACCAACTCCTAACTCTGCTGTATCTCCAGGTATGCCTAATCCCTATAAAGAAGGTAGTATGAACCTGACAAGGCAAATGGCCCTTGAAGCTACCGAGCCTGAACTTGCAGCTGTGCTGAAAAGAGAGGCTCAAACTTAGTTAGTTTCTGTGAGACTAACAACCGAGTCCGTGACTTGGACCTCGCAAATTTAATTCCCGTTTTTTGAAATGGCAGCCCCGTTTCAGAATTATTCCGGCGGTGTCCTACTTGCGGACATCGTTAAGAGAAATAATCTGGCCCGCTATGTAAGCGAGGCAATTGTTGAACGCAGCCTATTCATCAAGAGTGGCGCTGTAGTCCGTAACTCCTTCCTTGATGCCAAAGAAGGTGGTACACGTATTCAAGTTCCTGAGTTCAATCCAATCGCTCCAACAGAGGAGATCATGGATGGAACAGCAACTTGGGGTACAAGTTCTGCTGGTTATCTAACACCACAAAAGATCAGTACAGACACACAGATTGCATCCATCTGCCACAGAGGTTTTGCCTATGCGGTTGATGACATTGCAGTTTTGGCTGCTGGTGAAGATCCAATGCTTCACATCCGCAACCAGCTTGCAGATGCGATCAACAAGCTAAACAGCCAACGTCTGTTCTATCAGCTACACGGTCTTTTCGGTTCAGCTCTAACTACAAACAAGCTTGACCTTGCTAAAGCTGCTGCCTCTGGTGCTGCTGAAGCTAACTATCTGTCAGGTTCTAACGTTGCACGTGCTCGCGCACTCCTCGGAGAGCGTGGCGATGAATTGGACACAATCATCGTTCACCCTAACGTTGGTTTCTACCTGTATCAGTTAGGTCTCTTAACCTTCTCTACATCTGCATTAACTTCTGGTGGCGCAGTCACCTGGGGTGGCGGCGGTGTTGGCGTTGGCGCTCAGAGCATCGGTCAGTTTGCTGGCTTGAATGTAATCATGGATTCTCAGGTGAACGCAGTTCAGCCTGGTGCCTCTGGTCACATCAAGGAGTACTACTGCTACCTAACTAAGGGCGGCACAATTATGGAAGGTGTTCAGCAAGATCTTAAGATTGAAGCTGATCGCAACATCTTGTCCAAGCAGGACGTTCTCTCAGTTGATTACCACACTGCGTATCACGTAATGGGTACTAAGTGGGTAGACGCTGGCGACAACCCAACCAACTCCAACCTTGGCGCTTCTGCTAAGTGGGGTGCAACATACAACGTTGATCTAATTCCTTTGGTTCAACTAACTGTTAACACACCTCTTGATACCTCTACTCTTTAATTCATAATTAGAGAGAGCGAGATGGACCCCACTCGGCATTGGTCTGCATACGGGTGGGGTTTTTTCTTAACGCTAGACTGCAAGCATTATTTACTGAGTGAATTGTGGCTGCAACTATCACCGCCACGCTGAAGAGTGCAACAGCTAACAGCTATGTAACTCTGGCTGAGGCTGACACTTATTTTGAAACCACTCCAGAGTCTTCGACTTGGGATAACAAGACTGACGATCAAAAGAACCGTGCTTTGATCTCTGCTACTCGTTGGATTGATTCACTTGTGTTTGAAGGTGATCGTTGCGATGAGAATCAAGCACTTAAATGGCCCAGGAATAATTATCACGTAGACAGAGTTGAATTAACTTGTTCTGCTATTCCAAATAACATCAAGAATGCTCAATATGAGTTAGCAAGAGCTTTAGCTAACGATACTGAGTCAATTACAGGCAATAAAGGTACAGATGGTGTTTATGAGAAGGTAAAAATGGGAGATATGGAAGTTGAGTACAACACTGACAGTCAAAGCGTTGGTATGGTGAACAATGTATTTGACGTATACCCTTGGCTCCAGTCTTATCTCGGTGCTTATTGCCGAGGTGGCGCTGGTAGCTTCCAAGTTGCTGTTGTGAGAGGTTAAATGGCAGGTTCACTCGATACCGCATTTAAAAATGCAGCAAAATCAATAGTTTCTGACCTTGGTAAGGGATTAGATACAAAGATCACCTATACCAGGCAAGTATCCCCCACGTATAACACCAGCACTGGTGCGCTTACTACAACGGACACTTCTTACGCGAATATTTACGTTCCAATTGAACTTATTAAATCTGAGGAGGACTTTGGTAAAGAGACAAGACAAGCAAAGGTTTATTTATCTCCTAATTTAATAGGTGATAATCAACCAACGCTTCAAGACGAGATAATTTTGTCTTTTGCTGGAGGTAATAAAACAGCTCAAATAACCGATATAACTACATATAGAGGGGGGCAAACCTACCTATTTGTTCTTATGGTTAGCTTCTAATGGCTAGAAAAGTACGGGGAACGCGAGCACTTGCTCAAGAGTTAACTAAGAGAGCTTTGATAGCTGATTTAGAAGAGGATATAACAATAGGACTTAACTTAGTAGTTAGAAAGGTTATTCAGTCTGTAGAAGCTAAGAGTGCTGTGTGGACAGGGTTTTATAAGTCTAGTTGGAGGGCTAGTCCTAACCTAATAGTGCATGATGATGATATATGGGCTTATAACCCTTGGTCAGCGATAAAAGCAACTACTCTTACTAGCAAGGGGTGGACTAGACCTGTACCTAAGTACTTGAGGCGACACGAGATACCTCATTTTAGTATTGACCAAACTGTTTATATAGCGAACACAGTGGATTACACTGAAACTGCTTTCTCTAAGAGTCCTGAACTAATAAATTACGGTGTTAGTGGGATAAGGAAGGATATAGATTCCATATTTACAGACAGATCTATAGCTAAGTTTAAAGTGAGGGCAAATGTTCCTCGTAAGTCTCGTAACCCATACCGATGACTCTTGTAAACACCCGCGCTGCATTTGAAAAAGCAGTTACTGATGCTGTTGCTGCTGCGGATGCCACTGTGAAGATGGTGTATGACAATACGCCTTTTACAACACCTGGTAAGACAGTTAAGTACATAAAGATGTCCGTAAGTTTTGGGCAGTCAACGTTGCAAAATCAAGGAGCTTCTTCGGACTATTACGAGGGTTCTGTTCGATGTGAGGTTTATATCCCAAGAAAGAATGGGACTAATGTTTTATCTGCTATTAGTGAAGCAGTTATTGATGGTCTAACGTCTGTAAATGCTACTAATTATACGGATACTTTTAGCTGTAAACCTCGTACAGATGAAGTCGTGGGGCCGATTCCTATAGATCCAGAAGAGAAATCCCATTTTCTAGGAATCATATCTTGCGGTTTTTCTGCAAACGCTTAGTGTATTATAGATGTAGTTAGAGATTATTATGGCAACCAGAGCCATTGAGCTACTCCGCAACAAATTTGGAGTTAGTCAGCTTTACCAGCACGACGTTAAAAAGGACGGCGAAGTTGTCCTTACAGTTCATTGGCACCCATTAACAATTGCAGAAAGAGAGTCTATTCAGAAGAAGACGGGTAGTGATGATGCCACTGATTTTGCTTTGACTTTGATGATCCAGAAAGCTTTGGACAAGGAAGGGACAAGATTATTTCAAGATGGCGATAGAGCTGCCCTGCGTCGTGAGGTTGAGGCTGCTGTCCTTCAAGATCTTCAATTAGCCATGATCCAGTCAGGTGCAGAGAAGGAGGTAGAGGAAGCTAAGGCTGACTTGAAAAGCTAATGGTGACTGGAGGTTTCTCTTCTCTTTAGCTAAAGAGTTGGGTAAAACTGTGGCTGAATTAACTGAGACTCTTACTAAGGAAGAGATGATTGGTTGGGCAGCTTTCTTTTCTCTACAAAATGAAGAGATGGATAGAGAAAGAGACGCAGTACAAGCTTCTCGTACACAAAGCAGGTAAAGTGGAACGTAGTCCTTTGATGTGGACGGGTGGCGGCTAATTTTCAGAAGACATTTGAATTTAAGGTCAAGAGAGACGATCTAAATCGTGCTGTTGATAAGTTATTCAAGGATTTAAAGAAGATTGAGTTAACAGAGAAGGAAATAAACAAAGGTGTAGAGATATTAAATAAGGAATTAAGGCAATCCACTAGAGAGGTAAAGAAGGCAGAAAAGGCTACTAGTGATTGGTGGAAGCAGATTCGTAGAGCTGAGAGTGAAACGAAGAAATTAAAGGGACGTTTAGAAGGCATTGTTAAAGGTTTAAACAGAGCATCTGATGGTTTTAGGAAGCTATTTTCTTTTGGTGATAACAAGGGAGGGTTCTTAAGAACAATTGGGGAATTAAAAGCCCTAGAGGTGATATTTAATAGGATTACAAAGACAAGTCTTGCAGGGTTTATTGCAGCAAATTGGCAGGCTGCTTTAGCCGTTGGAGGTGTAGTTACTGCGTTAAAAGTAGGTGGAAGGCTTTTTTACGATTTTGGTAAAGCGGCTAGGCAAGCAGAACAGTCTACTATTGATTTTATAAAGACTGCTAAAAGTACTAATTTCAGAACTGCTGTTCAATCTTTATTCCCCAGAGGATCAATATTAGGGGGGAATCAAGGCGGTACGGATAAAGAGGCAGCCAGAAAGGTAGTTGCTGAAACTAAGAAATTAGAGGTAGAGACTAAAAAGGTAGCTAAGAATCTTCAAGTAGCCTCAACTGGTCTTGCCAAGATGCGAGACCAATTAAGGGTCGCTAAGACGCTCCATGAAAATATTCTTAGTAGTGAAATTGGTTACAAGCAATCTCAGAAGGAAATTCTTGGTTTAGAGAAGAAGATTAATCAAGAAACACGTAAGAGAGAAAATATTCTTAAGAGGATGACTCTTGGGCAAAGGATAGGTAAAGGAGTAAAACAAGGTGCTCTCAGTCTTTTAGGAGGAGAACGAGGTATTTGGAAGGGTGTTGGGGAAGGAACATCAGCCGTATTCGCTTTAGATGGTGCTATTAGAAAGATAGCCGGAGCATTTAATAAGCAGATAGGTCTATATAAGACAGTAAATGTTTCTGCAACAGTATTTTGGAAAACTTTAAAGTCTATAGAGGGTGCTGTTAAAGCTTCTGCTCAAGGTTTGATACGTTATGAGCAAGGTTTAGCAGCTCTTATTAAATCTCATCCTGTTCTCACTCAAGCCATTATAGGAACAGCTACAGGGTTAGGAGTAATTGCAAAATATACACCTGCTATATTTAACTTAGGGGGTGCATTTAGGCAGCTTACTGCTGATATAGCTGCTGCTCATCAGAGAACTAAGGACTTCGGATTAAGCGGGTTATTTTCGAAAGGTTCGCTTGCTGGGCAAGGGAACATATTAGATAGTCACGATTTAGATCTAGCAGGGGAGGCTATAAGTAAGGAACTAGCACAAACATCCGCAGTAGGGGCACATCCTGGACGTACTTGGGGTGGACAAACATTTGATATTGACTCTATTGGTGGACTAAGAGCGAAGAATGCAGAACTAGAGAGAACACGTAGGAACTACGAAAATATAGATAAATTCAGTAAGAATTGGCTTACAGCGGTAAGACAATTAGGTAGAGCACAGACAGGGTATAACAAGACTTTAGCTGAAGCTACTTTCTTACAGAAGGCACTTACCTTAGACATCTTTGCTGCTGAGAATGCAGTTAGAGGACTTAAGGGAGCACTTAAGGGAGCTGTTGATTTATTGAAGGGCGGTTTAGGTGGTTTAGGCAATCTTCTTGGAGGTGGAGCAGGAAAGTTAGGCCAAGAAGCAGGGATTATTGGGATAAGCAGGACTATTGAGCTTCTTGTTAAGGGGCTAAATAAAGTAAATATTCACTCCTTAGACAATGTAAAAACAGTAGCTCAATGGGCTTCAAGAGTTACTGAACTTGTTGCTGGAGTTGGACTTGCTTATGGAGCCTTAAGTACAACACTTGCTGCTGCTCAATGGGTAACAGGGGCTGTTAAAGGATTTATTGAGTGGGAAAGTCAAGCGGCTGCTGCTATTTGGAGAACCCAGAGAGTAGTTAAAGACTTCTCCAACATGGTGGGCGCAGCCCTGATGTTTGCCTTTAATCCCTTCGCCCAAAACGGTGTATGGGATCTACAAGAGATGGCGATGGGAGGTAAGCAACGTATAGAGAATGAAAGATATGCAAAGCAAGGTCCAACAGACGAGCAGAACATAACTCATCAATTAGAGAAGCAAGTTCAGTGGCTAAATAATAGAAACGTTACGGCAACGGACTACCTTGAGATTCAGTCAAAAATACTTCAAAACGAGAGGGATTTAGAGCGACAAAGGAATATGAGAAGGGCCCGCATGGTTGATGCGGAGGATCCACTTAAAAAAGGGATGGAAGGCGATACAAC
>Ga0066836_10001707_pt1 | contig 11635 bp, 8 predicted proteins | sample ETNtaG_18_FD_71568 | JGI IMG/M metagenome (GOLD analysis project Ga0066836, IMG submission 71568) | Marine microbial and viral communities from oxygen minimum zone, Eastern Pacific Ocean - ETNP201302SV91 | ecosystem: Environmental > Aquatic > Marine > Oceanic | place: Pacific Ocean: Eastern...
TAAAACAAAGAAGGCCAGTATTATAAATAACCATTTAGCCCATTCTCCTAAAACGAGAGAGAACATATTTTGTAAGGCCCCAATTACATCAACATCCCAAAAGGAATTATTAACTAAAGATTCTTGTAATTCAGGCACATAATGAAGGACTCCAGCACCTAAAAAGAAGAAAGGTAAAGTCCCTATAGTAATAAACAAAACTGTTACCCATACATCGGTTTGCATCGTCTTAATCCAAGCCTTTGTTTCTTGAATATTATTGCTCGTATCTTGAGCATAACCCTTTTCGAGACACCAATAAGTGTAGGCCATGATTTCGCCATAACTTATCCCTGTAAAACCAAATACAGCTAAGGCTAAAGGCAGAAGCTCAGAGGGGAAGTTGAAGGTTAAACCATGCGAGATCTGGCTAAAACTAACCTCGTATTCTGTGGTCTGCATCGAAAAAGCAATAGTTATTGTTATCAACGAAAACACTAATACCATCGCCAACAATATATTCTCTAAGCTTTGATAAGAACCCCAGTAGAGAATTAGCCAAGTAACTAAACAACAAGCAATTACCCAGATCTCAATACTTATCAATGGCACCAATGAATTTCCAGCTTCTGCTACTGCGCCAGCTAAACCTCCCATTCCAGCAACTGATGGAATTACCCCTATAAACATAAACCAAACTAACCAAGAAGTTGTTTTTCCATTAATGGTTGTTTTAAATCCAGGCATGTCAGAGAAGGCCTCTAAAAATGTTTTTCTAGTAATAACGATGTATCTACTGATCTCTGCTTGAATTATGGGTTTACTCCACATACTTAATAACAACCACCAGAGAAGCGTAAATCCAGCAGCTGCTCCTAATAACGGTGTCATAACTATGGAGCCACTCCCCACAACACTGCCTGTGACTATCACACTAGGACCTATATATTTGAGTCTCTGCAATAAGGATTTAGGAGGTTGTCTCATTTATTTTTTTCAATAGAGGGTTAATTAATGGATTTTGTATTATTTTATGGAACAATTCACATTTTTTTATTAAATAAATAGAATTTTATGTATCTAAAGGGTCAAGATGGTTTAAAAATAGCTGCTGATTCCTGGGGCGACCATAAAGATGAACTTGTAATTTTGCTTCATGGAGGAGGGCAAACAAGACATGCTTGGGGCGAAACAGGACCAAAGCTTTCAAAATCTGGTTATCACTGTATTGCAATAGATTTAAGAGGGCACGGAGATAGTGATTGGCATCCTAAGGGAAGTTATTCAATAGAATGCTATAAACAAGACTTAATCAATATTATTAAAGAAATTGGTAAACCAGCAAGCTTAATAGGTGCTTCTCTTGGTGGCATGGCTTCTCTTTCTTTAGCTGGCGATAAACAAAACTCCAATTTATGTAATGCCCTTGTTATGGTTGATATAGGAATTTATCCAGATAAGGAAGGATCTGATCGTATAGTTAACTTTATGCTTTCAGGAAAGGAAGGTTTTGATACATTAGAAGATGCTGCTGAATCCATTTCATATTTTTTACCCCATAGAAAGAAACCAAAGGACTTAAGTGGACTAAAGAAGAATCTTAGACAAAAAGAAGATGGAAGGTTTTATTGGCACTGGGATCCAAATTTTATTCAAGGAAAACCCAGTTCAAGAGATTCAACCTATTTAGATTTACAGCTTCAAGCAGCTAAGAGAGTAATTGTACCAACCCTCTTAATTAGAGGAGCTTTGAGTGATGTCGTTACCAAAAAAGATGTTTCTTATTTCTTATCAATTGTGACCCATGCGAAATTTATAGAAATAGATAAAGCCGCTCATATGATAGCAGGCGATAGGAATGATATTTTTGCTCAAGAGGCTATTAATTTTCTGAATACCTTGTAGATTTAAAGGAAAAAACACTATCCTTCTGATAACATCGCATTATGTTAATTATTGGTTTGACGGGCGGCATAGGCAGTGGAAAGACAGCAGTTTCTGATAAGTTTGAATCCTTAGGAATTACTGTAGTTGATGCAGACTTAGCTTCAAGAAAAGTAGTTGAATTAGGACAACCAGCCTTAAAAGAAATAGAAGAATATTTTGGGTCGGAAATAATAACTGAAGCCGGAACTCTAGATAGAGAAAAGTTAAGAGAACTTATTGCATTCAATGAAGAAAAAAGAAAGTGGCTTGAGTCTACCCTACATCCCTTAATAGGAGAACAAATATCCCTAGAAGTAAGCAACTCTAAAAGTGAATACACTGTATTTGTTGCCCCACTTCTATTGGAAACAAATGCGCATAATATGTGCTCTAGGGTATTGGTAGTTGATGTTCCTGTAGAAACTCAGGTTACAAGAACTACCAATAGAGATAAAACTTCAGCTGATCAGGTTAAAAAAATTATTTCAGTACAGATGGATAGAGAAGAAAGACTAAAAAGAGCAGATGATGTTATAGAGAATACGGGTTCAATAGAAGAATTAGAGAAAAATGTAGAGCTTCTTCATCAGAAATACCTAGCATTAGTAAATGAATAAGAAAGTTAAGTGCCCTCAATGTAAGAATGAAGCTATTTGGTCAACAGATAACCTTTATAGACCTTTTTGCTCAAAAAGATGCCAACTACTAGATCTGGGTTCTTGGGCTAGTGGGAGGAATAAGATTGCCGGTAGTTCTCTTTATGACCCTGAAGAAGATATAGATGAAGTTACGAAACACTGATTTATCTTCTTCATTTAATCTTCATTAAGGAACCTAACTTCTGTAATCACTATTTATTTCAACATATCTCTTACTTAAATCTGATGTCAATACGGAAGAAGAATATATACCTTGATTAAGAGATATCTCTATTAATAAATTTTTTGCTTTTACTGCTTTTGTTGCAAGGTGTTCTTTGTGCTTTGGGTCTCTAGCACCTAATTTAACCAAAGGGGTTTTGTTTAAAGAGATAGATATTTTTGAAATATCATTTACACCTTTAGCTCTTCCTATAGCCGCTAAAATTCTGCCCCAATTAGCATCATTTCCATAAAAAGCTGTTTTGACTAAAGCGGAGTGGGCAACGGTAAAAGCGACTGATTTTGCTAAAGATTCACTTTTAGCTTTTATAACTCTAATTTTTATTTTCTTCGTTGCTCCTTCAGCATCTTCAATAATTAATTCTGCTAAATGCGCATAAATTTCAGATAGAGCCTTTTTAAAGATTCTTTCCTCTTTAGAATTAAACAATATTTCTTTTTTAGATTTACATGTTGTTACCAATAGAGAGGTGTCATTGGGAGAAGTATCTCCATCTATAGTTATTCTTTCTAAACTTTCCGATAAAACTTCTTTATGAAGTTTATCTAATAGATTCTTATTAATTTTTACATCTGTGAAGACGAAACTTAATAAGGTTGCAAAATTTGGCCTCAACATACCTGAACCTTTTGCAAATGCAGTGATATTTATAAGTTCTTTGCCTATATTTATTTCTTTTGAAACTAACTTTGGCCTAGTATCTGTAGTAAGAATAGCCTTAGAAGACTTTACCCAGCTTGAAGAATCTAGTGTTTGATGAGCCTTTCTAAAGGCAATTAGCAATTTTTTTGATTCTAGTTTTTCTCCAATAACGCCTGTTGAGAACGGAAGTACATCTTCCGTATTAATTCCAGCTATTTCTGAGATTTCTTTACAACAAAGAATAGAAGCTTTCTCTCCGTTCTTGCCATTTCCTGCGTTTGCATTTCCTGCATTAATTAACAGAATGGTTTCATTATTTTTCTTTTTTTGGAGGTGCTTTTTTGCAACAACTACTGGTGCGCCTAAGAAAGAATTGTTTGTAAACTTGGCGCTAATCTTAGAGCCTTTCTCAAGTTTAATGACAACGACATCATCTCTATTCTTATATCTCGTATTACTTGAAGCACTAGAAAGCTCTACACCATCTATATGTTTTATTTTTGACATTTATCTAGCTAAATTTATTCTTTATTCCCTTTCTTTCTTGCCATCTTTGCTTCATACCTTCTTAATCTTCTATTCCCTTGATTTTCATTTACTTGAGAGGGTTCTTCTTTAGGCTCAGATTGGCTGAAAGCTGACTGGGAGCTTTGATGCTCATAAGTTTCTTTCGTCTTAGACTTTTTAATATCTTCTAATTCTTGTTTATCATCTACTTCAATTTGGACTCTTGCTAGAAATCTTGTTGCTTCATACCTTATATCATCTAAAAGATTTTCAAATAGTTCGAATGATTCCTTTCTAAACTCTAACTTCGGATTTCTACTTCCATAGCCTCTTAATCCTATACCTTGTCTAAGATATTCAACGGAACCCAAATGATCTTTCCACGCATTATCTATTACCTGCAATAGAATCTGTTTTTCGAAATCTTTTATAACCCCACCTATTACTTCAGTTTTTGTTTGGTAGTTAGAAGAAGCAAGAGAAAAAATTCTTTCTGATATGCTCTCATTTTGAAGCGTCCTATCATCTCTCAACCATTCTTCAACAGGAATTTCCATACCAAAATTATTATTGATAGAATTTTCTAATCCCTTTATATCCCATTGATGTTCAGGTGCTTCAAGAGGAATAAAAGAGTCAACTTCATTTTCAATGACTGTTCTTCTCATTGAATCTAGTAACTCAGTTAAATCAGCTGATTCAAGGACTGAATTTCTTTGAGAGTAAATAATTTGTCTTTGCTCATTAGCCATATCATCATATTCAAGTAGAACTTTTCTTATATCAAAGTTTCTACCCTCAACTCTTTTTTGGGCTCTCTGAATTGCTCCACTTAGCATTCTGTGTTCAATAGCCTCTCCATCTTGCAAACCAAGACTTTGCATCATATTCTTAACTTGATCAGAAGCAAAAATCCTCATAAGAGAATCCTCTAGGGAGATAAAAAATCTTGAAGAACCAGGGTCTCCTTGCCTACCAGACCTTCCTCTTAATTGATTGTCTATTCGTCTTGATTCATTTCTTTCAGTGCCTATTACATGAAGACCGCCACTACTTAGAACTTTTTTATTATCATCTTCCCAGTCAGCATAAATTTTTTCTTTTGAGATATCTATTTCAGAACCTTTTTTTTCTGTTTTTGCTTCCCAGTTTCCTCCTAGGACAATATCTGTTCCTCTTCCTGCCATGTTTGTGGCTATTGTTACCACTCCAGGTCTCCCGGCTTGTGCAATGATTTCAGCTTCTCTAGCATGATTCTTAGCATTTAAAACCTGATGGTCTATATTCTTAGTTTTAAGGATATCTGAAATAGTCTCAGAGCTTTCTAAAGACGCTGTCCCTACTAAAACTGGGTTTCCTTTTCCTCTGAATTCTTCTATCTCATCTATGACGGCTTCAAATTTCTCCTTTTCTGTGAGGAAGACAACATCGTTATAGTCTTTCCTTATCATTTCTTGATTTGTTGGAATCTCCAGTACAGTTAAGTTATATATTTCCAAAAATTCTTGCGATTCAGTGCTAGCCGTTCCTGTCATACCAGCAAGCTTTTCATACTGCCTAAAATAGTTTTGGAAAGTACATGATGCCAGTGTTTGACTTTCCATCTGTATAGGAACACCTTCTTTTTGTTCTATAGCCTGATGAAGACCATCTCCTAGACGCCTACCAGGCATAGCCCTGCCTGTATTTTCATCAATCAGCACTATCTGGTTATCTTGAACCATGTAATCAACATCTCTTTGAAAGAGAAAATTTGCTCTAAGAGAAGACTGAATATAGTGTAGTAGCCTTAGATTAGAAGATGAATAGAGGCTCTTCTGGTCTTCCAGCATGCCTGAAGATTGTAGTAGCTTCTCAACTTTGTCATGGCCTCCTTCAGTCAACTCAACCGATCTTGATTTTTCATCTATAGAGAAGTCTCCTTCTGTATCAACTACCAAGTTTCCTTCTTCATCTTCAGAGAAAGATTGTTGAGTTAGTTGTGGAAGGAAATGAGCTATTTTTCCATATATCTTAGAGGTGTCTTCTGCAGCCCCCGAAATAACTAGAGGTGTTCGAGCTTCATCTATTAATATTGAATCAACTTCATCGACGATTGCAAAGTAGAAATCGTTCAGAACTCTTTCATCCATTGACATAGCCATATTATTTCTAAGGAAGTCAAAACCTAGTTCATTGTTAGTGGCATAAATTACATCGGCTTCATAAGCTTCCATTCTCTCTTTTAAATCCTGGCCTGATACTACATACGATACTTTTAAACCTAACCCTTCGTAGATTGGCTTCATCCATTCGGCATCTCTCTTAGCTAAATAATCATTAACCGTTACGAGAACAACTTTTCTTTCCGTTATAGAATTTAGGTAACAAGGAAGAGTTGCTACTAGTGTTTTTCCTTCTCCAGTAGCCATTTCAGCGATTTGACAATTGTGTAATGCAATTCCTCCAATAAGTTGACAGTCAAAATGACGGAGATTAAGTTGTCTTTTGCCTACCTCCCTAGCTATTGCAAATGATTCAGGAAGGAGGCTTTCTAAAGTTTCCCCATTTTTATAGCGTTGAATAAACTCTATTCGTTTTTCTTTAAGCTCTGAGTCTTCAAGTTTTGTGAATTCGTTTTCAAGTTTGTTTATAGACCTTACAAAATGGTCTATTCTCTTTAGAGATCTCGAGTTTTTAGAACCAAAAATTGTAGAAAAAATACTCATAATTTAAACTTAATTATTTAAATTCTAACAATTTGTTGAGATGTTTATTTAAATAAACATCAGATTTTACCCGAGGCTGGGATCAATGATAGGATCTAAATAGGTTATAGGAGAGTTTTTTGGGTCATCATATGAAAGTATTTCCCAAGTTTCAGGTCTAGAAATAAGTTCCCTTAATAAGGCATTGTTGACTGTATGTCCTGATTTATATCCTTCAAAAGATCCAACAAGGTTATGACCGAGTAGATAGAGATCTCCTATTGAGTCTAATATTTTATGTTTCACCATTTCATCTTCAAATCTTATGCCTTCTTCATTTAGAATAGAGTCATCTCCTATGGCTATGGCATTTTTAAGGCTAGCACCAAGTGCCAGGTTCTCTTCATTCAGCACCTCAAGGTCCTTCATTAAACCAAATGTTCTTGCTCTGGAAACTTCTTTTACAAAAGAAGTGCTATTAAAATTTACTGATGCAACATTGGTATATTTCTTATGAACAGGATGGTCATAAATCATAGTAAAAGTAACTTTAAAACCTTCAAAAGGAGAAACTTGTGCCCAAGCATCATTGTATTCAACTCTTACCTTTTCTTTAATTCTAATAAATTTCTTTGGGACATCTTGTTCATCTATTCCCGCTGATTGAATTAGAAAAACAAAAGGACCTGCGCTTCCATCCATTATTGGAATCTCTGATGCATTAACATCCACGTAAGCATTATCTATGCCAAGACCTGCCATCGCTGATAGTAGATGTTCTACCGTAGATATCTCAGCTTTATTTTCACTTAACGTTGTGGATAGAGTGGTGTTACTAACATTTTCAGCTCTAGCTCTTATTTCTACTTTAGGGTCAAGATCAGTTCTCCTAAAAATGATACCTGTATTTGGTTTAGCTGGTTTTAATTCTAGTGAAATAGGATCTCCACTATGAAGTCCTACTCCAAAGGCTTTTATAGAATTTGTTAAGGTTCTCTGGGCTAGCATCGAGCTATTCTAATTAAAAATTTATATTTTCCTAATAAATTCGAATAATAATATTCCAGAAACCACTGAAGCATTTAAGCTTTCTATTTCTCCTGGCATATCTATCCTAATGAGCTTGTCACAATTTTCTCGTGTTAATTTCTTAAGTCCTTTATCTTCTGAACCAATTACAAGAGCATTCTTATTAGAGATAGAGATATCTTTATAGTCTTCTTGCCCATTTACATCAGATCCAAAAATTTCCACTCCTGAAGATTGCATTTTTTTTAAAGTTCTTACTAGGTTAGTGACAACTACAAAAGGGATTAGTTCAGATCCACCACTAGAAATTTTTCTAACTGTAGAGGTGAGATGGCAAGACCTATTCTTTGGAACAATAACTGCATCAACTGAAGCGGCAGCAGCATTTCTTAAACAGGCTCCAACATTATGGGGATCTGTGACATGATCGAGTATTAAAAAAAATAAGGAATCTTTTTTTAATACTTTTTCAAGAAATTCTTCATCTTCTTCTTTTTTCCTATCACAAAGAAGAGCTAAACCTTGATGATTTTGATCTGGAAAACAGCTTTTAAAGAATTCTTTTTTTTCAAAGGAAACACTTAATCCTCTTTCAGAAGCTATCTGAATTATTGAATTTATTCTTTTAGAAGATTTTGAATCTAGAACAAATAATTTTTTTACAGTTTCATTTTTTGAATTTAATATGGTTTCTATGATATTAATGCCACAGATTATTTCTTGATTTTCATGAAGTTTCATTTCGTAATTTCCAAATCTATTTGTTGGGAATAAATATCCACTTCTTTAATCCTAACCGAAAGCCTATCTCCCAAAAAGTAACCTTTTCCTGAAGAAGAACCAATTAGACTTTTAGATGAATCCTCAAAAACAAAGTAATCATTCTTGGGAAGGTTTTTTACATGACAGAGTCCTTCTATGCCTAGTTCTTGCAATAAAATAAAAAGTCCAAAATTAGTAATACCTGAAATTGTTCCCTCAAAATGTTTTTGTATGTTCTTCATTGCCAATTCACATTTCAAAGTATTCATGGCATGCCTTTCTGCCTTCTCAGCAATTCTTTCCTGATGTGAAGATTCTTCAGAAATTAACTCTATTAGTTTTTCATCGAAAGGATAATCTTCCCTCTCTAATTTTATTTTTTTTAGATTGCTAATTTTAATAATGTCTTTTCTATGTTTCTTTAAAATAGCCTTTATGGCCCTATGCACCATTAAATCAGGATATCTTCTAATTGGAGATGTAAAGTGAGTGTAGGAGGGATATGCAAGAGCAAAGTGCTCTGAAACTTTACGTTGGTATGTAGCTAAGTTAAGCGATTGTAGTATTTGCATATTTATAATGTCTTTATCGTTTCTATTTCTAGAAATTTTTAAAAGCTCAAAATAATCTTCTACAGACCCTTCAGGTCTCAGTTTTAAATTTATTCTTCTAGAACTTATAAATTTTTGGAGTTGATTAATATTTAGAAGATCAGGTTTTGGATGAGTTCTATAAATAGAATCCACAGAAGAAGCTTGTAAAATTTTTGCTGCACAAATATTAGCTAATAACATGCATTCTTCTATCACTTGGTGAGCTGTATTTCTCTTAACTTCTTTAAATCGCTTAAGCTCACCATCTTTGATGCTTGGGAGGAAATCTGGCACTTCAAGTTCAAGTGCTTTTCTTAGAGTCTTATTTTTTTTAAGAAGAATATAAATTTTATTTATAGTTTGAAGGCTGTTAGATAGCTCTTCAGGATATTCATTTGTCTCAAAAAATTTATTTGCTTTTTCATACGTTAACCTGGCCTTGGATTCGATAATACCTTGAAAGAAAGAACCATCAATCAAACTGCCTTCTCTATCAATTTCTACTTTACATACTAAGCAGGCTTTTTCTTCATTTGGCCTTAAAGAGCAAGTTTTGTTACTAATCTCTTCCGGCAACATAGGTACAACTTTATTAGAGAAGTACACGGAAGTAGCTCTCTTTCTAGCCTCAATATCAATAAAGCTATTTGATGTTACATAATGACTGACATCTGCTATTGCAACAAACAGAATTAAATGTCCATTTTTCTGTTCTTCTGCATATACAGCATCATCGAAGTCTTTTGCATTCTGCCCATCTATGGTGACAAAAGAGAGTTTAGTTAAATCTATGTGCTCCTTTAAAGGTACGTCTTCAGCTCTCTTTAATTTTTTTAATTCATTTATTATGTTTTTAGACCATTTATCTTTTATTTTGAATTTTGATATAGCAATTTTATTAGCCCTATTTTCTAAATTTGAGTTATCCAGAACTTCTTGGACAAACCCTTTAGCTCTATAATCTTTTTTGGAATAGTGAGTAATTTTTATAATTACCAAGTCATTTGATTTAATAGATTTTGGTAATTTACCTTGTATGTCTACAAAATTATACCTACCCATATCTACCGGGAAAGATGCATAACGATTTCCAAATTTCTCTAACTTTCCAATGAAAGTTTTAGTATTATTTTCTATAACCTTTTCTATGCTAGCCCATCCTCTCTGAGAAATGATGCATTTAATTTTGTCGCCAATGAAAGCTTTTTTTACTTCTTTAAAAGCAATTTTGTAACTTAAGTTAAGGTTGTCATTTCTTACTCGAAATCTTCCTTTTTTTGTTTTTTCTAGAAATCCAATAAAACTTTTATGCTTAAAGTTATTTCTACGCAACTTAGATTTTTTCTGCTTATTTTTATAACCCATGATTAATTTTTTAATAATTTATGGCATAAATATTTTCAATTTTATTTTTTCCTACTTATCATATGCTCTCTTACATAGATTATAAGGAGAGCTAAGCTTGTTAGGTGTAATAATATATTTATTCTTTATAACCGTTCTCTTTCTTTTATGGCAAATGTCTAAGGGAGAGAAGATGGGAAGTAGATTAGGATTGCTTGCTGGCATATGGGGAGTGGTAATTGTTTTTTATATAGTAATGGTTTTGATTTTTTAAGGAGATTAAATGACAGTAAAACATTATGATTGGTCAGCTTATCATTCAAATGTAAGGCCAAATAAGATAGCGATAAGAGATTTAAGTTCCAATAGGAATTTAACATACTCTGAATTAGATACTAGGTCTAATAAATTAGCAGAGTGGTTACAACAAGAGGGCGTTAAAAAAGGCGATAGAATTGCTATTCTTTCTTATAACTGCGCTGAGTTTTTCGAATTAGAATTTGCTTGTGCAAAAATAGGTGCCATAGAACTTCCGCTAAATTGGAGGCTAACTAAACCTGAGTTGGAATATATTCTTAATGATAGCAGCCCTACTATATTGATTTACGATTCAGCATTTAGGAAAATCTCATTAGAACTTCAACAAGATTGCAAAATAAGAGAAATATTAGAGATTGATCCCAATAATTTAGATAGTCAATATGAAAATGTAATTTCAAATTCTAAGGGTAATTTTCAATATATTGAAACTAATCATGATGACCTGATAATGATAATGTATACATCAGGAACTACTGGTCATCCAAAGGGCGCCATGATCAACCATAGGATGCAGCTTTATAATATTATAAATCTTGCCAGCCCAGCATATGTGAATTCAGATACCGTCCAGCTAGTTGTATTGCCTCTATTTCATACCGGGGGAATGAACTGCTATGCCAATCCTGTCTTGCATGCCGGAGGAGAATTAATACTTATTAGAGAATTTGATCCTGGTTCAGCATTATCAATATTAGGAAATGCAGATTACAAGGTCTCTCATTTCTTTGCTGTTCCAGCCCCCTATCAATTTATGATGAATCACCCAGACTTTGATTCAACAGACCTTTCCAGCCTTAAGATTGCAGGTATAGGCGGAGCTCCTTGTGCTGAAGCTATACTTAAAACGTGGTCAGGGAGAGGAGTGTCAATGATACAAGGTTGGGGAATGACTGAAACAAGCCCAGGTGGAATAGGTCTAGACGCTGCAGATGCAGATAGAAAATTAGGTTCTGCAGGAAAACC
>Ga0066836_10001708_pt1 | contig 11628 bp, 7 predicted proteins | sample ETNtaG_18_FD_71568 | JGI IMG/M metagenome (GOLD analysis project Ga0066836, IMG submission 71568) | Marine microbial and viral communities from oxygen minimum zone, Eastern Pacific Ocean - ETNP201302SV91 | ecosystem: Environmental > Aquatic > Marine > Oceanic | place: Pacific Ocean: Eastern...
GAAATAGATTCTCCACTCCGATCACCATCAGCCTCTCCATCTATATCAAGTCCACGTTGTACCCATGCACTACCATTCCAGTGGTATACTCTAACGTGTCCTCTTTTATTTCCATTTCCATCATTTTCATGAGCTCCAATAGCAAGAATGGTTCCATCACTAGAAAGGGAAACGGATTCTCCACTCCGATCATCACGTGTCTCTCCATCTATATCAACACCGCGTTGTACCCATGCACTACCATTCCAATGATATACTCTAACGTGTCCTGAAGAAAGTCCATTTCTATCATTATGCCCAGCACCTATAGCAAGAATGGTTCCATCACTAGAAAGGGAAACTGAAACACCACTCTGATCATTAGCTGACTCTCCATCTATATCAACACCGCGTTGTACCCATGCACTACCATTCCAGTGGTATACTCTAACGTGTCCTGAACGATTTCCATTTCCATCATTTTCATCAGATCCAATGGCAAGAATGGCTCCATCACTAGAAAGGGAAACGGATTCTCCACTAAAATCATTAGCTGCCTCTCCGTCTATATCAGAACCGCGTTGTACCCATGCACTACCATTCCAGTGGTATACTCTAACGTGCCCTGCTTTAATTCCATTTCCATCATTAAACCTAGCACCTATCGCAAGAATGGTTCCATCACTAGAAAGGGAAACTGAAACACCACTTTGATCTCCAGCTGTCTCTCCATCTATATCAAAACCGCGTTGTACCCATGCACTACCATTCCAATGATATACTCTAACGTGTCCTGAAAAAAGTCCATTTCCATCATTAAACCCAGCACCTATCGCAAGAATGGTTCCATCACTAGAAAGAGAAAGAGAAGTACCGCTAAGATCATCTGATGCTTCCCCATCTATATCAGAGCCAACTTGCGTCCAATTCTGAGAAAATCCATAGAAAGAAATAAAGAAAAAGAAAATTAATATTTTTAATAAAACTTTCAATGTATTTTTTTATTCTATTGAAGATATTACTGCTAAAATAAGATTAAAAATAAACATATCATTTAATTTTTATAATTACATCGACTTCTACACTAACTTCTTTTGATTTTTATAATAAACCTCTGAAATCAAAAATTCAGTAAAAAAAGGGGATAATATTTATTCTAATTAAGTACCCGGGGTGGGACTTGAACCCACACGGACTTTAAGGTCCACAGGATTTTAAGTCCTGCGTGTCTACCAATTCCACCACCCGGGCAAATTTATATTTCGAGCGAGATATGGGATTCGAACCCACGACCCCAACCTTGGCAAGGTTGTGCTCTACCAGCTGAGCTAATCTCGCTTTTAATATTTAAGGATAGCAAATTTAAAATATTTTATAAAACTATTATTCTTCTGTGTTTAAAATCTCAAGAATTTGATTAAGTTTTAGTAAGGCGTCTATTGGGCTTATCTTATCAATATCAATTTGATTTAACGTTTCTATACACTGTTCAAACTTAGGATCTATATTTGATTGGGAGCTTACTTCCGATAAGGTATCTTTTTTTGTTAAAGGAATTTTTTTGTTTTTCAAAGATTTTTTTTCTAATAATTTCAAAATTTCATTAGATCTAATCAAAATTTGATTAGGCATCCCAGCTAGTTTTGCAACATTAATTCCAAAACTATGTTCTGTCCCGCCAGGTATCAACTTTCTAAGAAAAATTATTTTATCATTAATTTCTTTAACCTCCACATTAAAGTTTTTAACTCTTCCTAACTGTGAAGAAAGATCATTTAATTCATGATAATGGGTTGCGAATAATGTCAAAGGCTTATATTTAATATGATTATGTAAATACTCAACTATAGACCATGCAATTGAAATTCCATCATAGGTGCTTGTCCCTCTACCAATTTCATCCATCAGTATTAAACTTCTAGCGCTAAGGTTATTCATTATGCTTGCTGTTTCAGTCATTTCTACCATAAAGGTTGATTCTCCTTGAGCAAGATTGTCAGAAGCACCAACGCGTGTAAAAACTTTATCAACAATTCCAATCTTAGCAAAATCTGCAGGGACAAAAGATCCAATTTGAGCTAAAATAACTATAAGGGCTGTTTGCCTGATAAGAGCACTTTTTCCAGACATATTTGGTCCGGTAATAATTATAATTTGTTGTCTATTATTATCTAAATAAATGTCATTAGGTATATACACTTCCTCCGGAGAAAATGATTTTTCAATTATTAAATGACGTCCTTTTTTAATATCAATACTATAATCATTTGTAAGAACTGGCCTACAAAAATTAGAAGATGATGCTAATTCAGAAAATGAATGAATTACATCTATAAAAGCAATTTTCTTAGAAGTAGATTGTATAGAAGTAATACTTTTAGATAATTTCTCAATAAGCTTTTGGTACAATTGATATTCTAAGGAAACCAGTTTTTCTTCTGCATTCAATATTTTTTCCTCATATAATTTTAAGTCTTCCGTAATATATCTTTCAGCATTAACCAAAGTTTGTTTTCTAATCCAATTTTCAGGAACTTTTTCTTTGTGAGTATTTCTTACTTCCAAGTAGTATCCAAAAACTTTGTTGTATGCAATCTTCAAAGATGGAATTCCTGTTTTTTCTATTTCTTCATTTTGTATTTTTAATAAATAATTCTTTCCACTTCTAGAAACTTCTCTCAGTTCATCTATCTCCTTATTAATTCCTTCACGAAAAACCCCACCTTGATTAATAGCAAACGGAGCATCTTCATTAAGATTTTTTTCAATTAAATCTGATACATTTAAACATTCATTAATTTGGTCATTAAAAGAAATTAAAAGTTTATTATTGCTATGTTTTAATAAAAGCTTGATTTCTGAAATATTTTTAAGAGAGTTTTTTAGTTGAATTAATTCTTTAGGATTTGCTCTTTTAACAGATACCTTTGAAATAATTCTTTCAATATCACAGATGTTTTTTAAAGCACCTCTTATGTTTTTAAGCAAATCCGAATCATCTATAAATGATTGTACGAAATTCTGTCTTTCATTAATCAAGCTCTTGTCTAAAAGAGGAAGAATTATCCATCTATTTAATAACCTTGAACCCATTGGAGTAACGGTATGATTTATTATGTTTAATAATGAAGAAGAGTTTTCATTTAAAGGACTAACTATTTCTAAATTATTAATAGTAAACCGATCCAACCACATGTAGCTATCATCTTCAATTCTAGAAATTGAAGATATATGCCCCAACTCAATATGTTCAGTGCTTTCAAGATAAAATAAAATAGCTCCAGCCGAGATAACCCCTTCTTTCAAATTTTCAATACCATATCCCTTTAAATTTTGAACTTTAAAAAATGAAGTTAACTTATCATAAGCATACCCAATTTTATAAATCCAATCATCTAAATAAAAAACAGTTTTACTATTATAAAACGGCTCAAAGTATTCTTTATCAGTTCTAGAACATATAATTTCAGATGGAGAAAAATTATGTAAAATTTGCTCTATTAATTCTTTTTTTCCTCTACTAATAAGAAACTCTCCTGTAGAAATATCAAGTAATGCTACACCAATTAAGTTGCCTTCCTTTGATAATGAAGCCAAATAATTATTTTTTTTTGATTCTAAAATGTTATCATTTAATGAAAGTCCTGGTGTTACAAGTTCAGTAACGCCTCTTTTAACAATTCCTTTGGTTTTTTTTGGATCTTCTAATTGATCACAAACTGCAACCCTAAACCCTGCCTTAACTAATTTTGGGAGATAAGTATCAAGAGCATGATGAGGAAAACCTGCTAACTCAATATGAGATGCGGCTCCATTAGCTCTTTTTGTTAAAACAATTTCTAAAGTCTTACTTGCTTTTATAGCATCTTCCCCAAAAGTTTCATAAAAATCACCAACTCTGAACAAAAGTAAAGTTTTAGGATGTTCCTTTTTTATTGCATTGTATTGCTTCATTAAAGGAGTTGTTTTTGTATTATTTTCTTTAGTTGACATAAAAGGCTAACTTTAAATGAAGATAATTTGAAAAATTATCTAATGAATAAATATGGGAAAAGTAATTGAAAAAAAAAAGTCATCGATAAAAAGAGATAAAGTTCTTAAACACGCAAATCAAAAATTACCTGATTTTCCCTTACCAATAGCACATATAGATGAAGAGTACAATGGGGCATGGAATTTTGAGACAGCTGCCCATCTTCTTAGAAGAACTACATTTGGTCCTAAGTTATCTGAAATAGAAAAGGCAGTTAGTTTAGGTAAATCAGCTTCAATAAATAAATTGCTTAGCAATACCGAATTTATTCCTGATCCTCCTATTAATGTTAAAGATGATGAAGATACTGAAATCGCAATTGGAGAAACTTGGGTAAATGCTTTAAAAAAGAAAAACGATTTTATTAGAAGAGCATCCTATGCTGGTTGGCGAATAGGCCTAATTCTTAATCAACCACACACAGGATCAGAAACAATACCTTTTTCAATTAGAGAAAAAATGGTTTTATTTTGGCAAAATCATTTTGCTTCAGAAGCTGATGTAGTGGGTGATGCTAGATATTATTATTGGTTTCATAATAAACTTAGAAAACATTATCTAGGCAATTTTAAAAGTCTTGTTAAATTAATTAATATAGACCCAGCAATGCTTGTTTATCTCAGCGGGCAGTTCAATACAAAAGAAGCTCCCAACGAAAATTATGCTAGAGAGTTATTTGAACTATTTACCATAGGTAAAGGTCCTCTTGATGGAGTAGGTAGTTATACATATTATACAGAAAATGATATAATAGAAGCATCAAAAATATTAACAGGATGGGAAGTTGTCAAAAATTTTTCTGGACCAGAAAGACAAATTTTTACCCCATCTAGACATGATACCAATTCAAAAACCTTTTCTTCAAAATTTGATAATAAAGTGATTCATAACAATGGGGATAAAGAACATGAAGATTTAATTAATATGATTTTTGATCAAGAGAGAACTTCAGAATATATATGTGAAAAGCTATACAGATGGTTCATGTACTATGTAATAGATGGTGAAGTAACTGATAAAATTATAAAGCCACTTGCTAAAATATTAAGAGAAAATAATTATGAAATAAAACCTGTTTTAGAAAAGCTTTTACACAGCAAACACTTTTTTGAAATTCATACTAGAGGGGCCTTAATTAAATCACCTATTGATTATAATTTTGGAATATTAAGACAAATCCCTCTTTCTGATTATTTATCATTAGATATAAAAGATCAATATGGCTTTTGGACAAAAAAGAATAATGATATAAGAAATCAATCTCAAGATATTATAAATCATCCAAGTGTAGCAGGGTGGCCAGCATATTATCAAACCCCGCTCTTTCAAGAATTATGGATTAACTCAGTTACGCTTCCTTTAAGGACATTAAATGTAAATCAATATTTTTCTGATAATGGAATGGCAGCAATCAACCCTGGGAGTGTTTATGCTAAACCAATAAAACTTCTTGATGAAATAGCCGAGCCTGATAATATTGATTATATAATAGAATTATTTTGTAAATGGTTTTTTCCTGTCTACTCTGAAATAACTTCATCTCAAAAAGAAGATTTTAAAAATATTGTTGTAGGAAATAATCCAAATATGTGGAAAGATGAATATACAGATTACATTAATGATCCAACCCCAGCTAAAGAAATTTCTATCAATAAAAGATTAAAAGATTTAATGAAAGAAATGTTTAAAACCCCTGAATATCATTTAAGCTAAAATGAAAAGAAGAGACTTTATAAAAAACACAATTCCTATCGCTTCAGCGCCTTTAATAATTGGGGGAATGCCTGTAAATGCTATTGCTGAAACACAAAATTTAAAAAAATTAGTAAATGGATCTGAAGAATCTGATAGAGCTTTGGTTTTAATATTTTTAGATGGTGGAAATGATGGTATAAATACAATCATGCCTCTTGATCAATACGATATATTAATGAGAGATGGATCAGGTGGTAGTTCAAAACCATTAAGAAGACCCGATCTTATGATATCTGAAAATAAATTTTTAAAAATAAATGACAACATGGGTTTTCATCCTAAAATGGATGGGTTTAAAAATTTATATAACGAAAATAAAATGACATTTGTAAGAAATGTTGGATATCCAAATCCAAATAAATCTCATTTTAGATCTACTGATATTTGGAATTCAGGTTCAGCAGCTGATGAATATATTACGAGTGGTTGGCTTGGTAGATATTTAAGTTCAGGTCATCCAGAATACCCAGACAATTATCCTAACTCTGATAATACAGATCCGTTAGCATTAACTATTGGAAGGGTAACCTCAAATACCTGCCAGGGACCAATGATTAATATGGGAATCGCTGTAAAAAATTTCAATAATTTCATTGATATAAAAGAAGGAGATGGGGTTGTTCCTGGCACACCCTATGGACATGAATTAGAATATATAAGAAAGGCATCGGAGCTGACAAATGATTATCTTGATAGAGTAGAATTAGCTGCTAACAATAGTACGAATAGCAATGTTGATTATCCTGATTATGATCTAGCAGAACAATTGCAAACTATTGCTAAACTTATTGATGGCGGATTGAAAACTAAAATATATGTTGCAAGAATTGGGGGTTTTGATACTCATGACAGTCAAGTAGATAATGGAAATACTGAAGAAGGAAGACACTCTACTCTTTTAAAAATACTTTCAGAGTCCGTTGCTGCGTTTCAAAATGATATAATAAATAGAAATCTGGAAAATAAAATATTAACCATGACCTATTCTGAATTTGGAAGAAGGGTTTTTCAAAATAAATCACGTGGAACAGATCACGGAGAAGGTGGTCCAATGTTTTTTGTTAGTCCATTTGTAAATTCAGATTATATTGGAACTATGCCTTCATTAGAATTTGTTGATAATATTGAATGGGAACATGATTTCAGATCTGTTTATGGATCAATTCTAATGGATTGGTTTGGGGTTGAAGAAAGCATCATAAAAGCACTTTTGTATGAAAATTTCAAATACGTTCCTGTCCTTATTGGTGCTAAAACTACTACTGGAACTGGTAATGAAAATAATACAAATAATAAATTAAAAGTTTATCCAAACCCTAGTAAAAAATGGATCAATATTGAATTTGAAGTTCAAAGCGGTGATGTTGAATTAAATATTATTGATATAAATGGTAGGGTAGTAAATGAACTCGTTAATAAAACTCTCAAGAGTGGTAAACACAGTATTAAATCTAATGTGGAGAATTTAAAAAATGGACTCTATTTTGTCCGATACATTAATGAAAAGTCAAAGTATAGTAGATCCATAATTAAACAAAACTAAATTCTGTTTATTCAATATGAAAAAAACAGAAAATAAAGATTTAAATAGATTATCAAAAGAAGAATTTAAATCTAAAAAAAAAATTCCTGTTCGTATTATTTTAGATAATGTTAGAAGTATGAATAATATAGGTTCTTGTTTTAGAACTTGTGATGCTTTTCTTATAGAAAAAATATATTTAATAGGAATTACGGCATCCCCTCCACATAGAGAAATTCATAAAACAGCTTTAGGGGCAACTGAGACCGTAGACTGGGAGTATAAAAAAAATCCTGAAGAGATATTAAAAAAACTAAAAAAAGATAATTGGAAAATTGTATTAATAGAACAAACTAATCAAAGTATTGAGTTAAATAAATTTCATCCAAAAAAAAGGGGGAAATATTGTTTTGTATTCGGAAATGAAGTGTTTGGGATAAATGAAAAAATTCTTTCAAATGGAGATTTTTCTATAGAAATACCTCAGTTTGGCACAAAACATTCTATTAATATAGCCGTATCAATTGGAATAGTGATTTGGGATTATTTTATTAAAACAATTTCTAAATAGGTTCACAAAGACTTGGTAGTTTTTTTTTAAAAAGATCTTGAATTTTTATAAAAAGAGAATTGTCTCCTTCAATCTTTCTAGAATCTATTTCATGAACTGGTGTCATTTCTCCATTAGTTCCCGTTGCAAAAACAACGTCTGCATTTATAAATTCTGTTAATGACAAGTCTCTTTCATAAATAGAAATACTATTTTCTTGGAGTAAGGAAATAATTGTTCCTCTAGTAATTCCAGGAAGGCATGCATGAGCATAAGGAGTAAAAACTTCATTATCCTTAATCATAAATAAATTAGTATCATTAAGTTCAGCCACAAAACCCCTGTCATCAAGCATTATGGCAGCATCCATTCCAGAAATATTAGCTTGAATTTTTGCTATAACTAAACTCAACATATTGTTGTGATGAATCTTTGAATCAAGAAATTCCGGGATGCTTCTTCTTATATAAGTGCTAATAACTTTTATCCCTTTGGAAGGATCATAAACTTTTTTTTTCCATTCGGCAAGAACAATTAAACAACACCCACTCTGATTTAATCTGGAGTCCATTCCTGATGTGACTTTTTGACCTCTTGATAAAGTAAGACGAATATGGGTATCATTTTTCATACCATTTGCGTCTAAAGTTTCTTTTATTGCTTTTCTTATTTTTTCTTTTGAAGGAACTCCCTCATAGGCAAGAGCTTTAGCCCCTTCATGTAATCTTGTTAAATGTTTGTCTAAACATACTATCCCGTCAGGATAAACCCTAAGCCCTTCCCATACAGCATCTCCATTTTGAACTGTACTATCAAATACAGAAATTTTTGCATCCTCTCTTTTATATAATTGATCTCCTACATAAACTAATATATTTTTGTTTTTAGGATTATATTCTTGTAACATTTTTAAACTTTTATTGAATTCATAGACAATTTATCATAATATTTTAATGCATCAAAGTATAATGCTTTACAATGTTTAGGCAATTCTCTACTGCTTGTTTTCTGTTTCGTAAAGCCAGTGGACTGATGGACATTTTTATACCAATGCCTTGCCCATACACCATCTTCTTTTATGCCTCCTTTGGCCCAAGATAGCATATCATTATAAAAACCAATGTCTAAAGTATCGCATAATTTACTAAGTAATCTTTTGGGGTTATTTAAAATTTCTGCAGAATCTACCACAATAGGATTTTTATTTTTAATTTTTGAAACATAATTAAAAAGATCCCATGATTCTTTAAGTCCAATATCTTTCATTGATGGGTTATTAATTACTTGAGCAAAAGAAGCTATCAATTGTTTTGGGTTTCTAATCAAAAATAAATTTGTCATTTTTTTTAAAAAAAATAAATCCATATTATTATGATGATGAGCCATGTTTTTCAAAAACAATATCTTAATGTTTTTTTTAGAAAAAATAGAATCTAAAATTTCATTGATATTTGAAGACATTGATCTAATAGTTTCTTCTCTTGAAGGGTGATCGATACCTGTGGTTATAAGATAATGCGCATAAAAAGGCTCATCAATTACAACCGTATCAGGCCTTTGACTAAAGGAATACATTAAAGCTGTAGATAAATTTCTTGGACCAGAAATTAAATTTATTATCTTCACATCAAAAAATTTAAACCAAATTAATGAAAATTGATAAATAAAATTATATACCATTGAAAACTTTTATTTTAAATAACCTAGTTGTCTTTTTTTTATTTTATTCAAATTCCATTCATAGTCAACAGCCTGATAGTTTAAAAACATATAATCTTGACCCTATCATTTTTTCTGCAACTAAAACAGAGCGACAATTATCCTCCATTCCCTTAGCAGCAACAATTATTGAAAAACAAGAAATTGAGATCAGCGGATCTTCAAGGCTCAATGAAATATTAAATGAAAAAACAGGTTTAATAACAGTACCAAATTTTATAGGAGGTGAAGGAATTCAAATGCAAGGAATCGATTCCGATTATATACTAATTATGATTAATGGCTCGCCATTAATAGGCAGATCTTCCGGGACTCTTGATTTGAATAGAATTAGTGTAGGAAACATAAAACAAATAGAAATAGTTAAAGGGGCGTCATCAAGCCTATATGGATCTGAAGCTCTTGGAGGAATAATTAATATAATAACAAATGAAAATATTGATGATGGTTCAACAAAAGAGTTTAGCTATAAATACGGATCATTTAAAACTCACGATGCAACAATTAATTTAGGATACAAAAGTAAAAACTTTTCAATTTCTGGTTTTTTAAATATATTAAATAGTGCCGGTTATGATTTGGTAGATACAGATGAATTAAAAACCGTTAATCCTTACAATAACCTTACTAATAGTATTAATATTAATTATAATTTTTCTCAAAAATCAAATATTAAAGGAAGCTTTAGGGTTTATAATCATAATCAAGAAAATTCTTCTCTAATATTAAATGAAGTTCTATATGGAAAAAGTAAAATTGATGATTGGAATGTCAACATCAAATATTCCAATAAATTATCTAATAAAATTAATATCCTGATAAAATTTTACAATTCAAGATATAAAACAAATGAATATTTAAATTATAGTAATGGAATTCTATACAGTAATAGTGATTTTGATCAATATTTTTTAAGACCAGAATTGCAATTAAAATACAACATGAATGAAAATAACAATTTGATATTTGGGGTGGGTAATACCTATGAAAAATTAAATCGGACTGAATTTTCAATCATTCCTAAATATAATTCTCAATTTTTTTATACTCAATACGACTGGAACCCTACAGAATTAACTAATATTATTTTAGGAGGCAGATTTGATAATCATAATATTTATAATTCACAATTCAGCCCCAAAGTATCTATATTTCAAAAAATTAATGAAAAAATATCTATAAAAAGTTCTGTTGGATATGGGTTTAAAGCACCTGACTTTAGGCAATTATATTTAGATTTTACAAATTCTTCTTCAGGCTATTCTGTGTTAGGATATAATATTGCTGAAGAGAAAATTAATGAAATGGAAAAAAATGGTCAGCTTATTAATAAATATGAAGTTGACTATTCAAAAAAACTAAAGGCAGAAAATTCTATAAGCTATAATTTGGGAATTCAATATTATTTAAATGCAAAATTACCTGTTAATCTTAATTATTTTAGAAATTCCATAGATGATTTAATAGAAACTAGAATAATAGGTAGAAAATCAAATGGTCAAAATATATTTAGTTATTATAATGTTAATAAAGCTTATACTCAAGGAATGGAGATAGATTCAGAATATCTATTTAACAATGGAATAAAAATATCAGCAGGATACCAATTACTCTATGCAAAAGATACTGATGTTGAAAATAAATTTAAAAATGGGGAGGTCTATGGTCTTGATAATAAAACTTCACAATCATATAGATTAAATAAATATGATTATTTTGGACTATATAACAAATCCAGACATATGGCAAACATTAATTTTAACTATGAATATATCAAATGGAAATTAATGACTTATTTTAGAATTATTTATAGGGGAAAATATGGAAATTTTGACTCAAATAGTAATGGTTATTTGGATAGGTACGACGTCTTTATTAATGACTATTTTATATTTAATTTTTCTATTATTAAACAATTGTTAAAAAATTATAAAATTCAATTTGGAATAAACAACCTTTTTAACTATACTGACTTTGAATACATAAGCAACTTACCTGGAAGAAAAATTTATATGAAACTAAAATTAAATTATTAATTATTTGGAATTATTCTAAATAGGAAATACATTA
>Ga0066836_10001710_pt1 | contig 11627 bp, 14 predicted proteins | sample ETNtaG_18_FD_71568 | JGI IMG/M metagenome (GOLD analysis project Ga0066836, IMG submission 71568) | Marine microbial and viral communities from oxygen minimum zone, Eastern Pacific Ocean - ETNP201302SV91 | ecosystem: Environmental > Aquatic > Marine > Oceanic | place: Pacific Ocean: Eastern...
AAGCTGAATTGACAAAAGATTTCCATTGTTTATAAATCACTTTGTATAAAATATGACAAAAAGATTAGCATCTAAACATAAGGTCGACAGAAGACTTAAAACAAATTTATGGGGTCGTCCCAAAAGCCCTTTTAACTCAAGAAATTATAAACCTGGTCAGCATGGAAAATCATCAAGAGGGAAAACATCAGATTATGGCAACCAATTACAAGCTAAACAGAAATTAAAATTTTATTATGGAAACATGAACGAAAGACAGTTCAGAAATGTTTATCGGAAAGCTTTAAAGAAGAGAGGAAATACAACAGAAAACTTCATAGGTTTATTAGAAAGAAGACTTGATACCGTTATTTATAGAGCAAAATTTGCCATAACAGTTTTTTCAGCTAGACAATTAATAAATCATGGTCATGTCAAAGTTAACGGAAAAAAAGTTAATATTTCTAGTTACTCGGTAAGCGAAAAAGATACTATAGAAATAAAAGATAAATCTAAGGAATTAGTGGTTATAGCAGGAGCTTTAGTAAGTAAGGAGAGAGAAATTCCTGATTATATTCAAATGGATGAGAAAAATAGAATTGCTAAATTAATAAGAGTGCCAAAGTTTTCAGAAGTTCCTTACCCATCAATAATGGAACCTAATTTAGTAGTGGAATATTACTCAAGATAATAAAAACAATTTGCTAAAAAGAACTTCGATAAAACAACTCAATAACATAATAGAACAGAACTCGAGATGGAAAATTCTTGATATAGGATGTGGTTATAGAGCTCATCCAAAAGCTTCAGTTATAGCTGATATTCAAAATTTTTCGAATTATTACAGCGAGAGAAATTTTGTCCAAATTAAAGGAAAAGAATTACCATTTAAAGATAAAGAATTTGATTTTGTTATAGCTAGCCATGTCATTGAACATGTTAAGGATTTAGATTTTTTTATTAAGGAATTAGAAAGAATTTCCTCTAAGGGCTACATAGAACTTCCAACTAGACTGGGAGATAATTTAGTTTTCGAAAATAAAGAAGATCATATTTGGTGGTTTTATTTCGATGATGTGAAAAAAAATCTAATTGCTTCAAATAAAAATCAATTAATTGAACCATTTATAACAGTATCCTCAGCTAAATTACTAGAAACGTTATTTAGAGAAAGTCTTGTTATAGAATTAATGTGGGAAGAAAAAATAGATTACAATATAGACAATTCAATTAGAAATGAAAATATAGAAAAAATATCTTTTTTAAAATTGTTGAGAAAATACTTTAGTAAAAAAATAAGAACTTTTTATAAATAATTATTTAATTTTTGTAAGGTATTTTTTTTTCAGAAAGTTTAGCTTGAAGTTCTTTATTCTCAAACATTTCTTTAATTATATCGCAACCACCTATGAATTCGCCTTTAATAAAAAGCTGCGGTATCGTTGGCCAATCACTATATAATTTAATTCCTTCTCTAATTTTAGGATCGTCCAGAACATTCACTCCATTAAACTTTACTTCTAAATGTTTCAACACATTAGATACTGCCATAGAGAATCCACACTGAGGAACCTCGGGTGTTCCTTTCATAAATAAGCACACGTCATTTTTTTCAATAATGTCTTTTATTATTATATTTATATTTTCATCCATTTTAAGTTTCCATTGTATTAAGTGCTAAAGCATGTAATTCATTTCCCATCTTCCCCTTTAATGCTTTATATACTAATTTATGTTGATCTATTTTACTCTTTCCAGCAAAAACTTTTGATTTAATTGTCGCAGAATAATGGTTTTCATCCCCAGCCAAATCCTCAATTACTACTTCAGCATCAGGTATCGATTCTTTTATTAAACTCTCTAATTCTTTCAATTTAAGACTCATGCAGTTTCTCTAAAATAATTTTTAAACCAAAAAGAATTTAATTCACTTAGATCGGTTAAATTTACTTTAAAATCTTTATCTAAATCTAAGGTATCTTTTTGTGTTTTGCCAATCATTTCATAGTATATACTATTTTTTTCTAAAATTTCACTTACTTCTTTTTTGTTTTTTTCTTTTATTTCAATTAAATATCTACTTTGGTCTTCACCAAACAAATATTCATGTTGCCCAATATTGTTTTTTGGCATTTTGATTTTAGCTCCAATTTTCCCCGAAATACACATTTCTGCTAATGATAAAAGTATTCCCCCCGCAGATACATCATGTACAGAGTCAACCAATTTTTTATGAATAAGGTCTAAAACCAAGAGGCCGTTATTTTTTTCATTAAATAAATTAATTTCTGGTGGGGGACCCTCTTTAAAACCTAAAACTTCTCTAAAAAATTCACTTTGGTAAAGGTGGCCTTTAGTTTTCCCTATTACAAATATATAACTTCCGGTTTCTTTAAAACCTATAGTCGCCATAATATCTAAATTTTTGATTAAACCTACTCCACCTATTACAGGGGTTGGTGATATAGAATTATTTTTGGTTTGGTTATAAAAAGATACATTGCCAGAAACAATAGGAAAATCTAAATATTTACTTGCCTGAGATATTCCGTCAATAGTTTCGACAAATTGGCCCATTACTTTTTCTTTTTCAGGGTTACCAAAGTTCAGACAATTAGTAATAGCAATAGGTTTTGCTCCTACTGATATAAGGTTTCTCCAAGTTTCACAAACAACTTGTTTTGCACCAAGCACAGGATCTGATAAACAATAATTAGCGGATGAATCGACTGTTAATGCAATTCCTTTATTTTTACCGTGAATTCTAATTACACCTGAATCTCCACCAGGCTTTTGGATTGTGTCGCCCATAACTGTTTGATCGTATTGTTCCCAAACCCAACTTTTTTCAGAATTATTTGGACTTGATAATATTTTTTTTAACGATTCCATATAATTTAATGAATTAAAATTTTTTGGATAGCTGACTTTTTTGGGACTTGAATTTTTTTTCCATTTTCTATCATATTCGGGGGCATCTTTTGATAGTGAGCTAAGAGGTAGATTTGCGACTTCATTACCATTAAAGTTTAATACTAGTTTATTAGTGTTTGTTGTTTTTCCTATTATAGAGAAATCGAGTCCCCATTTATTAAAGATTTTCTTAGCACTTTCCTCTTTGCCCGATTTTAAGATTAACAACATTCTTTCTTGGCTTTCAGAAAGCATAATTTCATAAGGTGTCATTCTATCCTCTCTACATGGAATTCTTTCTAAATTTATTTCAATTCCCAAATTTCCCTTCGAAGCCATTTCTACACTTGAAGAAGTTAATCCAGCGGCTCCCATATCTTGTATTGAAATTATTGAATCATCTTTCATTATTTCTAAACAAGCCTCTAAAAGGAGTTTTTCTGTAAATGGATCGCCAACTTGAACTGTTGGTTTTTTTTCTTCAGAATTTTCGTCAAATTCTTCCGATGCCATGCTAGCACCATGTATTCCATCCCTGCCAGTTTTTGAACCAACGTATATTACTGGTTGATTTATTCCTTCAGCTTTAGAATAAAAAATTTTATTTTTTTTTACTAGGCCAACAGCCATTGCATTTACTAAAATATTTTCATTATAAGAGGAATTAAATTTTACTTCACCAGCAACAGTCGGAACACCAATGCAATTTCCATAACCTCCAATTCCAGAAACAACACCATTTAAAAGATTTTTAGTTTTAGGATGTGAGTGGCTGCCAAAGTGAATAGAATTTAAAGTTGCAATAGGTCTGGCTCCCATTGTAAAAACATCTCTAAGTATTCCCCCAATTCCTGTCGCGGCCCCTTGATATGGTTCAATAAAAGAAGGATGATTATGGCTTTCAATTTTGAAAACTATAGCATCATTATCATCTATATCTACTACACCAGCATTTTCACCTGGACCCTGTATAACTTTTTTATTTTTAGTGGGCAAATTTTTTAAATATTTTTTTGAAGATTTATATGAACAGTGTTCATTCCACATAGCAGAGAAAATTCCTAATTCTAATAAGTTTGGTTCTTTACCAATTAAACTTATTATTTTTTTGTATTCATTTGGTTTAATTCCATGCTTATCAACAATTTCAGGAGTTATTTTCATATTTATTTTGAATTAAGCAGACTTTCAAAAAGCATTGAGCCGTCTTCTCCAGATAAAATAGGATCAATTAATCTTTCGGGGTGCGGCATCATACCTAAAATATTTTTTTTAATATTCATTATACCAGCAATGTTGTTGGATGAACCATTTGGATTTGAATTATCTTTAATATTTCCTTTCTTATCACAATATTTAAATGCAATTAAATTATTGTCATCAAGATTTTTTAATAGCTCATTATTAGCAAAGTAATTTCCTTCATTATGTGCTATTGGCAATTCAATAATATTTTTTTTCTTATATTTGGAGCAAAATTTATTATTAGTATCTGTTACTTTAAGAAAAACATTTTTTGATAAAAATCTAAGTTTTTTATTCCTTAACAAAACACCAGGAAGAAGGCCAGTTTCAATTAGTATTTGAAATCCATTGCAGATACCTAATATTAGACCACCTTTTTTTCCATGTTGTATTACATCATTTATTATTTTGGATTTGCTTGCAATACAACCTGATCTTAAATAATCACCATATGAAAAACCACCAGGCAAAACTACTAAATCACTTTTAGGTAAATTTACATCATCATGCCAAATCATTTCATTTTTGATTTTGAATTTTTCAAGAGCAACAGCAATATCTCTGTCGCAATTAGACCCAGGAAAGACAATTACTGAGGATTTCATTATTTATGATTAATTGTAAAATCTTCAATGACTACATTAGATAGAAGTTTTTTACAGATTTCTTCAATTATTTTTTTTGCTTTTTCTTTATCTGCCTCGTTGATCTCGATTTCAAAATGCTTTCCTTGCCTAACGCTAATAATATTATTATAACCCATATTTTTTAATGTTTGATTCACAACTTTTCCTTGCGGATCAAGTACATCTTTTTTCAAAGTGACTATAGCTGAGATTTTCAAATTATTTTTTCTTTATGTTTACAGCCTTAGGTTTTCCAAATTTAACTGTGCTGATGTTATTTTCTTCATGGACAATACCAAGTCTTCGAGCAACTTCTTGGTATGCTTGAACTATATTTCCTAAATCTTTTCTAAATCTATCTTTATCTAATTTTTTTTCACTCGCAACATCCCATAACCTACATGTATCTGGACTTATTTCGTCTGCTAGAATTATTTCTTTTTTTCCATTTAAATCGACTCTTCCAAATTCAAGTTTAAAATCAACCAATTTAATACCGACACCTCTAAACATGCCTTGCATAAAATCATTGATTCTTAAACAATAATCGTTAACTAAATTTAATTCAAAATCTCTTATCCAATTAAATTCTATTAAGTGTTCTTTTGCAACCAATGGGTCACCAAGCTCATCATTTTTATAAGAATATTCTATTAAAGGTTTTGACAATATAGTTCCATCAGAAATTCCCAGTCTTTTGGTTAAAGATCCAGTAGCTATGTTTCTTACAATAAATTCGACAGGTATTATTTCAACAAGCTTGACTAATTGTTCTCTCATATTTATTCTTTTTATTAAATGTGTTTTTATTCCAATTTGATTTAAGTTGTTTAATATATGTTCTGAGATTCTATTATTCAAAACTCCTTTTCCTTCAACATTAGATCTTTTTTGATTATTAAATGCCGTGGCATCATCTTTAAAATGCTGAATTGCAGTTCCTTTTTCAGGCCCTTCATACAAAATTTTAGCTTTTCCTTCGTAAAGTTTTTTTCCTTTATTCATATAATTATCTAAAAATTCTTTTATAAATCATATCTATTTTTTTAGTATGATAATTAAGATCAAACATTTTTAATAAGTCTTTATTAGAAATTTTTTTATTAATCAATGAGTCGTTCATTAAACTTTCATAAAAAGATAAATTTTTTTTCCAAGCGTTTTGTGCATTTTTTTGTACTAATTTGTAAGCTTTTTCCCTTGAGAAACCATGATTTGTTAGTTCTAACATTATTCTTTGTGAAAATATTAATCCCTTTGTAATATTGAGATTATTTAACATTTTTTTTGGGTAAACATTCATATTTTTAATAATATTTTTTAATCTATTAAGAGCAAAATCTAGCGTTACAGTAGAATCCGGTCCAATATTTCGCTCAACGCTAGAATGAGAAATATCTCTTTCATGCCAAAGAGTAATATTTTCTAAAGCCGGCAGCACATAACTTCTAACCATTCTAGCTAAACCAGTTAAATTTTCGCTTAGTATTGGATTTTTTTTATGTGGCATAGCTGAAGATCCCTTTTGTTTTTTATCAAAAAATTCTTCTACTTCCTGCAACTCAGTTTTTTGCAAATTTCTGATTTCTGTAGCTAATCTTTCAATTGATCCAGCAATAATTCCTAAAACTGAAAAGAAATAAGCGTGTCTATCTCTGGGTATTACTTGCGTAGATATAGGCTCAATTTTTAATTTTAATTTTTTAGCAACAAAAGATTCAACCCTTGGGTCAATGTTGGCATAAGTACCTACGGCTCCAGAAATTGCGCATGTAGAAATTTCACTTACAGCACTTTCAAGTCTTTTTTTATTTCTTTTAAATTCTTCATAAAAACTTGCCAGTTTTAGACCAAACGTCGTTGGTTCAGCATGTATACCATGGCTTCTTCCTATACATACGGTTTTTTTATATTTTATAGACTTATTTTTTAAAACTTTTAAAAGTTCATTAATATCTTTTTCAATTATTCTAGCCGACTGAATTAACTGAATATTAAAACATGTATCCAAAACATCGGAAGAAGTCATTCCTTTATGTAAAAATTTCCCTTCTTTGCCAGCTTTTTCAGTAACAGAGGTCAGAAATGCTATTAAATCATGATGGACTTTGTTTTCAATTTTATGAATTCTACCTACATTAATTTTAGCTTTTTTTTTAATTTTAGCACTTACGCCTTTAGGGATGATTTTAAATTTTTCCATAGCTTCAGCAGCAGCAAGTTCAATATCTAACCAGATTTGATATTTATTTTTTTCATCCCAAATGTTTTTTATTTCTTTTCTAGAATATCTTTCAATCATGTTTTATAAGGTGGTTGATCGTATTGTTTTTTTGATTTTGTAAAAATTTCAAATCCATTTGTAGTTACACCAACAGTATGTTCGAATTGTGCTGATAAAGATTTATCTTTGGTAACTGCGGTCCAACCATCTCTAAGTAATTTGGTATTATAAATTCCTTCATTTATCATAGGCTCTACAGTAAATACCATACCTGTTTTTAATTTAGCACCTTCTCCTTTTTCCCCGTAATGCAATACATTTGGGGGCTCATGAAATATTTTACCAATACCATGTCCACAAAAATCTCTTACGACAGAGAAACCTTTTTTCTCAACGTAAGTTTGAATAATTTCTCCCAAGTCACCTAAATGAACTCCATTTTTAATTATAGAAATGGCTTTCATCATTGAGTCATAAGTTACCGAAACTAAGTTTTTGCTTTTTACAGAAACATCGCCAACAAAAAACATTCTGCTAGTATCTCCGTGCCAACCATTAATGATTGCAGTAACATCAACATTAAGTATATCACCATCATTTAAATATTTTTCAGATGGGATTCCATGACAAACAATATGATTGACCGAGGTGCAACATGATTTTGGAAAACCTTTGTAAAAAAGTGGAGCAGAGTAACCCCCGTTATCTTTTATAAACTCGTAACAAATTTTATCAAGTTTTTCAGTTGTAACACCAGGTTTAATGTAAGCTGTTACTTCATCCAATGTTTCAGCAGCTAAGTTTCCTGCTATTCTTAATTTTTCAAAAGCCTCTTTATAATCATCACCCATAATTAATATTTTATTTTATCGCAAAGCATAACATTTATCATATAATTTTTTAATCATGATTTTTTATATTGTATCTGTTTATTAATTATAATTTCCTTATTATTTAGTTTACAATCATAGCAGAGTATTTTAACACCAGCTTTTATAGCTTCACCGAAAGCAATTTTATAGTTTTTATCTATATCATCAGCAATTTTAAAGAACGTAGAATTATCTCTTTGTATTAAAAAAAATAAGTAACTTTCATAACCTTTGTTTTTAGCGTTTATTAATTCTTTTAAATGTTTGGTTCCTCGAGAAGTAATAGAATCGGGAAATTCAGAAATTTTTTCTTCTCTGGATAGAGTAACATTTTTTACTTCAAGAAAACATTTTTCATTTTGATTACTAATTAGAAAATCGAATCTTGTGTTTTTTGAAAATTTTACTTCTGCTTTTATATTATCAAATCTAATTAAATCAGTGATTTTTTTATTATATAAAGCTTCAGCGACTATTTTGTTTGCTAAAAGTGTATTTACTCCGATCATTTTCTTTTTACATTCAATAATTTCTAAAGTGTATTTTAATTTCCTTTCAGGATTGTCAGATTTAGAAAACCAGACCTTATTACCAGTTTTTAACAATCCCATCATTGAACCAGAATTAGGACAGTGAGCTGTTATCACTTTATTTTTGTATTTTATATCGATGAAGAATCTTTTGTATCTTTTAACTAAAGTTCCTTGTAATAATCTATCTTTAAATTTCATTTAATATCAATATTATCAGAATATGAAAAAAGCTAATAAAAAATTTGAAGCTGCAATAATAGTTATTGGTAATGAAATTTTGTCTGGCAGAACACAAGATGTGAATGTTTCTTTTTTGTCTAAATGGCTAAATAATAATGGTGTAAAAGTAGGAGAAGTGAGAATTATAGAGGACAAAGAGGCTACAATAATAAAATACGTTAATGAAATGAGAAAGAAATTTAAATATATTTTTACAACTGGTGGAATAGGACCAACTCATGACGACATAACTTCAAAATCAATATCAAAAGCATTTAAATTAAAATATGGTTTTCACAAAGAGGCATATGATATTCTGGAAAAATATTATAAGCCTGGAAAATTTACCGAAGGGAGAAAAAAAATGGCTAAATTGCCAGCAACTTCTTCACTTATATATAACCCATCAAGCGGCGCCCCAGGATTTATAGTCAGGAATGTTTTTTGTTTGCCTGGAGTTCCTTCAATAATTAAATCCATGGTGCATGGACTAAATAATAAAATCATCGGTGGAAAAAAAATTTTAAGTCAAACTATTAGCATGCAAACTATTGAAAGTGAAATAGCCAAATCATTAGAAGACATACAAAAAAAATTCAATAAAGAAGTAGAGATTGGAAGCTATCCTTTTTTTCGACTTGGAAAAATTGGGGTTTCTGTAGTTTTAAGATCTACTAAAAAAAATATGATTGACGATTGCTATAAACAAATTGTAAGTTTTGTTAAAAAAAATAAAATTAAAATAATAGAAAGATAACAATGCAATATTATTTCGCTTACGGTAGTAATTTACATCATTCTCAAATGAAAAGAAGATGTCGTAAATGTAAATATATTAAAAAATATATACTTGATGATTATCAGTTAACTTTTAGAAATAATGGAGGGTGGGCGGATATTGAAAAAAAGGTTGGAAAAAAAGTTTATGGAGCGCTTTACACAATTTCAAAATGCGCAGAAAAGAGATTAGATATTTATGAAGATTATCCAAATTTATATAAAAAAATTTATTTCAGATATAAGGGAAATAAGGTAATGACTTATACAATGGTTAAAAAAACTAAATTAGTTCCACCCACAGAACGATATTTAAATATAGTTAAAAAGGGTTACAAAGATTGCAAATTGAGTATTAGGAGTTTAAAAGTTGCTTTGATGCCTTTAGAACATCTTCAACGGTAATGGCAGCTATATTTTCTGTCTTATAAATTTTTTTACTGTCTAAAATTATTGAATCGCTATGATCAGGGGCAAATTTTTCTGAATTAGTTGGACCAAAAAGAACTACCATCGGCACATTAGATAAAGCAATCATATGCATAAGACCATTGTCGATAGATACAGCACTTTCTAATCTACAAGATAAAGCAGTTACTAATGCAGGACCAGATAAATTAGATTCATGCTCGGGAATCAGGGCTTCTGGAATTTCAGATTTGATTTTATTAGCTATTTCCTTATTATTTTTTTCAAGAAAAAATACTGGTATTTTTTTAATTATTAGAACTTTTTTAGCCAAATCAATAAAATTTACCAAAGGCCAACTTTTTTTTCTATATTCATTTCCTTGAGTAATAGAAAAACCGATGTAATTATTATTTGGAAGTAAGTTTTCAGCTTCTTTAAAGAAATTTTTTTTTATATCATTTAGGCTAAAGTTAATACGATTAATTCTAATATTTAAAAATTTTTCTAAATTAGAAAGCGTCATTTCAGAAATATTTTTTTTATAAGAATAATTATTTTTAACTGTGCATAAAGAGAATTTATATGTAGCTGAATAAAAATTTTGAGAAGGTATTTTTTTGAGTATTAAGGAATTTCTCAATTTAGTTTGTAAATCGATAATTAAATCAAATTTATCAATATTATTTTTTAAAAGTTGTTTTTTAACAGTAAACAGATGCCACCATCTGAAACCAAAATATTTAAGATTTAAATTAAGTGTTTTAATTTTTATATTGTAATCTTTTAATTGATTTTGATAGTGATTATCATGAGCTCCTAAATAAAAAAAATCAGATTCTTTAAAATGATTCTTAAGGCTAATTATTAATGTAAATAATTGAATAGAGTCACCTAATCCACCACCTGAATTATATATAAGAATTTTCCTAATCATCTAATAGATTTAATTTTTTTAATCATTTTAATAATTTGTTTTTTTTCCTGAGCGGGCGAAAAATTATTAGCTATTTTTTTTCTAGAAACTGATAATTTTTTTAATAGATTCTTTTCTTTAATATTTTTTAATATTTCATTAATAAATTTTGTAATATTACCATGTGGTATTTCAGTAAATATTGGTTTTTTCCAATACCCAGTCCCACCTCTGCCTGTATAACCAATTACTTTATTTCCAGCTATGGCGGCTTCTATTGGAGGGATTCCTAAACCCTCCATATTGGAAAATGATAAAAAAATTTTTGATTTTAATAAATATTTATATACATCTTTTTCATTGAGGTTATGAAGAGATTTAAATTTCCAATTTTTTGGCAACCTATTCCTTAAAAAGAAAAGTAAATTATTTGAGTGCACTGGTAGTTTTCGCGGCATATAAGTAATTATATTATTTTTTTTATTAGAAAATTTAAATTTATTTATATCGACCGATATATTTGTTCTAAAAATTTTTTTTTCAGAATTATGAAAAGCCAAACTTATACATTTTGAAATATCTTTTGAATATGACAAAATAAATTTTGCATTTTTATAAACCTGTGAAAGCGTTTTGTAATCGTTAGTTGAATTTATACTGTATCCATTTTGGACAAAAATTGCATAAGGGATATTTTTTTTAATACATAATTTTTTTGCAAAATGAGCAAAAATTTCAGGAAAAATGATAAAATCATTTTTTTTTATAAAATTAAAATTATTTTTAATTTTAATTTTTTGATGAAACCAATTTGATTTAAAATTTTTACTAACAGTTATCTCATCTGGACTCCATCCAGAAAAATTTCTATTAGAGAATTTAAATATTTTTTTAACAGAATTGTTCCATTTACTG